>Ga0214544_1001787_pt1 | contig 45157 bp, 15 predicted proteins | sample CNSS3metaG_FD_160074 | JGI IMG/M metagenome (GOLD analysis project Ga0214544, IMG submission 160074) | Root nodule microbial communities from cowpea collected in UCLA plant growth center, Los Angeles, California, USA - CNSS3 | ecosystem: Host-associated > Plants > Roots > Nodule | place: USA...
TGTATATATATATATATATATATATATATATATATATATATATATATATATATATATACATATACACACACACACACAAAAGGGTCCTGAGATAAAAAGATAGTGGTAAATATTAAACGTATTTCAGTACCAAGTGAGACCGGAGAAAATTACTTTTTTTCTTTTTTAAGAATGGAAGGAGAAGATAGAAAAAATGAGGACATAGATAATAAATTTTTTCTTAACTTTTTTTTGTTTCTTCACAACATAACAAAATGAAATTAGGTAAAAATGAGAGATAAATACAATATGTGAAAAACTAAAAAGACAATTAGAATAAAAAATAAAAATTATCTTAATAATTTATTTTCTTTATTATATTTGATTTTATATTTTATAATTTATTAATTTATTAATATTAAATGTTATACTCTATAATAGAAATAAAAAATACCTAATTTTATTTTTATTAACTTTTCAATATACTATTATCTAATTTAAAAAGATATGCATCTAAAAAAATTTAAAAATAAATAATTAACAAATTTAAAGCATATATAATTTAAAAAAAGATTAAAAAATTGAAAGAATGAAAAAGTTTGGAGGGGCCGTGGCCCCTCCCTGCCTCAACTATGCTCCGCCCCTGGATGTGTGAGCACATGAGGTGGTGATGTTTAAAGAGTTTCAAGGAAAATTCTTGGTGATGGTGTTTTAGTGTATGTCTTGATATAGGAGATGTCTAGATAGGAAAATATTTTGATAATCGTTCATACTCATATAGGGTACAATGTATTATGTGGTAAGAGTGGCAAGAGATCCTAGTCTTAGGACATATTGGGCTTAAGGCATAATGGGATTAACCTTGTGAGTAGTTGGGTGATAACCCCTTTTGTCTAAAACTCTGCAAAGTTTAAAAACCATCACAGGTGCATATTTCCTTAGAATTCTATATCAAGCGCATGATCTAGATAATTGAGTCTAGTATCAAGTGTTGGTGTGAATTATAGATACAGATATGTTATATACCATGTTTGTATGGTATTAGTATGATATAAATATATGTATGAATATTTCTTTTGTACACTAGCTTACCCTATTTGTCTATTTCCTTGGTTGTCTTGTGTTGTGTTCTCTTCTTTTGCGATAATCATTCATTTTGGTAGAAGCAAATGAAGTTGCAGGTGTAGAGGCACCTCTACTAGATACGGAGTTATCCATTAGAGTAGTGGAAGGTCTCGAGAAATTTTAGTAAGTGATTAGTCTCGTATAGGGTTTGCTTGTTGGTTTAGTTTAAGTGTATGGATAATATATTTTTATAGTCATATTTTTTGTAATTGTAAGACTATATTAATATATGTTATATGTTGAATTACCTGTTTTGGACATTATAATGAAGTGTCATATCTTATGAATTTTAAGCTGTTAAAATTGAAGGATGTTAAATACAGAATACTATTAGTAGTAAATATTATCATTGTTAAAAAAAATTCAAAATAAATAATTTTAAAGTTTATTATTCAAGTTTTAAGCATTCATAAATTTGGTGTTGTTAATTGATTTATTATTAAAATATTTCTTATTTTTACTTAAGTACATGTTTTTTTTTATTCTACTCTTAATGAAATGAAGTTGCCATTAATTTTTGTCCTTCCGTCTCTAATTTATCAATCAAAATGCCCATCCCCTCTACGATCTCCCAATTTATCAATCAATTCGCTGGTGAAGGAAAAAATAAATTAACCAACGAGTTAAAAAATTAGAGTGGTAACTAAAATTAAAGAATAAAGAATAACAACTCCATTATCATTTTGGCACAATAAAAACTAAACATAAATATATAGACAATAAAAAATATTTCAAACACTAAAATCGAATAAATCTTTTTATTAAAAACCTATCTTAATACAAACAAATTTATCAGATCATTAACCTTTAACTAAATCTAATATAATTTTAACACATATTATGGTCACCAATGTTGAAATTGCTCGAGTATGAAACTACGGTTAATAATTTTAAAATAGATTAGGAAGTTAGACAAATTTCATGAAAAGTTAAAGAATTAGATCAAGAATGAATCAAAATATCCAATCCATCATTCATTACGCTTTTGCTGTCCAATTCTCTGACCAGACGGCAATCTTCTTCGGAGAAGGAAGGGGCAATTCTTTTTAATTTTTTTCTTATTTTTGCGTCTTTAACTGATCGCACCAATTTTATAATGCAAGTACAGCATCGACCCAACACATATTACCAAAGTACACAACGTTCATAAAAGAGATGGAAACAAAAGATTCGATTGAGCTTCACGCACACTACCGTATGCAACAAAATTAGCAACACAATAAATTAATAATTCAAAAGTCATCCTAAAACTTCCATTTGATAACTCTACGTAATTTAGCAACTATGATTCGGAGGAAAAATCTACTGCTTGGAAAAGTAAACTCCAACTGCACATGATACCTATGCCGACAAGCTATCACTATTGTTGTCAACTATATCATCCAACCGCTGTAACGGTTTCAAGATAAACAACATAAGGCTAAACTGCAAACAAATTTCTATACTTTCCCTCAATAAATTGGTTAGAACTCAAAAATTTGATAATGACGAGTTCCTACCAGTAATCGCCGGCAGCATATATGCAAAATTAAAATTAAAAAAAAAAAAAAAAAAAAAAAAAAAAAAACTAGTTTATAAAAAATATTTATTGCAGAATATAATGTCTACTAGAGGAAGATGTTGATTTCCTTTTCGGTCATCTCCAAGACATGGTCTCTTGCATCAGCCAAGGCACCCTGCACGTGAAGTATATTCAAACTCGTGAAAATACAATAAAATGGACGATTAAATGGCAATAGCAAAAGCACAATATACATCACCTGCCCAAATTTTGTAAGGAAGTTACTTGCAATGTTAAGGGATGTAACAGCTACATCATCATTAGACTTGAGTGCTTGAGCAATAGCAAAAGCTCCGTCATCCTGTGAATCAGACAACATTAGAGACAATATAATTTCCTAAGGAACCAAAAACATACACATTCATACCCTTATTTCATTGAATCCTAAATCTAGAGAGGTTAAAGCTTCATTAACCACTTTCAAGCTGCGAGCCAGGCACTGTGCACCCTGCAGTAGTTGATTCATAAAACAATAACACACTCAGATTGATTGACAAAGGTTTGAAAAAAAGAGATTAAAAAGAAAAATAAACTGAAAACAAACTTCATCTCGAAGTCCGTTCGCTCGCAAGTCCAAAATTGATATTGTGGTATTGTATTTTAAAGCATCTGCAATGAACTCTGCCCCTTTTGCTCCTATCTGTAATGTTATTCTATGTCACAAATAAGAGTTATAACAAATAATTTACAAGTAGTGTAGTGCATGGTCAAAAGGTTACCTGGCACCAACCAAGCTTAAGGGTTTTTACGTTCCCATGAAACTTGAGAACTTCCGCCAAGGCCTTGGCTCCATCTGGTCCAATGGGATTATAACTAAGTTCCAACTAAGAATGAGACAAAATCTGTATTAGAGTATAAAAAAGACAAGCAGAACAAAGAAAATAAATAACTCTTGAGGCTTACAGTGGTAATAACTAAATTATCCTTCAAAACTTGAGCAACGGCATTAACACCACCAGCGTGAATGTTATTTCCACCCTGCAATATTAAACTCAGACAAGCCTCGATGTTTTTGGTTTTTGTTTTTTAATGACCAGAGCAGGGGAAGTAACAAGCCATGTACAATGAGCAAACATAAAAGAAACAAAAACAGGATCTCTTCTTACCAGATCCAATGTTGTTATTGACCGATTTTCCTTTAAAGCAGCTGCAATTTTTCCGGCTCCCTAACAATTATACACAACCAGTTAATGAATATATAATCAGAGCTCCTTGTCCTCTTAAAAATCTGCCTTTGAAGAGCTATTTATTTTGTTGTAGTAGTTGTTACTGAATGATACTAAGGGAAAACCAAAACATGTTTTCTCAGGTAAGGCAATTTGGACATACAGGTTGACGCATGGTTATTTCTGAGTTATACACATCAATTTACTATTCATATATACTTGATAGTTTATGCACCATATACGTGATATTTTGACGGAATAGAACGCAATTTCAACTGACAAGTTACGGGGAAAAATAATCGTTAAACATCTTAAGGATCGTAATTACCATATGACCTCACACTGACACAATATCAACAAGATTTATAATATGAAATAGGGAACGGAATACCTCATCGCCAATGTCATTCATGTAAAGATTCAACCATAACAGGCTTCTGCTCTTCTTAACATACTCAGCGACATGGAATGCACCTTTAGCTGTTAATGAGTTGTTGCCAATGTCTAGAAGTGAAAGTTTCCCTTCAGAACAAATACTTGTTAGTTAATTGTGTAATACTGAAATGGAACTGTGGAAGCATAAATGACAGTCAAGATCAGAAATTAGTACAAGTTAACCTTTATGTGAAGATAATCCCGCCATCAAAGAACGGATTCCTTCATCTCCAATAGAATTTCCATGCAAATGAAGTTCCTGTCCATATATTATTAAAGTTCGAGGGTAATTGTGACAAATATTTTTCTAGTGGATGCAGCAACATTTTGTAATTGTGACAAGATAACAAGATCTAGTGGCCAAAATGGGAATTCTTAAAGCTGTGCCAAGAACGTAAAGGAGTGAATGTAATGTTGGGTTTCATCGTGTGAAAATAGTCAAAAACTAGGTATAGAATTAATTCCCCTTGTGCAAAAAATACACATAGGGTAATGCTTTTATAATGAAGACTCATTATCGAAAATATGGACACCTGATATTGTGACTATCACAGGATATTGTAACTACCAATATCTAATGATATCTTAACGAACCAAAATATCTAAAAGACAACAAGAATAGTACCCTTAATGACTTGTTGCTCTCAAGTGCTTTAGCCAATGCATTAGCCCCCAAAGGACCACCATAATTGCCACTTGAATAGTGATAATGTTGGAGGGATTCACAAAAGAGGAAAAGAATAAAGTAATGAGCTTAAAGATTTACTCAAAGCAACCCAAAAGCATGAAGATCATAAATTAAACTGCTACTTCCTCAAAATTTTGGGTAGAATACTTGATGTGACAATCTTACTCACTTGAGATGTATATTTCGTATACTGTTATTCTCAAGAAGTGCTCCAGCCAGACTTGAAAATCCCTGCCTCCATTTCCGAGAAACATATTAAAATATAATATTTGGACACTCACATCTACGCTCTTAGAATAAGCTTAGGTAAATTACATACAGAATATTCAATCATGTTATTGTTCAGTTCAAGAACCCGCAAACTTGAATTTTTCTTCAACATTTCAGCAATAGCTTTTGCACCCTGCATAACAAAGTTAGCATTTCTTAGTTTCATTTGGTAGCCATTCTCTGACAAAAACGAATCACCAAGCTAACCTCATCACCCAAGTCAGCACTGTTTAGCTGGAGCTTCTCAATGCTAGAGTTATTCACCAATATGTCACATAAACACTGTGAAGAATGAACAAGGATATTGACAGTCAATAGTTAAATACAATAATTATACATAAGTGCATGACAATGAGTCGATGATCAGCACTAACTGTCAAAAATAATAGAGTCTTTTATCTGTTTGAGAGAGGATAGAGATAGGCTATAAACATAATCTAATAACCATTATGGTTAGCTAAGCCATAAGCTTCTTAATCTTTAGTCCCTGGTTCTTTATGGCAAAAGAGAAATGAATATATTCCAGCAAATTCAGTATCAGAGAGGATCTTTGTGTCATACCAATTCAGTGAATAAATACGGCTGTGAACGTATGTCAATTTTATAATAATCCATTGTACTCCTCATCTACACTTGAATGGATACGTCACTGGCCACAAGAACGACACTCAACAGATTCAATTTATTCCAAAGGAGCTATAGTAGCCTAAACCAGTGAACCAAGCTCCAATAAAACATTTGACTTGTTCTTTTTCGTATAATATTCAATATTATATTTGATCGAAAACAGCCTCATAAGTATAAGAAAAATAGAAAATACAAAGATGCTATTTATACGCATCAAACTCAATTTATTGTGCAACAGTAATGATTATGAAATGATTGATGGTAATAACAAGAATAATCACAGAACATGTAATATAAACAACCATTGACCAGTCAATAACAAAAGCCTCCAGGAAATGATGCCAACAATTTTAATGACTTATACAAAGAAAAAGTAGTCTAGAATCATTTAAGCAAAAGGCATCGTCTAGCAGTTAGCCTGCTACCCCTACATGTCTACCTTCTTTCAAATTATTTGGACATAGAAATAAGACTGTAAATTGAATAATTTATTACAATTTTTTCATTAGAAATAAGACCACACTTGATCAAAACAAAGAGCAGGATTTTCATAATTGCTCAATCTTGAAGAAGCATGAAAGATGTAGGGAGAATTTTTTTATTATTAATAATAAGAAAAAGAACAATATTAACAATAACAATATGAAGATTATGAATTAAAGGAAAATAAGGGCCCCAAATATAAATAAATACATGAGTTTTTATCTAAATTATTATAATCTATCATGACCATGGTATCAAAGCCTCGGTGACCAAGTGGTCAATAGATGTCACCCCAATTACTAAAAAAGGTTGAACTTCACAATAAGGCGTGTTGGCTTGTACACTGTCACATTTAAAAGCCCAAATGGCTCTTGTCTGAGGAAATTTTAGAAACAAAAACATTCACGAGACTTCACCTAATAATTTAAAATTGTGTTACAGACATAAGTGTATGAACGCACACAACTTTTATAAAAACATCCTAACATATGTTTTAAGGACCTTTCAAATAATTATATAAATTGAAACTGTAACAGTAATCAACCCAAATCTTGAATTCAGAGAAACACTTGGGACTGACCTTGGCACCTTCATCTCCAACTAGGTTTCCTGAAAGATCAAGAGTCTTCAATGTGATGTTTGATTGAAGAACGCCATCAAAAGCCCTCAACCCAGCTGCAGTTATTCCATTTGCAGCAAAACTCACTTCCTCTGCAGTCTTCATAACAAACTATATTTAGCATGTGCTTAAAGAGAGAGCACCAAAGAGCATCATCTTTCATTACACTACTTTTTTATGAACTACAAACAAGATTTGGCTCAAAGATCACAGATTGAGATTATGAACCAAAACCCAACTTCCACACAGCTAATTTGTCTATAAACAAGATTTGGCTGATATAGATTATAATGGATATAGAAGTCTCTGCAATCTTGTACAGTATTAAACTACTAATTTATATGCTTCTCAGTTTATCAACAATAAGTAAGTGTAATTAATTAATTATAACGTATATGATCCTAAAGAAATATAATTCTATTTGAAAATCTGGTCTATCCAATCTGTTCACGAATTCTCTATAAGAAATAGGAATCTTTTAGGAGATATGTGAGCTCCTATAATGTTTATTTTTTCTGAGTAACATAGATACTTGATATTAGATATATCCAGCATTATTGAAAAAAGATCCATGCCAGTGCCACAATAGTTAGTAGTGACAAATCAGGTTTTGCATAGCGGTCATAAAGGCTGCATTGGGCATTGTGAAGTGGTGGTTCAGAGTGGAATTGGAATACCAACACAGCTGGTCTGAATAATGAAGGAGAAGAAGCCTACAGTCAGCATGACCTGACCCAAGGAACTTAAACCAACTCTTATTATCTATTTTTGGGTTATACTTATACATATTGTTGGGAACCCTAATAACAGTGATGAAAGAACAAGACAGAAAAGAAGCAGAGATAAAGTTTTGCACTGTATTATTCACTTTACAATGCAAAAGCCAAAGCTTTCAAAGGAAAACTGTTTTCCTTTCTCACAGGTTTCTCCCTGTCACAAACATCAACTCAGAAAAAAAAAACTCCCCTAACTCTCCCTAACAAGACAATATATAGACTTATACAAAAGTCTTCATCTCAAATCAGATGACAACTAATTGGTAACCAGTTAACTGCCTCCGATTTTATTTTTCTTACTATATAGTATACTCTCAAAACCCCTTACTTTTTCCCTTACCTATCATATCGGGTCAGTCCAACAGTTTTTTTTAAAAGGTTGGCCACACAATCCAATCCAAACCCAAACAACAGAAAATAACCAATTTTGAATCGTGATTTGTATCATGAAGAGTAAGATTCATAAACATTAAAAAATGTAACATATACTTAAATATATAAGATACATAAATATGCAAAGATACAATTAATAGCAAAACAACCTCATAGTCAAATAGAGTGGTAGTATCTATGTGTATTTACCACACAATTTCAGTATTTCAGCAACACAACCTTCAAAAAACAATGTGGTTGCTGCATAAGATTCCTTTAACTATGGCTATATGGTACTAAACAAATTCGGCATTATAGCCATCCAAAATAAAAATGTTGTTCCAGCTATTTGCATAATTACTACATAGACCAAAAGTAGAACCTCTGTACAAATTCATCAAGTGGGGCTTTGCAGATATTAATACTAACTGAATATATAACCCAAAGCATCCAATCATAAAAACACTTGACCTTGAAAAATTACAAGACTATGTGATTTAGGAAATCATTCTCAGAAAGAACAGACACCATGCCATGCACAGTAAGTTGTTTATTTTTAGATCGATTCACTGACTAGTATCTCAACTTTCAACATGTATTAGCCCTATTGACCTTTACAGATACACTCAGATGAGCTTCATATAACATGCAGACCAGCTAGCTAAAGCTCACAGATGGATTTATTTAAAGTAAATGTTGAAAAATTTCAACGTTAATTACATTGATTAAGCCATGATGATGACTTAAGTTATATACTTCGGGAAGAAATATACTTAATAATTCAATGTGATAAAAAGATCACAATAAAATGAATTATAGGGCTTTCCTTCATGCCATTGCGTAAATGTGCCTTTTTGAAGCAAGGGATTACATGTGACAAATGATAGTTACATTGACACTTACGTTTGGCTTTCAAAGACGTTAAAATTGATTAAGCTGTTCAATAGATTTCTTTATTTACGTAAATGAGGCAATGAATACTCAAATAATTCTGCAATATGACTCAACAGTAGGTAAAATCACACTAAAACTTTTAATAACAGTATCAAAACAGGCAGCTTATCTATAACTAATAAATATACAAGAAAATAAGAAAGCAATGATAAATGAAGGATAGTTGTTACCTGGTTAAATGCCAAGCTCTCAGCAAGGAAGAATAATCCTTCATCACCAAAGTTGCGCCCTGCCAAATTTTAAGTACGATAAATCAATTACTTTTGCTTATATTTATCCATTCATTTCTATGGTACCCACAAATAGTCAATCAATCAAGTCAACTGCAACGAAGCAAGAAATATCTAGTTTTATGAGTGATTAAAATATTGATTTGCTAAGTTTTGAAATGAAATAATTGGACTTAGAAATCAAATCATATATTTTTTTATCCTAATATAAAATTATGGTTTAAATCTTTTTACAAAAACACATTAGCAATAAAAGAAATTAATTTAGTAAGGTAATTTAATTTATAACAGGTTACCCAGAAAAAGTTAAGTAATTTACTTTATAACAAGGTAACACAGAAAAAGATAAGCAATTTACTTTATTATCCTTATTAAGATTGTGGTAAAGTGGGTAAACTAAAATCAGTAAAATTGTCAATCAAATAATTAAAACTAAAATGAAATAAAATCGAGTCACAAAATGTATACTTCCAGATTGATACAAATCAAAAGGATTTGAAAATCAAATCATTTTGTATTTCCTAAATTACCAAACATTAATATTTTACAAATTAATTTCTAAAAGTGTGAAAAGAAAAAAAAAACAAGGAGGCACAAAACTTCAATTGGAAGATGTGACGGTCTTATAGATCGACGAAAGTCCAATATCAACTAGATTAGCCAATAAAAACTTTGGTATTCATGAAAATATGAATCAAATCCAGTCTACAAACGACAAAATAATGAAGTTATTTTGAAAAATTATCAAGAATCTTCATTATTGAATCAAAAGTGTTCCATATAACCATAAATATCTTTCTCATTTATAAAATTTTCAATCCAGCCAGCGTACCTGACATATCAATACTAGGAAATGACCTTAGTTCCCGAGCAAACTCGTTGAGCTTCTGTTTAGATTGTCTCTCGATCTTTGCCCCAAGCTGGGATAACAAATTTGTACCAGCAGCAAAAGACCATTTCAGTCCTTGTGAAGGTGGTTGACTTTCCACAGTTGAAGATTTCAATTGTTTTGGAGCTGGAAGAAGAAGCTTCTCCACTAATTTCCATATAACTGTAAGCTGAAAACAAATTAGTACAACCACTATTATGAAATCTAATAACTAAGACAAAGACAACAACAACAACAAAGAAAAAGAACATAATCATACTAATAACACAAAAACACTGATTAATTGAGAAGCAAGGATACTTCAAAAATTTCAAAATGTATACCGGACTACATTCAGATATTTACTTAAATTAGATGCTCGGTAGGAAAGTACACATGAAATTTTTTTCTTTACTTGAGTCCAGGGAAGGGGAAATGGGTTACAGGAAAGATAGTAAATAAAAATAAATTGTATGTAATATTCATAGGCTTCAAAACATTAGAAGGGACATGCAATTTCCAGGCAGACATATCAAATACTTCTCAACAATCAATGTTTACTATACGACCTTGCAACTTCTTTGCAATACAAGTAAAACAATATATTATTAGAAGTTGACCCTTCTATAATTCCAGTTGAGTTCATGAGTTGACACAAACAAATTCAATGTTTGCATGGACAAGGATAAGTTAAATAGCTTGCAATTTCAGACTTGTTTCAGTACATTCACATAAATTCAATCGAAATCATGAATATGTCATGTTAGCAAATTCGTGACCATGGGAAGAGATATGGCCCCCAAAATGCCAATTTCATCTTATTTTTCATCTGAATAGGGATAAGTTGGTAATATCACTTGTGAATTGTGATAATTGACCACTATGGCATAGGAATGTTGGATATTTAATAATTTATGGCATAATATGTTGTTTAGGTATGATTATATGCTTTCGTAACATTCTTATCAAACAAACTCTGAGTTTGATAACTATGCATTTATATCTAATATTAAAATACATTTCCTTGTATAAAAAATGGCTAAATTATGTTACCCTCTAAGTTAAAAAAATAAAATTACCTTAGATAAACATATGAATTTGATATGTTCTAATGTTGAATGAGTTTTCGAAAGATAATCCCTTTCTTAATTATGATTAGTGGCATTATCAACAGCTGGTTTTGAACCTCGAGTATCAAATAACATAGTGTAGTTCGTTAGAAGAGAGTGTACCAATACTGACACTCAAAGTTTCAATGTATCATAAATTAGAATGCAGACGACGATGTGAACAAATAAAGAGTACATAACAAAATAGCAAAAACAAAAAAAACAGCCATACCAAAAGTGAGGGCGACCAACACGGCGAAGGGGCCAACAACGTTGGCAATCTGCTTCACCGGAGCAATGGACAGCGGCCCGCTGACCTGAGACTGCCCATAGACTCTGCGAGAACCGGCAGCGCGCGGGCGAGTTCCTTCCACACTTGAAGAAGCCCTAACCACGCTTCCGAATCGCACTCTACACGTTCTCCGACATTTTAGTGTTAGTAGTGACGCAAATTGAGCGAAGCCGACGGAGGTTAAGGCTAGCGATTGCAGACGCTGATTGCGGAGGCGAACCTGAGAAAGCGTTAGGTTTCAATAACAAAAAAAGGAGCGGTTATGGTTACCTGTGCAGAAGGAAGATGGTTACCTGCGGGTGAGAGTAGAGAGAGAGAGTGGAAGTGCAAGCCATAGCCTGTTATGACTGAAGGAGCATAGAAGAAAAGATAGATGATAGAAGGTTTTCGATATATAAATAAAGAAATGGCTTTGTGTGCAGATTTTGGAAGAAGATTGAGAGAATTGAAAGCAGAGAAGAATGGAGGAGTCAGGTTACTCCCTATGAAGCATGTCTCACTGGTTCTATTGTGTTCTAATCTATCAACTGCTGCCAGTAAGAGTAAGAGAAAGTGAGCTGAGTGTGGGCTTTTACTTCCCCAACCCAAAACAACCCCACAAATTTTTAAAACAAAATTTTGAAAACCTATAAAATACATTTTAGAATAAGATTTTTATAATAGATTCTCAAAAAACATATAATATTTTACAAAAAAATATACGGTCCACATTAAATATATTTTGAAAATAAATTTTCCATAACATACTTTTCAAAACGTATATAATATATGGGTTAAATATATTTTTAATTTTTTAACTTTTAGTAAAAATTAGAATTAGTTTATTTTTGAATTTTTATTTTAATTTAGTCTCCTAATTTTATATATGTGTGAATTTAGTTTTTTAATCATATTTTATTAAATTTTTTTAATGTTTGAAACACGTTTTATAATAATTTTTTAATTAATATTAAAATTAAAATGTGTAAAAAATGACGTTAAAAATTCAAATATCAGTTTTTCTGAGTACCTCATGTGAAATGTGATTTGAAAAAAATTTCCGAAACATATGAAAGTGGCAGCTGCAGCAGCAATAACAACGTAGAAGGATAGTAACTGTGAGGATGTAGGGAGCAAGAGCCCTCAGTGTGTTTATATGGGGAGTAATATGCCGGTAAGGCCCAATTAAGAGCGAGCTTTTTCTTTCTGGACTCCCATTATTACAAACCATCGTGTTTACCAAAAATTATGTTAGAAATCATGTTTCAAAAATTTCATAAGACTTATATATAAAGGTCAGAAAGAAATGAAATTACAATCATTTTAGAAAGTATAGGAATACAAATAGAAATAATGGCATGCAAGAAAACTTTTATTTCCAGCACCCAACAATTTCCAAATCATAATTTCCAAGCTGAAATTTCTAGAACGCATATAGTGTTTTTTGGAATGAATTTTTTTTAGCATTCCAAAACGATATATATTTCAAAAGGGATTTTTCGGAACTTTTCGAGCGTCAATACAAACCATTCCAAACTCATGTTGACATGTTGAGTTCATTTGAGGGGTTAACTATTTCGAGAGAATGACGAGGAGGAATCAATGATAGTATCTTTATTCATTTAGGCGGATTTGAGAACGAGAAAATGTGAGGATTTGCAAGATGATGTGATTTTGCAATCCCACTTATTAAATGGAGTTGATTTTAGTTGATATGTGTGTAAGTACCATTTTACCATGGAATTCGTGGTTGGTGAAGAAACAAAAGGATTTGATTTTCGTGAGGTGGAACCAATCCATAAGAGAGTGAACTGAAGACGAATCTGATCCCATGAGCGTGGAACTGATCCACTTTACTAATGTGAGAGAGGGATCTGATTCCCATTTATCTAGATCCGATCCATGAGAGAAATTGAGAGAGGATCTGATCCGCTTGCCTCGAACTAATCCATACACTAGCTATCACAATTACTATTTAAAATTTCTTATAATATATTACAAACAAAATATATTAATATATTATTTTATTAGTTTATTATATTATTTTCAATTTTAGTATTTAAAATAAACTTTATAAAATAAATGTAACTCAATTATATAATTTTATACTACTTTTTATATAAAGGGCAACTTGATAATCTTAATTTTATATCTATTAAAACAATTTTTTAATTTATCACATCAGTCAAATTTTTCACAAACTTTATTTCTAAGTTCACTCATTATCACCTCTAAATCCCTTCAAAAACAACACACATAATACTCTCAAATCCATCCACTCACACTCATCAAACCCATCTTCCAAAGTGAACACAGCCTGAAGGTCAAGAATTAGTTCAATCCAATGGTCAAACCAATATTTTTAAAATATAATGTTGTTATAAAAGAGAAATTAATTTGTTTTATCCAAACAGGAAAATTGAAATTCAAGATATTTCAATTACTTCTTTAAAACAAACTATTTAAGAGATGAAAAAAAAATCAACTATAAGTGATTCAAATATCATGTATTTAAATTTCTTGAAATTGTTAAAATTTCTTATCCAAACGCAAGGTTACGAAAGAGTTACCAGTATACTCTATTTTAAATACAATTAAATATATAATTTTGAATAACCAAATTTAATATAAAGTAATTAATATAATCAATTATGATTATGTTTTCTTAAGGGTAACCCAAACTACCAATGCTAGCAGGGTTATTCGTTCAAGAAGAATTTCTCTTAAGTTCATTGGTCCATATTAGATATTAAAGAGAATTGGACCAGTGGCTTATGAGATCGTTTTGCCTCCTCAGTTAGGTAATTTTCATTCGATGTTTCACGTCTCTCAACTAACGAAGTATGTGCATGATCCTTCTCATGTGCTAGAAATGGAGGATTTGCAAATCAAAGAAGATTTCTTAGTGGAGGTGCATCCTATTGGTATAAAGGACCACTAGACAAAGCAACTCAAAGGAAAATTCATCTGTCTTGTCAAGGTTGGTTGGAATAGGATAATAGGTGATTCTACTTGGGAGTTAGAGGAGGATATAAAGCAGTCATACCCACATATATTCTCTAGTAAGTCAATTTTTTAGGTCAAAAATTTTTTTTGTTGGAAAGAATGTGAGAACCTAGAAAATTGTATTTTAAGAGTGGTAGCGTTTAAAATAATGAGACCCTATTATTTTAATAATAAAATTCTTAACTATAAATAGAAATTTTATAAAGAGATCTCATTACTAAAAAACACTTTATCTCTATAAAAACTTCTTTCTAAAAATTCTCTCAATTATCTCTAAGTATTCTCACCATCCGTTTGTCCTTTTGAAAATCATAGATTGTAAGATTACTCCTTGCGGCGAGTTGATCAAGATCAACCGATCAATTTCTTCATTTGGGGTAAGTTAGATTTTTGCCTCTTCTTGTTGTGGCTTGCATGTGGCTATCTCATGGTTGCATGTGAGGTCTCAGTCTTCTTCTTGAGTATTTGTTGATTAGTGATCATAATGTTATGGTCTGGTCATGTTTTTGTGTGTAGATAAAACATTATGTGAGTTGAAGGGTGGTCACTACAAGAAAATGTCTTATTAGTAACCAATTTTAGTGACTAAAAATTGTTAGTCACTATAGTGACCAATTTAGATACCAATTTATAAAATTAAAATTTATTGGTTACTAAAATAGTCACTAATATAAATAAAAAATTATAATTGGTTACTAAATTTGTCACTAATTAATTAGAGAGCAATTTAGTAACTAAGTTATTTTGGTAGCCAAAACTTAGGTAGCTAATTTTTAGTGACCAGTTTTCTTTGGTAGCCAAAACTATGGTAGCTAATTTTAAAAACCAATTTAGTGACCAATTATAATTTTTTATTCATAATAGTAACTATTTTAGTAACCAATAATGTTTTTGCTTTGTAAACTTGTATCTAAATTAGTAATTATAGTAACTAACAACTTTTGGTCACTAAAATTGGTTACTAATGAAGCATTTTCTTGTAGTGGGTTGTTGTTCTAGAACTTTAGGGTTGATCAATCAAGGTAAAGGAAGCTAGTTTTTTTGTTTGTTTGCGTGAGTTTAGTAGCAATGGATATTTTGTATATATGTAATTGATTGAGATAGGTGATGGTTCTTGTTAGTATGAATGATTTTAGTGTGTGAATTGCTTTATCAATTATGTATGTTTATTTGTTTGATCTCGTGGTAATTGGGGGAAAGTGAAAGTCTGAGTCATTGATCAAATTGGTACCCATTACTATGATTTAAAAACTATTTGAACCAATACCTAAAAGAGGAGAACAAATTTGAACTATGAAACAAGTCCGGATTGCCCAAAAATCACAAAATGCAATTGTTGACATCTAATGTGATGTTGAGCAGCAAGTTTCACCATTAAGCACCAAATTATGCAAGCTAATTGGTGTTGAGCGTCACCCAGGTGACGCTGAGTGCCAGTGACCATTGTAAGGTTGGGAGCATTTTTACTCTAGGGTGATGAGTGGTGGCATGCTGGCGTTGAGTGACAATTTTTGGGAGACAAATGGCACTGAGTGGTGGCATGCTAGCGTTGAGTGCCAATTTTTTGGATGTAAATGGCACTGAGTTCTAGCACTGAGTGTCAGATGCCTTGTTTTACATGTTTTCCATTGTTTGGTTGTTTTGGATGTTTTGTGGTTGATGTGAAACATGTTTATGGTTTTCATTATTGTAAATTGAAGAGAATATGTTGTTCTGAGCATGAATGACAATGTTTAAAGAGTTTCAAGGGAAACTCTTAGTGATGGTATTATCGGTGTATGTCTTGATGTAGGAGATGTCTGAAAGGAGATATCCTAAACTTTAATAACATTCACACTCAAATAGGGTATACTTACGTCACTTTAGCACAACCTAAATAAAATAAAGGGATAAGTATGTTTTCCATCCCTGTACTAACATGCTAAATTGGAAATCGTCCCTCTGTCAAAGTTTATATAAAAATGATCCTTTTACTTTTATAATGAGTGAAAAGTATCCTTCATTTTAAACGGTGTTAAATATTTAATGACTTGGCAAACGACATAGATGACGTGGCAATTTTTTACTTCAACAGTTGTTACTGCAATTAAAACATTTAAAATTTAATTACTTGATTTTTATAATCTACCGTTGGGAGACATTATAGGGTTGTGGGTGAGTAAAATTGGGACTTTCTTTGTTGGAGCACCATTGATCAATCTGCACTAGGGAAGGCTCGCACCAGCTTCAGGCCGTAGAGCAACATCGAAAATCATCTGTGAAAGTCGATCTGAACTTGGAGTGTGGTTTCATTGAAGAATAGGTAAGTGGTTTCGATTTGGGGTTCATATAGGGTTCGTAAACAATGAATGGGGTAAAGTTCTTTTTATTTTGTTAAAGATAGGTTGTTGGTGATGAAATCCCAGGGCGAGAGCTCTGCATACATTCACAGAAGTTTTGGAACGAAGAGTGTTGGTGCATTAAGTTCGTTCTCGGGTCTAAGAGGCAAATTATGTGGTTGTGGGGAAACAGTAGTGCTTTTGCAAGCAAGCACGACGAAGAACAAAGGAAGATTTTTTTGGAGATGTAGGAATTGAAGAGTAAGTTCTTTTAATTCTGTTTTTGTTAGAGAAATTATTTATGATTGGTTTTGGTAATGTGTTTTTGTTTTAAGTGTAGAGTGATGATAACTGTAAGTACTTTGAATGGGTTCATGATGGTGAAGAAAGTATGATGGAAGACAAACCAGAAATAGAGGAAGAAGATGGTGAATTAGTTGTTGTTAACGACAAATATGTGATACAACTGATTAGGAAAAATACCAAGTTGAAGTTGAAATTAGAGGCAGAGATGACAACAAGGAGGATACATTCAATTTCTAACACTGATTCGAAAAGATAACCCCAAATTACAATGTGTTTCAAAACAATGAATTCATATGCGGACGAAAATCAAAATCAAAAATCAAAAATCAAAATCAAAAACTTATAAAACATATCTTCACTGTCGCGGACGAAAACCCTAGGATTCACTTTCTCTAACCTCGCATTGTTGCAATAGAAGAAAACCCTATTGGGTTCTTGATCAAAATTCGTAGACAATGTTGTCGTCGTATTGCGCACCAGATTTTCCTCTCTCAATGGCACACCATCGTCACAGCACTCAAAGACCCTTTCGCATTTTTTTCTACTCACGAGGTTTACCTAAAAAGTTAATAACTTTAAAACGTAATATTTAAAAGTATTTACTTTAAACGTAATATTGCAGTAACAGTTGTTGAAGTAAAAAATTGCCACGTCATCTACGTCGTTTGCCAAGTCATTAAATATTTAACACCGTTTAAAATGAAGGATACTTTTCACTCATTATAAAAGTAAAAAGATCATTTTTATATAAACTTTGACAGAGGGACGGTTTCCAATTTAGCATGTTAGTACATGGATAAAAAACATACTTATCCCTAAAATAAATGATTATACACACATAGTATTAGACTCTAAACTCAATTATCCGGATACATGCCTTTGATATAGGATTCACTAGATGTGTGCACCTGTAATGGTTCCTAGACTTTGCAGAATCTAGCTTTAAGGAGTTATCACCCAACCACACACAAGGTTTCTAGATTTTACAAAGTCTTTTGGATAACTGCATTAATATTTATACACATAACTATTTGTTTTGTTTGATCAAAATATCTAATATTTTATTTAGTAGTTTATACTATTAAATGAGATATTAAACAAAATGTACTAAAATTTCATATAAAAATGAATTTCAATTTTGCATTAAAATTTAGAGATTGAAACAACCCTAATGAGAACAATAGTAACAATTTTATTAATTTTTATTATCTTAAAGAAAAGTAAACACATATACCCATGACACGTGTATTTTCACTAATATCAATAGAAAAAGTTAAATAAATTATTATTTTAAATTTGTTAGGATTTAGTATTATTACTATTATTGTTCGCAAATTTATGATATTATTATTAATAATATTACTTTTCCTAAAAGTTCATTTATATAATAAATTTAAAGAATTAATAATTTAATAAATGATAAATTTATTATTATTAACATTAAAAATAAATTATATTTTTAGATATTACTATTAATCTACTTTTGTTATTGAAATAAGTTAGTAAATTTGTTATTATTAGTTTCAAAAATATCTTTAGATTGTGTATATATTAATAGTTTTGATTGCTTATTATTATTATTATATTTATAATTTTATTATTAATACCTTTATAAATCCACTGTGGAGTTCAAATTTAATTTACGGTCCTTAATTTATAAATCTTACTTATAAAATATAAACAATGGTGAAGTACTGTTCACATATCTATTAGAATGACATGAGTTTGTGATAAACATATTGTTAAAAATGGAGATAAAAAAGAAAAAAAAACAATAAATACAAGAAGTATGATAAAGAAAAGAATAAAAGATTCAAAAAACGAGTTTAAAAATAGAGTTATCGATTTGACCTACTCTACAATGTTTGGTTTTAATCCGTAACCTATACGTATCGAGACAAAAAGAACTTATAGGATCAAAAAGCCTATAAAACCAAATATGCCCACTAAAATTCTATGGGTAATAAGGCCAGTCCACCTACTTTTTTAAAACATGAAAATAGACAAGCAAACTTCAATTTTGTCTTAATTAATTCTTAAATTTATCATATATATATATATATATATATATATACACTTTGAATTTTAATTTTGTTCTGGTTGAGTTTTTTTTTTCTGTAAACAGAAATATAAAACTATAATTTTATTATAATTTTTTTAACAACTTTGAGTTAAATAATAAGAATAATAATAATATAGGAGCAGCAATACTAATTTAATCAAAATTATTTGATTCAAAACTGTAACAAAATATTATACATAAAAAAATGGTTCTAAAAATAATTATAATAAAATTAAAGTTTTAGATGTCTATTTGAAAAGTAAAGTTTAATTATAATAAAATTAAAAATTAAAATATTATTTCATGAAAAACAATTATACACGTTAAAATCATACAAAAAGAACCAATAAAGGCTAATAAATCGACAAAGAAAAAAAAAATCAAGTCCCATGTGTTCTTGTTCTGAGTCACTTGCTGGTAGTGGTTCCTATTATCAATACATAAATTATTTGTCAATTACTCCTAATATATACAATTATAGTTTATTAGTGTTGTTTCATCTAAATATTGTACTTCTCACAAATTAGTTCGTACCTTGTAGTACTTATTGTCATTGACAATGTCTAGCGTACTTCACCCTGTATACTTTCTATTAATTATATTTTTTTTGGTTGGTACAGCAATAATATACTTAACATTGCAATTTTTTATTTGTGGAATTAATGGTTTCTAACTTTCGTAAACTATAGTTACAACAACTAGAGCCACGAAATTACAAGTGTAGTAAACACATAACAAAATATTCAAAAGCAGTTAATGTCACGGCAAACGTACTTTCTTGGAAAACAAAAATAGGATTACACCATTCACTTTCAGAGTTAAAGATAATTAAAGAAAAATAAGTAAAGATAAATTACATGAATATCTCATATTAAATTAACATGGGATATATAATCCGATTATGATTTTGATTGAGTTTAAAAAAGGGATTATTTATGGGTAATGATTTCACGTGTTTCTAAAGATTTTCAGCGGTTAATTGAGGTGGATTACGCAAGATCAAACGTTTTTATTGGGATGTTTTCAGCTATGTAGGAGTAACATGTTGTTAGCTTATATTTGAACTATTTAAAGACATATATTTGTAAACCAATTCTTATGAATTGTTAAAATTATTAAATATATAAAAAAAATTATTTTTTTCTTAATTTTATATATTTAACCTCCTTTAATATATTATTCTGACTGATTTAAGATCTTAGATTTATCATTAGTTAACATGTCAAACATACGGAGTTAAACTTCTTATCTTCAATAATAAACTGCAGTTTTATACATTAATAAATAATAAGTGAACAAAAAAACTGAAAATTTCAACGTAAGTATATATTATTCTCTTCATTATAATATCATTATTATATCAAGTATTATGACCATGAACAATTGTAAAAGTCAACTCATGCTCCTATATAAATACATATAAAAAAACGAGTTATGTGAAGCAATATAGTGAAGAATTCTGCAGATTCAATCATCTGAGAACATTGCAAGCATGGCTTCACAAGTGAAATTCTCATTCTTCATGGCCCTTTTCATTGCTTTGGTTGCAGTTGTAGCTGCTCATGAGGGTCATCATCACTTGGCTCCTGCAGAAGCACCTTCTAGTCATGCAACTACCCTCAAGAATCATCATGCACTCATAATCACTGCAATTTTTCCCCTTCTGTTTACTCTTCTCATTGCTAGAGAGAGGCTTTGAAATCTTTCTGTTTCTCACATCTTCTTTTGTTTGTGCTTCTTGATTTTGTCATTCACATTTTGGTCTTGTTTCTCTTGTGTGCTGATTTCAATAAGCTGTGTTCTGATGTTATAATACACAAGCAGTGTTTTTCATTGTTCTTATATGAGAATTTTGTGATTATAATTTTTTTGTATCAATCATCTTTCATGGGCTTTAGTAAAGAGATGGAACGATCTTAATGATGTTTGTTTGCATAATTAGTTTCCTCTAATCTTGCACAATGAAGAAGGCTAAATAAAGGAAAAGACTTTTTAACAAACAATCGCTTGAAAACTAGATTTTAAGGATAATGTTACCATTAACAAATAAATGTTAAGAGAGAAATAAGGACAGAAAATTAGGTATAAGCTTCCCATCTATAATTTTTTTTTTGATCTAGAGAAGAAATAAAATGAACTAAAACATAATAGAAACGTGTAACAATTGGAAAAAAAAAAAAAAAAAAAAAAAAAAAAAAAAAAATAAAAAATAAAAATTTTTTTTTAAAAAAAAAAAAAAAAAAAAAAAAAAAAAAAAAAAAAAAAAAAAATAAAAATTAAAAAAAAAAAAAAAAAAAGAGATGCAAAATAGAAATTTAGGAAAATAGCTTGTTATTTGATTTAAGACAAAAACATAAAGAAAAATAAAGCGAGAGGATATGATTTGTTGGAAATAGAATAAATTTGAAAAGATTACACAATTATTGTAATAAATATATATATATATTGTTAGTATTGATGAGATGAAATGGGAACTTTCCGCATGTTGGACATTTTTTAATGATAGAAAAGATGTAACTTAGCAATGGTGGGTTCTAATTTTTGAAAGAAAAATAGCATAAATTGGACTTTATTGCATTTTCTTTTGTGTGTAAAATTGGACAATGTGAAAGCCACACGGTGTTAATGATAAACTATCTAATAAACCAAGTTAGTGAGAGAGAAAAAAAAAAAATAAATAATATATATAAAATAAAATATTATATATATATACACACACACACACATATATATATATATATATATATATATATATATATATATATATATATTAATTCTAGGATTACCCCCTTTAAAAAAGCATTATACTCTCTCTAATCAATCTAAACTTGAAATACCAAGCCAAAATTCAACTATAACTTCTTTTTTTTAAAATATTTATAAGTTACAAACATTTCTTCTGTTTAAAACATACAAGAAATATAATTTATGATTTAGAGTTGTGAGTTAATTATATCACCCTTCGTAGATTAATACTAGTATATTAGTTGAGTTGGATTAGACTTTTTTTTAACCTTAATAATAAAAGAAAACTTTAACATCTCCATTCATTATTTTAAATATGTTTTTACATGTATTTATCATGTAAATATTATTATTTTTCCGAAAAAAATAAATGTTAAACTCTAATACACACTAAAAGATAATCATTAAATAACAATTAATATATAGACAAAAATAATTAATTATTATATTAAAAAATTAAATATTATTTTAAAGTTATTGATATTTAAAATAATTTGTATTATTAATAAAAAATTATAATTAATTTTTCAATCAAAGTTCAAATAAATCTTACATTAGTTATTAAACTTTTAACTATTTAACATTATAATATTTAGTACCAAACAATAATAAATAACTAAAATCCTGATAATTAAGGATAAAAATCAATTTAAAATTTAATTCACAAAATTTTCATTAATAATAAATATTATTTTAAATATTAATAATTTTTAATTTATAAAATAATGTTTAAATTAATCAATATATTGATTAATTATTTTTTGTTTCTAAATTAGTTATTATTTAATATTTTTCTTACGGTAACATATTCACTAATACGATGGTTATTAATAAAATAAACTGTTTTAACTTGTGTTTCTAATTTATGTTTAATTTCAAATTATTCTTGCCAAATTTTGAAACACTTTTTCTTGTTCTGTTTCGTCTGTCACTCAGGCATTCTTTCGTGGCTTCCCGTTTCCACAAATTATCCTTTTACATTTTTTTTAATATGCAATAAACATTGCAAAACCTTTTATGAGAATGAATATTAAATTTCATTAGAATATTCAAAATTTATTTTATAGAATCATTAATCAATAATTGATATATAAATTTTAGTTTTTGCCATTACTATTTTAAAAAAGGTGATGAGGAAGGGAGTGAGCAACGAAACCACAAAGGAAGAGGATGACTGCCAGACGAAAGAAAGTGAATAAAAAATTGTTTCCAAAGACTAATAAAGAGAATAATTCGAAATTGAAAATAAATTAGAGGAGTATTTAATAAGAGAAATTATTCTATTTAGACTAAAATATATTGATTTAATATTCTTTAATAGTAATAAATTATTTTATAGCAATATAAGGGAAAAATTAAAAAAAAAAAACTAATTTGAGACCGTGTAAATGAAATTAGTTATAAATATTTCTTTAGCATCTTCTATTAATAATCTCGTTTTCTTTGTGTAACATGCATCTCTTTTAATTACATTATTATAGTATTAAGTATTTATAACTTTCTTAATTTTTTGAGATGATGAAACTATCTCTAGTAGGACTTTTCTCTCTCACAATATGATATTTTTATTTCATGACTCTAATCAAAATATCACTTCAAATATATTGCCATGAATGTTATTTCAAACAATGACCACATTCTTACATCGACATGAAAATGCTATTAAGAGACATTTGGTATTTAGTTTTTTCTTTGTTAAAAATGATTAAATTTTCTTCGTATAGAGTAAAAATCAAACATAAATTTATACTAATATCCATGATATACTGCGATATATTTACGTGTACATAAAAATGTATAAATTTGTTGAAATTATGATCAAATGTTTGAAAAAAAATTATTTAATTCCCTTATTTTATATATTTGTCTTCCTAATTTTATCCTCTCTAATTCTTTATTTTTAATTTAAAAAATTATTGAATTCAAATCCAAATAATTTTTAATTTTCTTACTAATTCATTAAAATAGAAAAAAGTTTTTGCCGCAGTTACTTTTTACATTTAACTTCGATTCTCAAACCAAGATGAGGTAAAAAAAAAAGTGACCTTTTCATGACATTTTGGCAACCGAAGCCCAAAAAAGTCGGTATTATGGAAGCATATAAAAAGTTATTTTGAATTTCACCACTCCACTGGTGTTAGATCCGCGACTGCTTCATCGATCATATTATAGTTTATATAACGAAACCAGTGCATTACGATTAAAACAAAGCACCCCTTTGTTGAACTTCATCGATCATATATATATTTTTCAATTCAAACAAGAAACAACATATAGGAGCCAAATCCAAGACCACCTTTGTGCACAAACCAACTGGCCTAAGCAATGCAACCTCAACTTTGTTCACTATTTATATTCAAAACATCATAAAAGAAAATCTCCAACACTAAGTGCAACACAGTAATCAGCAAAAGGGTACCTCGGACATGGCTTCATCACTCAAATTCTCTTTGTTCTCAGCTTGTGTTTTGGTCGTGTGTATGGTGGTTGCTGCTCAGTATGGAGACGATGATGGATCCAGCAACTCTGACATGCCTAACATGCCTAACATGGCTAAGGGTCCTTCACCTCAAACCAGTGCTTCTCCAAGAAACCTTACTTATTCTGCAATCTTAACTGTTATCTTTCACCTTGTGCTTACCTTTCTTGCAGCCAAGAAGACAATTTAACTAACATCTTTGCATGAACATTTCCTTGGCTTCATATTTTTTATATATGCTCTCTGTGTCGTGTCTGTGTTGGTTGTATTTTTGAAGTATGTGTTGTGGCCTTGAAACTAAACTCATGTAATAAATAATACAAATCTTTATTTTGCTAGCCGTTGGGCTACGTATAAATAACAAGGGTTTGGTTAATTATAATTTTCATTTTTGTTTTATAAGCTATCAATGTAATTATCATTCTTCATGACTTTACCAAATTTGTTTAACAGTTCATGCAAAGCAGAATTCCACTTATCCATTATTGAATATCGCATTCATTCAAATTCCGTACAACATGATTGTTTAAAGGAAAAAAAGACTAAAAGGACTAATATTCTTAAACCATCTCCAAGCCTACTAATTCTTAAAATTATTCTGTTGAATTTTATGTATATTATTTCATTAAGACACTAAATAAGAATTCGTTTAGAACTTCTAACCCTAGATTCTAAAACTCTTAAACATTAATTGTTGGAAGTCCCACATCAACTAGAGATAAGGTCATTTCATAATATATAAGTGAGGTGCAAACCTCATCTTACAAGTTAAAACTTATTTCTAACACAATATCAGAACCAAATTAAAGCCTATTCTAGCAAACTTTTTTAGACATTCTATTCCATCCGATATCGATTTTGTAGGATTGAGTTAAGCCTAAAACTTACTTCTATCATTGATCCTTCTAAAAACACCTGTATTCCTTCATCCTCAGCTAAGTTATTAAGTTCTTAAAAAACTCTTAAGAATTAGGAACAATGTTTACCATTCACTTTATAAAAGGCTTTAAAATAAAAGTCAATAAATTTTAACTACTAAGATAATATAAAACATTTTTGAATATTCAGTATATTTTAGTTAAACTCCTCTTTCGTATTCATCCATACAACTCATGTGTTGACAATAGTGAAGTTTGTTTATTTATAATCATTTTCTTCTTTGTATATTCACAAGCTTGCCCAATACAAACCTTTGTTACGAATTCAATTTGCACAACTAGAATTGAAGAAATCAAAACATTCTAATTGGGGTAGACAAAAGACCAGAGTTAAACTACGTTATTGTAAATTGAACTAAATTTTAAAATTAATTTAGACTAAACTGAATAATATAGTTATTCAGTGTCCCTTACCCTCCAACTCTTTACACAGCCTTCAATATTAGCTTCAACTTTCATGAATGAATTATTGGAACTTGAGGAGAGAAGACTCACCAGAGACAGCGTCTTGTGGATGTATGCGTGGATAAAAGGATTGGGCACTGCATGTGAGAATATTGATACAAACTTTTCTACAAGCTTTATAATATATTTTCTTTTGTATACCATTTTTCACCTCATCACCGTCTCTATTTTTGTTCACACTTTCGTCTTCTTCTTTTTTCATTGTACAAAACTATATAAATGAGTTTTAGAAATACAGTTTCTAGAAAAATGCTTGCATTTAATGGTATTATTAATTTGAGACAATACTATTATTCTATCCGAGTCAAAATATCTACACAACGTAATGACATTAAGTCTTTAAGATACGTTTTATATACAAAAATGAAAACTAACAAAAATAATCAAATCAAATAATTTTTTTGGGTTTTTTTCAAATGTCATTTATTTATAATTTTTTTTACTTGTTTATTTATTGATTGTGAAGTTGAAGATAATATTTCTCTCTTACCAATCGTTCCTTTTTTCTAACTCAAGAGGAAATAAAAATTTGATAATACTAAAAAAAGATTAAAAAGAATAAGAGAGAAGAAAGCTAATGTCTCGTTCTTGTATAGATTCCATTAATATTTTTTAATACTTATAATTATAGTCATACATAGTAGTAGCACTGCCTAAGTTACACGATTTATAAATGAAGAAAACAATTCAAACAAGTTACAATACGTTTAAACGGGCCCCTCTTAAAATTTGAATAAGAAAACTTTGGCCAGCTAGTGATCTGGCTCTTAGTAGCAGTGACAGTAGTATTAAGACTCTTTTAGTTGTCGCAACCACTTTGGATGCATTCTTATTTATCAAATAAATGAGGTGTCAAAAATAACAAAACTCCTTTTCATTTGTTGTTGCATTGCATCCAATTAGGTTGATTCTACACCTCATTGGGTCATTATTAAAAACAGTTGGTTGCAATAGGAATTTTTAAATAATGCATCATTATCAGTACCCTCTGAAGCCAAGCTTAAACTAGAAAGTTTATTTAGACAACATCTCTCTACTTGCTTTTGTCGTCATTTTACAAACTGAAGCATTGCTCCTATTCACATCGTTGGCTGTAAATTGTCTTCTGGAGACATCATTAGGGTATTAAACATTTAACGAGATCAAACCACCAAAGATTAAAGGCCATGAATAAATAAAATAATAAAATACACAACCCCAGCTGCCAATTATTGCACTGGTAATCATAATTTCCAGAAAAAATTAAGGTTCTAAGAAAGAATCCAAAAAGTCTATCTTAAATATGCGAGATCAATCATTATGCGAACAGACGATGAGCAGGGGCAACAAAAAAGTAAAATAAAAAGCTATAGAAGTGATAGATATAATATTTTATATAAATTAAAAGGTATGCTGAAATAACTAAACTCAGCTAAATTTCAGATAGTAGTAATTACAAAATTGAAAATACCATTAAGCAAGAAAATACCTGACCCTATCCTCCAATGATTTGCCATTACTTGTAAACAAAATTACAACCCGCTCAGAGAGTTAATCATGCTTCATCAATAAATCAAACAATTTACAAGTACGAATTCTTAAGATGAACTACATAGAGAGAAATAAAAGAAAAGGGGAAAGGGATTATACATAAACAATGAGTTGTTGTCATCCCTGACAAGCTTGAGTGATAGACAACCTTCTAACAACATTTTATGTTGCTTTGTCAAGGGCTTCTTCTTAACTTGTACGAGTGCTAAACAATCAAAAGGATCCAGATCAACTGATTATAGTTTTACGGTGGAATTCTTAATTTTCCAATTCTCACCTTAGCAAGCCTTTCTCTTATCGACTCTTAAATGGAGGTTATACCATTTCTTCTTCTTTGGCCGATCTCTTGTACTCCTCTTCTCTCTTGTTTGGCCATCTTCTTTGTTTTCCTTGGAAGAACTTTTACTTCTGCTCTTACTTGTACTCCGTTTAAAGGGAGTAATAGTGTATGATGCATGTATTTCATTCCTATGCTTCAGTAGCTCGTCAATCTGCAAAGGAATAAATAGCAAAACTTCAGTGTTTTTCATTTTTGATGAATTTTTGCCCCCAAGAGGAGGGCTCGGGGGAATGCTGTACAAAAACCGTTGTAAATAAGAACTCACTGATTGAATTTCATGTGCATATCTACTTGTCATCTCTGAGAATTGAGCCAGAACCTACAAAGACCCAGCATGAGATTTGACGAAAAGTAATATAATTATAGCCATACAGATCAAGTGCCCACCTCTCGATATTCTGCCTCAAACTTTGATATTTCGGCCCTTTTAGACAAGATTTGAGCTTCTATACTTCTTAAATTTTCTTTTTCTTCACTAAAAGGTGCAGCACATAGGGCTTCTATTGTATAATTTGCACTTTTGAAAAAGTTGTCACCTAGAAGAAATTTGACGGTCAATTCATATGTGGCAAAAATTACAGTAACCAACATAACAAGCAGCACTGGCTCACTGGGTATAAAAGTAGGCATTTACCATAAACAGCAAATACATGGGTACCAGCCTTCAATTCATTTAATTCACAAGGCTGAAACCCATCCAGCTTTCTAAAAAACGATGTATCTGGATCCTTAGCAGCAGCTATCTATAGAGAAATAATTCAACAGCCAAATTTTTTTAAATGAAATTAGATAGACAAAATTTAAAATAAATACTATCTTGTTACATTAGCCACTCACAGAGTTCATTGTTTGGTCCAATCGATAAACAGGAAACCCAAGAAAATACATCCCAGCAGAGGTAACCTTCCCTGTTTTTGCACTGTCTTCCTACAACAACAATTATCAATGTACTAACGTCACGGAATGCTCAAAAGTCAAAATACGAAAGACAAAAAAAAAGTATGACTACGAAATAATTACCCAAGAGCCATTGAAATCCAACGTATAAACATTACATCAGAAATAATTAATTCCTCTGACAAAAATACAAGCATTGTGTTTCACAAACTCACAGAAGATGTATAATACCTGGAGTGCAAGACTTAAACCACCATTGTCTTCCTGATCAAAATATAGTAACTGTGGAAAGATAATCAAGGTATCAAACGCCATACAAAGAGATCATTTATCAGTTAAACATATTAATGTTTTTAAATATTAAAATTATATGGAAATCATCTAGAACATTAGTATAAACACACACATAATTGATTTACAATATACAAGGAAAAGAGAATACTTTTGAAACTGTAAACACAGAGCACAAAAATAAATTACACACACTAGGGATAATTCAAATTTTTGAAATGAAGAAACCGAATAAATTTGCAGAGTTCAAGGTCAAAGCTCCCTAAGAGCAAATCATTACAGTGAAATAGAATCAATCACCTTGCTAATTGAGAGCATTTAGAATATCAAGTAAACCTAAGCTCCCTAATATGCACCAAGTTAAAAACAGCTACAACAAACAGTTAATCTTGCAGTTGCATTGGGAACACCCAATCCCAAAAACTAATCTTACAAGAAAGAGATAGAGAACTCTGTGTAGAAACCAGTTTCCATAAGGCACAAATATAGATCTTAGTATTGTCTGGTTGAGCATTACTCTTGCTCAATCTTTCTTGAATGAGAGAGATAAAATTCCAACCTTGAACTTGCTTTTGTCTGATGACTGTACTCGACAAACAAATCCAGCTCGTGCCTCCTCTTCTGTTATTGTAACTGAATAGAAGTGTGCACATTGCTTCTCAACCTGTAAGATGAAACCACCAAAACAAGAACAAATGTAAGAAAACTATGACTAAAAAAGGATCAATGAATTAAAAGAAGAGGCAGCTCACCCTTTTAGATACATAATGTCCTAATGGAAGTGGACGAATGGTCACTAAACCATTGAGTGCCTCTTCCAAAACAGATGCAGATACAGTTGTCTTAATTGGCACGCCAAGTTTACTGTGATTCATGGAGAAAATAAATGATGAAAAGGAGAGAAAAGTTAAAAAACACAGAGAAATATGTAGCAATGTTCTGAGCATTCAACAAAGAAAAGGAATCGAGAGTGAAGAGGAAGAGAAGCACATTCAATCTTGCTACCTAAAAAGTGCTGCAAACATTGTATTGACAGCTCCCAAACTTGAAAGATCTAATTCCAACTCTTGGTTATCTGATTCAACAGCCTATACATAGACATGACAGTTCATATCAGAGATCCATGGTAAGAGGTTTGAAACTACTTTTTTAGCAATAAAGTTTGGAGACAAATTTGGAACAGAATTGGAATCTTCAATAAGTAATGAAAAACGAAAATCAGAAGGAACAATGACTATCCTAAAGTCTTAATGATTCGAAATAGTAAGAAATCTTCTATGACCTCAAAGCCAGCTGAGTCATATTGACGCCGTTTGTCAGGATCTGAGAGGATATTATAAGAAAATGTAACCTCTTTAAACATATCAGCTGCTTTAGGATCATTTGCATTCTTGTCCGGATGATATCTGAAATGAAATTGATTTAGCTAATTAATAAATTAACCATCCCTGCTTGGAGCTTTAGATGAAAGGAAGACAGGAAGGAAGAACAGTCAATTAGAGTAACCATGTACACCAGAAAGAATACTTTGTTTGGACAAATTTTTCTATAAGGACTTCTAGGAAAGAAAAATAAGAAGAAAAAGTGAAATAGATTTCTCCAAAAGTCAAAATTAATTTTTTCATAAGCTAATTTGTTGAAGCTCTCTCTTATGACTTCTCTAAATTCATGATTATTAACTTGTACATAAGCTAATTTTAACTTATAGCCAATTTCATTTTTTACTCCTAATTTTCTCTCCTTGAAGTCCTTATGGAGACGTTCATTTCATATCATATAATTCTAGGAAAACACCTTTAATACATAAAATTTTACTGGAAGCTGTTAGGTGCTTTGTATCAGATGCATGATGACATGATCAGTGATTCAGAGGCTTCGTTCCTACATTATATGTAAAGGATTATTTGAGCTTATCAACAGGAACAATTAGCAGGTATGAAAATAAAAAAACATTCAGGTTCTCCGCCGGTAATCAAATGAATCTTTTCCGAGGCTCTACTTTATGATTTTTAACGGCCTTTTTTCTCTTTCCTTTCTGCAACTAATATGAACTATATCATCTAAAATTGATTCTAACACCATCATAATTTCGGTAACAAATAAAAGTATAAAACGACCTTTTATGTACCTTCCATACAATTAAGCATAAATAATATCAACCACAACAAGAAAGCACAGAAGACTACGTTCACAGATCATCTACTCTACAATCAAAACTGGGTGATCACCGTTTCATCACAATCCTTGATTTTGAAGGAAATTGCAGAAAAATGAAGGCGATGCAGCTGCAATTGCAAGGTTTTAGGTGAAACCGTGATCACAAACCTTTCTATAAAACCTTGAAAAAATATATTACACACTCACACACATATATTAAAAAAAAGTATGACCAAGATTTAGCAAGGGGCTCGGCAGCTTTGTCAAAGTGTAGACCAAAGTGGCTGCAGCAGCGTCTTCAATCAAGAGACTCTGAGAATTAAAATAAAACGTATTCTTTTTGTAAGTAACATTAGCATCATCTAGATGACCGATTCAAGGAAGAAGAACACGTTTCAAGCACATAATTATTAATATCCAAAAATCCTAATCCAATATATAATAACAGCAGCAACTTCACTACTGTCTTCATTCTCAGCACACTCAAACTAAACAACACCACAAATTCAATAAACCACAGAACAACACCGAGAGAGGGGATTCGAAACGCACTTGAGCGCCATTTTTCGGTACGCGGTTTTGATTTCCTGATCCGTGGAGTTGCGCGAGACGCCAAGGACCTCATAGGGATCCCGCCGGAGCTGTTTCTCGCCGCCGTCGTGCTTCTCCGACTTCGAGCGGTGCCCCGGCATCATTCGTCGTGTTCAAACGAAACGACGTCGTGTGCGCGCGTGTTATCGGTCTCCGTCAAAACCCTAAAACTCGGGAACAGAGAGAGAGAGAGAAAGAAAAATCTCAGGGAGAATCGAGATCGAAACGAGAAGGTTGGCGATGAAGAGGTATCTCCCCGCGCCAGTGAGTCACGGGGAAGAGGAGAGGTTGAAGGAGCATTGGGAAGGTGTGACGGTGGCGGTGACGGTGAGATCCAGAAAGTGGACCATGGACCCTCCAAGCTGAAGCTTAGCTTCGGAGGAAGAGAGAGAAAAAAAACAAGAAGAGACAACAAGAGGGGAAGAAATTGGAGGGGAATTAAGAAATTTGGTTATTTTAATTTTTTATTTAAAAATTTCAAAATAGTTTTTTATTCCATTTAAACTTGATGCGATTTTGAAAACGAGTGGCGTTACGGGTAAAGTACGCGCGGTGCGTAGTGCGCACGGGGAGGTCGACGTTTGATAACTCCGTTTCAACTGATACTAGTGCAGTTGTGGTAAATACGTTTTAACAAGGTGGTGTTTGGTTAATTAAGCTGAAAACAAAAATTGATACTGTCATTAATGGCTTTCTATTTTGGAGTCACCTGTTTGTTAATCTACTTTTGTTTTTATTATTTTAGTCGGAAACAACATTTTGGACTATGTTTCTTTATTTTAAATTAATTTAATTAGAATAGATTTACGGAAGAGTTACCAGATACTCTATTTTAAATTAAATATAAATAAATTATGTGAATAATCAATTTAAATATAAATTAATTAATTAATAAATAGAATTATTTTTTTTGTTTAATGGTTCAATTTCCGAACTATACTTCATGTAACTGTGATTTTATTTTCATGGATTTGTTTTTAGTCAAAACAACGTTTGTATTGACTTTTTAGTACACTTGTTTCATTGAAATTTATTAAAAATTTTAATAAAAAATTATTAAATGAGTTTCGGGTCGGTTTTCTTTTCAATAAACTTTTTTTTTAATTACACAGTCTGATTCATTCCACCCACTTTACTAACCCAGTTCAAGTTTTTTTTTATTATTAGTGAATTTTGAGTTTTTTTAGTTAATATGTTTTTAGTTCCTTAAATTTCACTGAATTTTAGAATTAGTTCCTCATCGAACTTTTATATCAATTTAGTCTTTTATTTTTAGAAATGTGTGAATTTAGTTCTTCTTACCAACTTTTGTTAAGTTTATTTGACATTTTAAACACATTTTATGATAATATTTTAGTTAACATTGAAGCGAAAATATGTCAAATAGTATAAACAGTTCAAATACTATCATGAAATATGCTTAAAACGTTAAATAAACTTAACAAAATTTAGTTAAAATGCCTAAATTCACACATTTTTTAAGATAAATGACTAAATTGATCAAAAATTTTGAAGAGGGACTAATTCTAATTTTAACTAAAATTTGAGGAACCAAAACCATATTTAATCTTTTTTTCATGGCAATGAGAAGAGAAGGTCAAAGTTCAATTAACTTAGTAGAATTCTAATATCTTTTCTTAACATATTTTTTAAAATAATAATAAAAACAATAAAATATATTAACAAAAATCAAATAAAAATAATATATTAAAAAATTTGAATTAATAAAATATTAATGAAATAATATAAATCAATAATAACAAATTTAGTTATTCTAAAATTAATATATTAACAAAAAAGATTAATTAAAATATTTGAAAGTTTTGAATTTATTATTATTATTAATGAAAATAGTATGTTCACTTTTTTTATTTTAAAATAAATATAAATATAAATAATTATATATATATATATATATTGGTAAATTCATGATATTGTTATTAGTAATATTTTTTTCTTAAAATTTTATTTATATAATAAATTTAAAGAATTAATAATTTAACAATTGATAAAATTTATTCTTATTAACATTAAAATTAAATTGTATTTTAAAATATTACTATAAATTAAAATTTGTTATTAACATAATTTAGTAAATTTGTTATTATTAGTTTGAAACATGTCTTAAGAATAATATTAACATATTTGATCGCTTATTATTACTAATACATTTACAAATGAATTAATAATACATCTATAAATCTACTATTGACTTCAAATTTAATTTATGGTCCTTAATTTATAAACCTATATAAAATGTAAATAATGGTGAAGTACAATAAATTGTTGTTCACATAACCTTGAAGGCATGACGTAGTGATATAAAAAGATTTGAGGAAAGCCTTGATGGAGATAAAATAACTTAAATGATAAATATAAGAAGTTAAAATAGAGATCAAAGAGGTTGAATGAAAATCATGATAAGAGTTATAAATTTTAGAGAGTATAAAACATTTAAAGAATATCAAATAATATATTTTAGTATTCTAAAATTACAAATGAATGGATAATTGTCATTGATTTCACATGTCATTTTTAAGTGCATATGATTATCGTAATTATCTTCACACGTCATTTTTATGTGCATGTGATCGATTGTTGTAATTATTTTTACATGTCACTTTTAAGTACACGTGAGGCATATCATTTTCAAGTATATGTGAGACATGTCACTTTTAAGGATCTATGATGATTATAATTACTTAACAAGTTATCTCAAGGCCTTAATAGATTTTGAATAGAAAATAGCACATAAAAAGTTTATGCCTTTAATGTGTCAATTTAAAAAACATGTGCTCTTTTAATTACTTGCACATGTTATTTTTTAGGGGATGTTAAAGTTGTAACTATTTTACATTTTTTTTCTTTAATTAATAAATCTCTTATACGTCTCTTCAAAATTAAAGGAAAATAATAATATGATTAAATATTAAAAATTAACTTGATACATGTTGGTTACATGCAATTTTTGTTGTAAATTTGTTAAAAGAATTTACAAGAAAATATTTTTTTACTGTCATTTTTTTAAAAAGTAATTCCTTTGTGTGTAATTATTTCTTATAAAATTATAAAATTTGCAAGTATTTTCTACAAAATTGGTTGTAAAAAATGTTTTATACAAAATATTTTGTAAAAAAATTGACAACAATTTCTTATAATTTTTTTTTCATAACAAAGTTTATAAGTATTTTCTACAATAAAAAAACTCAAAACAAAATTGACAAAAAATATAAATTTTTTTTAGTGGCATTGATTCTAAAAAAACTTAAATATTTAGTACTGATTCTAAATTAAACCAGTATAATAACTATTTACTATAACATATAAACGTTTAACAGTAATAAAAATAGTTACTAGATACACTAAAATCATGATAGTAAATTGTTATCAAATGTAATTTTTTATAGTAGTATTATTTTAATCAATTAAATAATAATCAAATCAACAAAACATTTTCAAACCCTTTAACTTGGAAATTATGCGATCGTTCTAAAAACAACTAAACGAAAATAATGACATTCTCACAAGAGGTTGCAAAAAATCCTACCACAACACAACTATTTCATTTTTTATCTTCCGCAAGAAGGAGGAACTCCAACTATTAAACATATTTTAGTATTTTAAACGAAGTTTACAAATAAAAGAGAGAGAGAAAATTTTAAATGAACAAGTTAACAAATAATTAACTCACATTCTACCAGAGAACTGTGATATATATTTAAAATACTTATCTGTTGTGGAAAAATAATACAGTTGTTATCTTTTTAACTGGAGACTGGTGGAAATGATACTTAAAATATTGTTTATAAGTTTTGTCCTTTCTTAAAATTGATTTGGTATTGTCCAATTTTTAAGATAGGAAATACAGGCATGGGTAGATGTTGTTTCTTTCAAAGTTAATTATTTTTTTCAAAATCCTTTTATTGTTTATTGTTTTTTATTTTTCGTGAGTTTGCTTATCAATAGTATTTTGAAAACATTAAAAGTACTACTTTTAAATAAATTAAACAACCATATGTGAACTTTTTTTAATACTTTAAAACTAGAAAAAACTGTATAATTAAGTTATGAGAACACACTTTGAAATTAACTCGTCGATTCTAACAATAAAAAAGCAGCTTTTGTAATTAGTGAGGGTGTATTATATATAGTTTTTTTACTTCATGAAAAAAGGTATATAGCGCGCACCCGGTGCATTGCTTCAGTGCTTATGTACCATGGAACTTTCAAGTTTAAGCATCTGGTGGAAGGCTGTTTTATATTAATGTTATAGCTGAAAAATATTAGTAAAAGCCATAATTAATGTTACAATGTAAGCAATTTAGATAACAACCGATATATTGCACCATGTAAATAAATTCGTCTCATAGGTATTGCTCGAATCTGTTTTCGTTTTAATTAAAATCATTGTATTGACAAGATATAAATATAAGAAATCTCTTACTTTTTCAATTAGATATGTGGATGAATATACAAATCTACATATTCATCCTGTCCTCGTTTAAAATATATATATATATATATATATATATATATAATACAATATTTCTATTTTTTTTTTTTTTTTTTAATTATTTGGTTTGTTATGAAATTCATTCACATCTCTGATATATTTTTTATCATATCATAATATTTATGCAATTATGTCCAAATGATATATGTCAATTAAATATTTTGTATGTCTCACATTTGAATATTTATATTCTTTTCTTAATATTTTTATTTATTGTATATTTTTCTTACACATAAGAATGTTTAGCACTCTCAATTTAAGTGTTTAATAGCATAAATATTTCATTTACTAGATAATATAAAAAAATTATATTCTTTACTCTATCATTATTAATTTTTGTTTCATTCGAAGAACTCTTTTATTTCGTTAGAACAATTTTCGTTATTTCTCGACCATTGACGATGTTGATATTTGAAAAGTTTTGTTAGATCTCTTCATCTCATCAAACTCTTAATTATACAGTTGTTTTTCTTTGTGCGATTTCATTTCTCTTAAATTATTTCTAAGAGACACATTTGATAATTTTTTTAATATTTTTATTTGTTGTTTATTTTTATCATGTAAAATACTATTTTAGTATATTTTATAGCTCTCATGTTCCTTACCCGCTGAATAAATATTTGTCACATACTTGTATTCATATCTATGCAGGTATCCGTTATGCAAGTACCCGCATATTTTTTTAATATCCATGGATATCAACGAGTATCTCAGATATTTACAAAAGAAAATTTTAATATTTAACAATATATTTTAACCATAAATTCAAATAAAAATACAATGCATAATATTTATAAATTTTAAACAAAATACAAATAATCTATTTAAATAGTGTTGAATGACAATTTACAAATAAATAAAGATTTTTTAAAATCAATTGATGAAAAATAACATTTTCATAATCCATATGTTAATGTTTTAATTATTTTTTAATTTAAATTAGAATATAGCGGATAAGAATATCCACGTACAAATACTATAATATTTGTACCCATCTATTAATATACAGATATAAAAAATACTCATACTCATATTTATTACTTATATAAAATTTATGAATTTTCATTTTTATATAATATTTAATTTTTTCCTTTTTACTTAATATATAACTTACATTCATTCTTAAATTCTCCTAACTAATCGCTCTTGCTAATACTACGCTAGTTATGAATAAAATAAAAAACAAAGCAACTATATTTTAAATGGTGAATATCATGTGTTAAATTCCCCACATGTCCTTAAATCAGTGGACCATAATATGACATGTGCCTTTATCTCCACAAACAAACAAGCTATGAAGCAGGACCATATTGTCGTGCCACACGACAAAGGAAATAACAGTTGTAATGTTAACTTTCTCATACTTGAATGTCAACTCAAATGCTAATCTTCCTAGTGTCGGCATTGCCGTTAAAATGGAAATTTCTCTATGAATTAATTAATTAAATTTAGCGTAACTTATTTGTTAATTAAAATTATTCCTACATTAGAATATATTCATATCTATAAATAACTAATGTAATGAAATTCCTATCTTTTAATATTAGTTCTTTTTCTGCAAACGTCATGGTTCTTGCCTTTATTCATCCTTGTATATTATCGGAATTCAATTTTTGATAAAAGTTTGTAATCGAATCTTATTTACGTTTCAATCAACTTAGATTAGTTTCAGATTTATAAGACCTTATAATATTAATTTGCCAAGTTCTTGAAAAAAAAAGGGTAGTTTGATTTTTGTCATTATACTAATTAATTTGTACTTGATGTAATTAATTTAATAATTTCTTATTTCATACATATTTAATTTTTTTGTGAATTGATTAAATAGTATAAAAGCATATTTCAATCAAAACTTACTAATAACAAACATCGCATTTTACGTAAATAAAATAACGTCAAATTGTATTCTTTTAAAAATATTAACTTCATTCATCACAAATAGTTTTAAATTTAATATTTTTTTACCACTAAATCTCGTAAATTATTTATATCTTTTAGTCATTTTACTGGAAAATAAGTGTTTGAGGTTATATATGGAAAAAAAAAATAAGAAAGGAATCAATTTGCAATAATTATAAAAACTTTACAAAACCAGCATTTATCATAATAGCCATACTACTATACATTAAATGCAAAAGTGATGTATTATGTCAACATTGCTATAAGATAATAAATGCAAGATTAATGTAAATTAACTAAAATAGTAAAATCAAATGCGCGTCAACAAAATCAAGTGCAACCACCTTAAAAAACGATGAGAATAAAATACAACAATATAATGAATAACCTTTTGTTAAAGATAACATTATTTAATCTAAATTATATAGTACGGTGTTCATTATTCTAGGTGTTTTTACTTTTAATTTTTTTAAATTAATAAATTATTATTAAATATTATAATTAAAAAGTTATAAGCCAATGAATTGTTATATATATATATATATATATATATATATATATATATATATATATATATATATATATACAAAAAATAAAATAAATATTAGTAAAAGTATAAATGTAATATCCACTTTCTGTCTTAAAAGTTTTGGATATGACTTTCTTAGACGAATCCAAGATTAGCTCACTTGCTATCTTTTGAACTCCTTCCAACTACTTACTTCTTTTCATGTCTCATTTTTTCAAAACAATTCATTTCTATTCTCCCCCTACTGAAACAAAAAACTTTGATAGGGCATAGGCTTCTTCCTCCTCCGAACTAGAAGAACATTCTGCCTCCACGTAAGTTGAACAAAACTTTTGTCTCTTTTTCCGTTTGTTTCTATTCTTAAGCTCTATAGTTTCATGTGACCACTGTCAAGGTCTCATTTTCCATCCTCATATGTCTGTTTTCAGATCCTTAAGTTGCTCTAAGTCCTGGTGCTCCTCCACTAAGAGTTCCTTAAGTCAGCTTTCAGTTTTAAGGTAACAAAAGCTAGATTTATTAGCGTTTTTATGTATATTGCATGTTTCAATTCTGTTTCATGATTGAGATGCATACAAATGTTTGTGTTTATATGGAAATAAACTAGATGTTGCTTGGTATTGTCTGAATTTGGCTTGCATGCGTGAATAGTGAAGAAACCTAGTATTCTCGTCCAAGCGAGCAAGCCTCGCCTAAGTGAGAGTAGTAGAAACTCACTTCTGGTTTCTGTTCGAGTTGTCGTTCAAGCGATGAGCTTCTGTTTTGAGCGACGAGTAATCTCACTCAGGCGAGAAGGTCTCGCTTAAGCGAGAACTCGCAGAAACCTATAGTGCTTATTGTTCGAGCTCTCGCTCAGGCGAGAACACTTTATCGCTTGAGCGAGAGTTTCTAACTTGAGCGAGATAGGTGCAAGGATGTGTTTTATTAATTGCTCTTTGTTATGGCTGGTTGTTTTACTCCTTAAAGGTATGTTGAATGATGTTGAGCATGTATGGTGTGATATTTGAAATTGTATTTCAAATGAATGGTATGACGTGATAATACTTGGAGATAACATGAGGTTTTGGTGTGGGAACATGAATATGACATGAAATAGACGTAATTTCATTAGTCTTTTGGCGATATTTCATGGTGGTGTTCTAGTGTATATAATTAGATAAGGATTTAAGCAATGTTGCATCATAAAACTCTAAATAATCAATCAGTCTCACATGGAGTAAACCGATTCAAGTGGTGAGAATAGTAGGAGGTCCTAGTCTTTGACATGATAATGACCCTAGATGATCATAGACTAACCTTGTGCGTAGTAGGGTGAAATCCATTGACAATGACTCTGCAGAGCTGTACAGGCCACCACAAGTGCAAACATCTAGTGAATCTGATCTCTTTATATGTATCCAGATAGTTGAGTTAAAGGGTATGCATTGTTTGTCATCACATGTCTTGTATCTTACTAATTCAACTGTTTATAATCTTCATGTTTTTAATCTGTTTGCTCATATAAATGTTAAAATTTATTTTTTATTTATCTAGCTCACCCTTTTCTCTCGGTGTTTGTGTTTTGTGTTTGATTTTCCTTTTTGCAATAATCACTAGATATTTGGTGTGAGCAGATGTGAAAATCCCTAGTGGTCACCATACAGATGAAAATGCTGCAATTTAGTTATGCTCGTTAGTTTTTGTTCTAAGATGGAGCTCCTTTTGAAGTACTGTTAGTTTTTAATTCTTGCTCTGTGAACACTCCCCGTTGACAACTACTTTCATGTTTAAGTTTATGGTTATGACATTGTTTCGTGCCTTATTACTCCTTTTTAGTATATTATGGATAACTGTAATAATTAGTTCTTATGTACTTTCTATCGGTGTTCTAAGTTATGATAACTCTGTTACCTATTATTTATTAGAATTTTATCTATTGAATGAGATGTCACAATAAATATCATAAAACTTTTGTATTAAAACAAAAATTGTAAAATAAGTTTAATAAGACAAAATAAAATTATATAAAATAATTGGGCTTAAATAGTAGTTTAGTCCTAGTTTTCGTTCGGTTTTTTCAATGTGGTCCTACTTTTGTTTTTTTTTTTCAATTTGGCCCTAATATTAGTATTTTTTTTCAATTTGGTCCTTTTTGCTAACACCGTTAAAATAGTTAACGAATGTGAACAGTAACCGCCACGTGTCATTTTGTGATTTTTTTTAGTTTTTTTATTTAAAAAAATGTACACGTGTCAAGCTCATATCATACCACGTGCCATTTTTGTGATTTTTAATTTTTTTAATTAAAAAAAATCCACGTGTCAAGCTAATATCATGTCACGTGTCAGAATCAGATTTTTATATTCAATTTGGTTCTAATATTCGTTATTTGTTTTCAATTTGGTCATAGTTTTTTTTTAATTTAGTATTTTTGTTCCTCTCCAAAGACAAAATATAATTTGTATATAAATGTTATATAGATATTCTTATTAAAATACATATTTTTATTAAATATTTTTAATTTAAAATTAGAGTTGGTTTAAAATTAAATATTTTTAACCTTTTAAAATTTTAAATTAATGGTGTTATTGTTTTTTCGTTTTAATTTTAAACTAACTCTAATTCTAAATTAAAAATATTTAACAAAAATTTGCATTTTAATATATACAAATTAAATTTTGTCTCAATTTGGAGAGGAACAAAAATGTTAAATTTAAAAAAAAAATAGGACCAAATTGAAAACAATTAACGAATATTGGGACCAAATTGAATATAAAAAACTGACTCTGACACGTGACATGATATTAGCTTGACACGTGAATTTTTTTAAAATTAAAAAAATTAAATTTTAAAAAATAATTAATAAAGTTAAAAATTAAAAATAAAAAATAAAAAATAACAAAAATGACACGTGGCATGATATGAGTTTGACACGTGTAAATTTGTCTTTTAAATAAAAAAATTAAAAAAAATTAAAAAATTAAAAATTAAAAAAAAAAATTACAAAATGACACGTAGCGGTTACTGTTCACATCCATCAACTATTTTAACGGTGTTAATGAAAAGGACCAAATTGAAAAAAATTTACCAATATTAAGACCAAATTAAAAAAAAAAAATCAAAAGTAGAATCACATTAAAGAAATCAAACAAAAACTAGGACTAAACTACTATTTAAGTCAAATAATTGAGGTGTAATAAAATAACTCCAGCAATAAAAATGGTCTTATAAATTCCTAATGGATTATTTATATAAAATGTCCAAAACTTAATCAATGACAGTGGTGTACGTTGACCGACACAGAAAGTAGGAATAGCACCATGTTTTTTGCCCTATCTTACCTGAACTTTAGGTCATAAGTGTTCTTCTGTTAGTAATTAGCGCAGTCACTTAAGCATTAACATTTGCTCAACGCTTCCTTCCTTAACTCTCATCATCTTCTAACTTTCAAAATAATAAAAAATCATCAATCACCCTAAAATAAATAATTGAGGATTAAAACCAAGTCAAATGACATTATTTCTTTCGATAACTACTAAATTTTAAAAGGACTTTTCAAAATTAATAAAGTTAAATAAAAAATACCATTTATATAGCATAAATTAGTCTTATTACCGATTAATGTGGACTTTCCAAAACAAATGCATTTTGGAATGAGTTTTTTTTTTCATATCTTTTTTTTTATGCGGAAATAGGCAGTGAACTTGGCGATATGAAACAGTTGCTAAGGGTATTTTAGTCATTTTAGTTGGTGTGTAGGTGCATTTAGGGATATTGGGGTGCATCAAACGATATCATACCCTACGTCGCATCCATAGTTCAAACTCATACAATAAAATCCAAATCGAATCTGGACTGACTTACAAGCCCAAATGGGAATGTAATTCGATTGGATCTATAGCCTTTTGACTTGGGCTCAAAAACCAGGGTGCAGATCAAGTTCAAATATAAGGCAGTTGTTGAATTAAATATTATTTTTTATTATATTTGGTTATTCTTTATTCTTTTTATCCATGGATATTTTTCAGTAATACTTGCTTATTTAAAATAATGTAATTATATAAAGACGCATAAATATACATCATTTTAATCACATAAGCTTGTTTATCTAATTTCTAAAACAAATGTAAGAAATAAAAAAAAGAGATGAGTGATATAGACTTGAATGAAGAAATATTATTTTTAAATCACGAGTCTTGCATATCTCTCCAAATCTTTAAAGTACACACACATGTATTAGAAAACTCCAAAGTCATCAGTTATTTCAATATTTAACATCGTTAAAAAACTAAAAGTACATGCACTTCATTATATTTTATTCTAACTTGAAATTGATTAAAAATTGTGATCAAGAAGAGTACATTATTTATTTATTAAACACGAGAGAAAAAAACTATTCTAGATTGAATTATTGAGTCATATACTCTTTATAGGGTGGAATCCAAACTAAGACTGAAGTTGTCAATTCAATTTGTGCATACTAATATTAATATATATTTTTTCGTTACAACATAAACTACTATATTTTAGGGGAAACTGATACTAATTCAATCATACGAAAACTAATTTTTATTCTATTCGGTATGACAATTAAAATATAAATATTTTTATTGTATTATAATCATAAAAAAATAAATAATAATAATATGTTATTATTATCATTCATTAAATTTAGTTATTTTTATTCATAATATAATCAAAATTATTAAATAAATTATCAATAAAAATAATTAGAAATAAGATTTTTAATAACGGTTGAGATCAATTTATAATGATAGTTTTAAAAAATTGTTATTTATTCAATTGTTGTTAAAAGTTAAACGATATAATTATGGTTGTAATTATCATTATTTTTACTTATATACAACAACAATTGTGAAGAAAATGATTGGTATTTTGTTGACATAATAAAAAAAGTGTATATAACGATGACACTAGTAGAATTCTCCTTCTTCTAACGAAAAGTAATAAGACAACACAAATGTTCTTCTGTTTATAGAATCACAAATGTTATTATTCTCCTTGCAAAAAGACTTAATTACAAGAAAAAATGTTAATAACATAACGACAATACAAGAGTGGTGACAACCATTATTCCTCTTCTTAAGAGTGACAATAAAATGGAAATAATGAGCGATGATAATGCATCACTCTATTGGGAGCTTTAAAATCGTGTAAGAAAAAAAAAATCAATGAGAATAAATGAAAGAAAAGAAATTAAACGTAACTTTTGACGATTATGGTTATTTATATAATTATCACGGAAGTGGTCAAATGCTGAAAATTCACCTAAAACTTTCATTAAAAATCTTACTTTAACATTAAATTAATCATAAAATCACCACTATTACCTTTCTGACAACAATTATCAAACTTTTAACGATATGTTATTTTAACCGTAAATTAATTGTAAACTTATCACTACCATCGACTTTTTATGGTGATTTACATAAAGTCGCCATTAAAAATAACTTCAAAGTTTTAAAATTTTAATTACATTTTCAAAACTATTACTAAAGAAATCATAATTACATTTGTAAAAAAAAAAAAAACTAGAATTAGAAAATTTTAAGAAAGATGCATTAATGTATCAATTTCGGAAAAAAATTAAGAGGATTACATTAATCTACCGACTACCCTATGTATGTATATAATTAAATTAAAAACAATATCCACCATGATCATCTCTCTAGACATAGCCTAGGCAATATAATTGGTCTACAATTATATTTAATAGCTTTATTCTTCAATAATATCGAGAACTATAAATATTATATTGAGAAGTATGAAATAATCTATAAAATTATACTTAACCATGCACGCCACTTAGTTTTGTCTTACATTTGATTTGAATTATTTTTGCGTCTAGATAAAGATTCTCGTAATTATCCTATAATACGTACATTGCATTCTCTATTCGCAAAACCATTTTATTTCCAAACTTCATTTTCTTTTCCATTTTTTTAAGGATACATATGTCATGTGTTGTTGGATTAGTATTTAGAAGAAACGTGAGAGTAATTAAAATATTTGCTTAGTGCTTGCCATAAGATAAACAAATAACACATATTTTAATTAGAAGTTAGGATTCAAATATGAATGATTAGTAAAGCCATCAAGAAACGAATATTAAAATTTGGGCACCATTCCAATTATGACCAATCAAATAACGGGTGCTTAATTGGACCGACTAATACTATAAATATTTTACATCATAGTTTAGTGGATGATTAATACATCTAATCAACTTCTTTTTTTTATTCAATTATATATTTTGTTATACCATGAAAAGGGTCTAGAATGATGACGTGAGCAATTATCCCTAAAAAAATGTGACTAAAATTGGAAAGCAACTTAATGGATTTATTTTTTAAAAGCCACCCATTCTAGCTAGGAGAAGAATAATTCAAACCAATATAATAGAGTTATGTGACAGAAAAGTATTAAAATAAAAACTATAATAAAACTTGTTCATGTATTTTTTTTTTTTTTTGAGTCTTTGGTTTTCTATGATGAAGTTAGTTTATGACACTTTGAAATCGCCAGAAAACTAATACTTTGTGCTTGTTTTGTTAATATTAA
>Ga0214544_1001788_pt1 | contig 45153 bp, 26 predicted proteins | sample CNSS3metaG_FD_160074 | JGI IMG/M metagenome (GOLD analysis project Ga0214544, IMG submission 160074) | Root nodule microbial communities from cowpea collected in UCLA plant growth center, Los Angeles, California, USA - CNSS3 | ecosystem: Host-associated > Plants > Roots > Nodule | place: USA...
ATATATATATATATATATAAATATATATATATATATATATATATATATGTATGAGTATTGTCATGCCATATGACACTTATATTGTCACGTATCACACTAGGGACTTGACACATGACATTAACAATGTTAATGTTTTTTTTTTCGAAAGGGACCTATCTGAGGCACTTTTCAAAAATTTGGATGCAATTGATATTTTTTTTCAGAACGGGTACCAAATTGACACACCCCTACAAAATGGGGACCATCCAAATAATTAAACATTTTTATTAATAACCTAATTCACTCTCCTCCTGATTTTTGTCAATATGCAAATCATTTCGTTGCCTAATTCTAATATAATTACGCGATCTATTAAAAACCTCTCGGTTTATAGATGAAACACTTAATCAATTTTAATAAAAGAATATTGAACTTCATTCTAACTCACACACACGCACGCATATTAAATAATTAGTTTATAGAAATTTTTAAATTTGTTATTTTTTACAATTTTGAATTTTAATTTCAAATTTATAATAGAAACAATTTAAAATAATTTTACATTTCCAATATATAATTTAAAATCTTTAAGAACTAATTTTTAATTTTTTTCATGATTTAAAAAATTGATTATCATCACTTAATTATAAAAATAATTATAATAGTAATAACTTAACTTTTAATTTACTTACACAACAATAATTCATATTTATTTAATTTAAACCACTTTATTTTATTATTAAAAAATTTAAAATTTTAATTATACTTAATACTTATTTTTATATATTTCAATTTTAATTTTTAATCTTTTAAATTTCTCATTTTTTTTTTGCTTTTAGAAATCTTTGTGAAAAAAGAATAGTAAATAAAGTTAGAATTCAATTTTCGAGCAACTTTCGACCTAATTTTTATGACTGACACCATTATGTCAACATCATCTTGGAACTCGAATTTTGATCTTAGAAAGTAAAATATCTCAACTGGTGGTGTGGTTTAGAAAGTAAAAAACCCCATGTGAGATTGAGAATGGAGGATGTGAATTGAGATGAACAATAAATGGAGATGTAGATGGAAATTGCCATGCTAATTGGAGTTCCTGCCAAGATAAGTGAAAATATTATGTTCATCACGTCACTTGGATCTTCGTCCAAGATAAATGAAAACTTCACGCCACCCAAATCATCAGGATAAGTGAATGAATCTTCATGCCACTCATTTGCCTTGTGAGATAAGTGAAGAATGCTACAAAGAGATGGAAATTTTTCTCATCACCACGCCATTAATGCACTTGAGATAAGTGGAGGACTTCCACTTGAGCTACCCAGCCAAGATGAACACATGCACCATGCACCAAAGAAATATCTCAAAATTGATTTTCCATGTATAAATTCCAAATTTGTCTAATGTACAAGTGTTGCTCTCTATATACATAGCGAGAGACTTATTTCAAATTATATGCCTATTTGTGAGTTTAGCATAAACTAGATAGTAATCAAAATGTGCAAAGTTAAGCAACTAATTATTGTCCACTAAACAAAGCGCCTACATATCAGCCACTAAACAAGACGTAACTTCATGATATCACACTTTGGTTGGACATTTTTTTTATCAGCAATAACGAAAATGAATAAATTGGGACAATAGGGTTGTCCCAACCCTTGTACAGAAACAAATAAAGGTTGAATGAGAACATGAACATATTACATGGATATCTTTTCCACAAAACCTCACTATAGCAAAAAACATGCCTATATTCTCAACCCATAAAACCTATCAAACCAAAATTCGGGTTTATACTCATTATTCATCCACATGAAAGTAATCCTAGATAGCCAAATCCTGAGAAAGATTCAAGAAGCTATAGCAAAATCATGAATGTACAACATAATACAGGCTTCATATAACAAATTATCTTTTCCCAAGTTTGAATTCCTGCAGATCCACTGATGATGCAAGCTAACCATGTTGACATTGTGCCCGCCTACTTGCATGAACCATTCACAAGCATAGGAAATAGGTACTGTGTATTTTCCACCAGCCTTTAAGAGTTAGTTACCCAAGCATAATGCAACCATCATATCACTGTTTACAATGACTCATATTTAGTTTTATACTAAGATTAAACAACTAGTGGGCATAAGCATCAGCCTGAGTAAGAAAAATGGCTTTTGGATATTTATTCGTGATGCATGTCCATGCTCTCTCATTTTTGCTAATGTGAAAAATTTCTCTGCATCTACTTTTGCATTTCTAAAGATAACATCATTTCTATGATTCCAAATGCTCCATACTATAGTCACCCACACACATCGCCACACTTTATCACACTTACTACTATATTCGAGTATTACAAATTGTTCAAAGTGTATTTGCATTACTATGATGAATAGAAGATCTTCATATCCATTTTCACAATTCTTCCATATATGTGTTACCACCTTACAGGTAAAAAATAGATGGCTAACAGTCTCATCAGCACTGTCACACAATACATAGGAACTCCAAGAAAAAAATTGAGTTGATGGCAATGCTTTGGTCTTCCACAACTCTTTATATTTGAACCCTTTTTGAGCATTACTTTAAGAAGTTAGATTCCTATCAACTGATTTTACTATGTATTATTAAGTTTCCTCACCCCTCCAAAGTTATTGTCGTCTCGTGTTTTATGTATGTTTATTCTTTGTAGTAGTTCAAACAACTCAACCACCATGGATTTCTCCGACTCAAACCAGTCTCTTCTCCAAGGTATAAACCATTGTCATTGGTCCTTAATCCAAAAACCAAAATCACCTAGGGTGCCTTCCTTTAGGGTTACATTTGTATATAGTCTTGGATACCTATCCTTTAGCGACATTTCCCCAACCCAAATATCTTCCTAAAACTTTATTTTCTTACCTTCACCTACACTCCATCTTATATTCCTAGTAAACCAATTATCTCTTTGTTCGTCCCCACATATTCTCCTAATATATCTCCACCACCACGATTCGTGATTTGAGTCCTTCCCCACATCCAAAGTGCTCCAAGATTCATACTTAGAGCATAATATATCTTTCCATAACCCCTTGTCATCCTTTCCAAGTCTCAATTTCCATTTTCCCAACATAGTCATATTGAAGAATTTTAGATCCTTTACACTAAGGCCACTTTCTTCCTTAGTTTTACAAAAATAGTCTCACTATACCAATGCAATTTTGCTTTCTTCTCGACCCCAGCCCCATAAGAAGTCCCTTTGTATTTTCTTAATTGTTTTCCCCACACTTGTAGACAATTTGTACAAAGATAGGTATTATAATGGGATGATGGATAATATAAATTTTATATGGGTCACCCTACCAACAAAGGATAAATGTTTACCTTTCCATGAAGCTAGTCTTTTCCTTATTTTTGTGACCAAACTTTACCAAAATTATTTCCTTCTATGGTTCGCCCCCACATGCACGTCCAAATATTTGAAGGGTATATTAATAACACTACAACTCAAAATACCTGAAAACCTCTAAACCAAGCTATCCTAAATGTCAATACTTCTCAACTCACTTTTATTAAGATTAACCTTAAGGCCAAACATTATTTGAAAACATCTAAGGATATTCTTTATAACCATTATTTTGGGTTTTCGCTTTGCAAAGAAATATTGTTTCATCAGCGAACTGTAACATGGTAACTGAGATCTAGTTTTGAGTCAACTGTAATTCCTTTGATCAAACCTTTGCTCTCCGCCTATCTAACTACCCCTGCTAGACCATCAACTACTATAAGGAATAAAAAAGGTGTTAATGGATCCCTCTGCCTTAATCCCTTAGTGGGTGCAAATTCCCATGTTGGACTTCCATTTACCAAGACTGAAATTGTTGATGATTTTAGGCAACCCTTTATCCATTTGATCCATTGAGTGCAGAAGCTCAATCTTTGTTGCATACAAAAAAGAAATTTACGGTTAACCAAATCATACGCTCTCTCAAAATATGCCTTTACAGTCACACAACTCTCTTTTTTTCCTCTTAACTTCATCCACCACTTCGTTTACTACCACAACACTATCTAAAATGCCCCTACCCTAAATGAATGCTAGCTATTTGTTTTCTATGATTTTATGCAAAACTTTTTGCAACCTTCTTGACAAGATTTTAGATATTATCTTGTACATGCTCTCCACTAGTGATATGGGTCTATACTCATCTAGTCCTTGTGGGTTATCTACTTTAGGGATAAGAGTGATAAAAAAGGTGTTACAACCTTTAGGGCATCCACCACAACTTTGGAAACAATTTGTACCCCTCACTACATTCGTTTTGATAATGTCCCAAAATTGCTTGAAGAAATTGAAATTGAACCCATCTAGTCCTGGACTTTTTCTACTTTCACATTCCCAAACAACTGCCTTTATTTACTCCATCAAAAATATACTTACAAAAGATCATTATCCTTTTTGTTTATGGTTGAGAAAACAACATTGTCTAACCTAACTTGTGAATCAGCTTGTTCCATAAATCTGTTCTTATACATGTCTTGGATCACTTCATTAACCTTTGTTGGTTCTTCACACCATTCGTTCCCTATTTTGACCCTTTTAATCATGTTTTTCATTCTCCTCCATTTGATTAACCTATGAAAGAATTTAGAATTAAAGTCACTAGCCTCTAACCACTTAGACCTTGATTTTTGTTTTTCTATCATTTCTATTCTAAGGTTAACCTTTTTCAAATATGCAAAATGTTGTTTTCTTTCTTCCCTTTCTTGGTCGCTCAACCCATGTTCCTCATCTTTTTTATTCAGAACACTTATCTTTGTTGTAATACCTTCTTTGTTTCTATACATCTCTCCAAAAACATCTTTGTTCCATGCTCTTAAGGATAGCTTTAATGTTTTCACTATCTCTTTTAGGATCCACATTTCATTCCCATTTTTATGGTGCTTCTCCCAACAATTCTTCACGATTTCCTTAAACCCTTTCTCTACATGACACACATCCAAGTATCTGAAGGGTTTTGGTCCCTAATCAATTTAGGAATTTTTGCATACCAATGCGCAATGATCTAAAATTGTTCTATCTAGGACATATTTTTCACTTTTCGGCCACAATTCCAACCACTCGTGGGATACTAGTATTCTATCCAATATATTCTTTGCAGTCCCATTAGTTATATACCACATGTATTTTCTCCCTATCATAGGTATATGTAATAGATCCACATTATCTATAAATAAATTAAATTGTGCCATTTCCTTTAGATTACCACTCGATTGTGACAAACCTATCATTTCTTTAGGATTTCTAATTGCGTTAAAGTCTCCTACCATGCACCATACCTTATTATTATCATCCTTCCTGCATTTAGATATTTCTTCCCACATGGCCATCCTTTTATTAAGCTCACGCGGGGAATAAACATTTACAATTGTTATAGTTTGTTTACTATCTCCCCATTCCCCTTCTATAACAATAAAAACTTTATTTATTATTGATTTTCTCAAGATGAACTTGCTATTCGACCATATACTTAGTATTCCTCCAACACCATTTTCTGTTTCGTTATGGACCCATCCAATATTGGTATCTCCCCAATTTACTTGACATTTCTCAGTAGTTATGTTTGCCATTTTTGTTTCTTGTATACATACCATATTTATCATCTCCTTTGCAATTATTTGTCTCGTATATCTCCCTTTTTCCATAATTTCAAGCCCTCTACAATTGAAGCTTAAGATCCTTATTTAACCTTATTGGTCTCCCTACATATTTTCTTTTATTTTTCCTTGTTATAAGTATTATTATCCCTATCATTCATTTCTCTTATTCGTTCTATTATGTTGTGATTCTCCCCTAAATGAGTAATTCCTACAATTTTACCTATATTCCATAGTCTAACATCCACATCATAGTTATTCCTAAACTAAACCAGTTTATTACCATCATTTGAAACAACATAATTAGACATATGACTAGGTCTAGAATGGATAACTAACCTGAGTTGGCGCCTCAAGCTTGGGTTAGAGGCCAAGCTTTTTTAATGGTATTTCTTCTGACGTTTCGCCTTCTTACTTGAACGTTCGAGCATAATTGTAGGGTCAAAGAAAACTTGTTGTAGGTTTAGATGAGTGATAAGTGGTGCTCTTGTTTCTAAATCACATTGATTGTAAATAAGTTGAAGAGGGGTCTATTTGGGTGTTATTTATAAATATGTTTATTGGGGAGAACATTTTCTAGTGTTAATAAATGGGAATTGACATTAATTATTAAAATTTGTTTTTTATAAAGTGAACCGTTAAGTACTATTTATAATAAGTTTAATAAATTTTTGTTTTGAATTCTCTAATTTATATAATATATTAAGTTAAATTTTATTATTTGAATTGTTTTTAACTTTATTTACTATTTAAAAACAAAAAATAATTTCTTACAAAATTCTAAATTTGTTTGTTAAAAATTAAGAAACCCTTCGAAGAAAATATGTTCACGGAGAGTCTCACTTTATCACGGATGTGCCATACAGCTTTAATGAAAAAACATGAATGAGATTTTTAGTGCCCAAAGAACGGTTTTCCTTCACTTCATCTACAGGGAAATTGTTTACTTTTTTTTTTTAAATAAAATATCCAAGCTTATAACATATAATATAATTATGTTAAGAAAGACAAAATGGTTTCATTAAAAAAAAAGTTAAGAATTAAATCAAAATAATAAATTTAGAGATTGAATTCAATTAAATTAACAAATAAAGAATTAAATTAAATAAAAGATAATGACACATAACTATGTTACTGTTACATACCATATTGTTGATTTAATATATATATATATATATATATATATATATATATATATATATATATATATATATAATTTTTTAAATTAAAAAAATATAAAAAATAGAAAACAAAAGCAATCAAACTATGAAGTTACACGTAAAATACATTATTCACATAACATGTCATTGATTATTTACACGCTTTCACGTGACCGTATCATATTTTATGATCTCAAAATCACACGCGAAGCTCGCTTCACTCTTCTATCTATTTTTATTTATATGTTTGTGTGGTCTTTGATGCAATTAATTTCTACTTCTGCTGTGAGATTATGATTCTTAATTCTTGGAAACTGTGTTTCTTTGTTGGAGACAACACAATTCAAACTTAATTGCTTCAATTCACGTTATCCACCAAAATATTCCAAAGCTTTTTATTAGGGTGTTTCTATCTCAATTTCATTAATTTTTCATCAAAAAATATTCCAAACAAATAATGAAGTTAAATGTCGCCCCATTTTAATTTAATATAAAATCTAATCAAACTAAAATAAGTTAATTCTTATAACAATTATTAAACATTTTATAATAAAAAATTATTAAATAAAGAGATATATTTAAAGATTTTGATAATTCAAAGACATTGTGAAATCTTTTTGTGATTTAAAATTTTAGCTTTTTTGCTCACAAATATTAAAAATATATCAAGCATCTTATGTTAAATAACGAGACTATGTTATGAAAAATTGCAGCATAAATATTTCATAACTATAATTCTAATTTTCTCTTTCATTACGAATAAATTATATAATTTTATAATTAAAAACTACATTGTAAAATTGTTAACATATGTATTTTATGAATATAAATATATTATCTATAACATCAATAGAAGGAAAAGAAACTGTAAGATTTCATTTAATAGAAAATACTATTAAAATAAAACATCACATGCTTGAATATACGAGTAAACCAGAAAAAAAATTACAGGATTAATCATTATAGTTATCTAAAGATTTAATTATAAAAAATGTCTAAGGGCACAAAACAACCTTTAAAAAAACTATGAACATAAAAAACATAGAGTTCTCAAAAGGATGTTAAAAGAAAAGGATTGATCTATAAAATCTACTCTAAAATCTACTCTAAACAATAGCATCTCCCTCTACCTGATCAGGATAAACAGGTGTCTCCTCATCTGCTCACACCAAATTTTAATGATCATTGCAAAAGAAAAAACAAACAAGAAAAATATAAGCACAATGAGAAGGGAAAGCTAGTGAAAATAAAATGACCAAATAATAATCAAGTCACTTTAAACACAATCAACATGTATTACTAAACATAGAATGAAATCAGATTCACTAGAAACTTGCACTTATGATGGCCTCTACTGCTCTACAGATCCAACTAAGGTCATTATCTTGCCTTAGACTAGGACCTTCTACTAGTCTCACCACATGAACCATTTTATGCGAGTCTGAATGATCATTAGAGCGTAAAGATGTAACCTTACTTGAATCCATAAATCATTACATACACTAGATTACCACCAAAGAAATTTCCCCATGAAACTCTCACATATTTCATATGTTATCTCAGAATAACTCATATCCCATGCTAAATACATCAAGTCAAGTCTCAAAATACCATACCATTCATGCATAGTTTTATACATCTTTACTGCTCTGCAGATCCAACTAAGGTCATTATCTTGCCTTAGACTAGGACCTTCTGCTAGTCTCACCACATGAACCATTTTATGCGAGTCTGAATGATCATTAGAGCGTAAAGATGTAACCTTACTTGAATCCATAAATCATTACATACACTAGATTACCACCAAAGAAATTTCCCCATGAAACTCTCACATATTTCATATGTTATCTCAGAATAACTCATATCCCATGCTAAATACATCAAGTCAAGTCTCAAAATACCACACCATTCATGCATAGTTTTATACATCATGTTTTTAAAATTAACTCAATCAATCACAAGTAAAAAGAATAAGGAATTAAAATTTTACAGCATTCTCGCTTGAGTTAGAAATTATCGCTTGAGCGACAAAGGTTCTCGCTTAAAGAACAACGACTCTCGCTTAAGCTAAAGATTCTCCCTTGAGCTAAAATTAAGCAAAAGTAATTCCAATGATTTTCTCGCCTAAGCTAAAGATTCTCGATTAAGCGACAAGGACTCTCACTTGAGCTAAAATTTGAATAAAGAGCAAAGTGGAATTCTGGCTATTTTCGCTTGAGCTAAATTTCTCTCGCTTGAGCGATAGGATCTCTCGCTTAAGCTAAAATAAGAGATTTTCACATGTTGTCAACATGCAAAACCATAAAACATAAACCACCACAATTCACATGCACTCATCAATTCAAACACATTAAAACACGATTAATGACCAAGATAAGCAATTTATTTTGAAATTTCAACCAAACCTACCTTCCCTTACCTCAAACATGTACTAAACTTGATAAGAAGAAAACCCCAAGAGTGTGTTTGGATAGAGTATTTTAATGAAGTAATTCATTTTTTTGAAGAATTTAGATTTCTTTGTAATGAAATGCTTTGTTTGGATAGAGAAATTAAAAAGCATTTCAAATGCAAGCATTTTTTTGAAGGATTTTAATTAGCTAAATTAGTAGAAATTCAAATACCCTAAAATAGGTGGAATTTGAAATTCTTCTCATTCAACCTCACATTCTAGACGATTCGAACGGGCATGACAACCCGGACGTGCCCGATGACACGGACGTGCTTGACGACCCGAACATGCCTGACGATCCGGACGGGCCCGATGACCTGGACAGGCCCGACGACCCGGACGTGCCCGATGACCCGGACGAGCCCAATGACCCGGACGAGCCCGACGACCTAGACGAACCCGATGACCCAAATAGGTTTGTGGACCCAAATAGGCCCGACGATCCACACAGGCCCGATGACCCGGACGGGCTTGACGACCTAGACAAGCCAGACAACTCGGACGAGCCTGACAACCTGGACGGGCCCGATGACCTAAACGAGCCGAATGACCCGGACGGGCCCTTCCCAATCATTGGGCCCGTACACCCAGACAGGCCCAACGACCGGATGGGACCGATGACTTGGACACGTCCAACGACCCGGACAGGCCCGACGACCCAGACGGGCCCGACGATCCGGACGGGCCCGACGACCCGAACGTAAACGATGACCCGGACAGGCCCGATTACCGGGACGGTCCCGACGATCCATATGGGCCCGACGACTCATATGGGCCAGACTATCCAGACGGGCCCGAGGACCCAGACGGACCCGAAGATTTGAAAGGGCCCGTATGAGTTGTCGGGCCCGTCTAGGTTATCGGGCCTGTCCTGGTCGTCGAACCCATCCGAGTCGTCGGGTTCGTACGGGTCCTTGGGCCCATTCTAGTCGTCAGACTCGTCCAGGTCTTCGGCCCCGTCTGGATTGTCGAACCTGTCCGGGTGTTCAGGCCCGTCAGGATATTCGGCCTCGTCCGGATTTTCGGGCTCGTTCAACTCGTCAGGCCCGTCCAGGTCGGTGGGTCTATCTTGATCGTCGGGCCTGTTCGGGTCGTCGGACCCGTCTGGAGCATTGGGCCAATGACCTAAACGGGTTGGACCGGGCCATATTGACGAACTTGACGGCACAATCGTGCAGTATGGGCTGTCAGGCCTATAGATCATCGGGTCACCCAGCCTGTCTAGGCTTCCTAGTCGGTCCAACTCAGGTGGGTCGCCAGGTCTAACCAATTAGGTTGCGTAGTTGGGTCTACCTAACCCATCTAGGTTGTCGAAGATGTTTCCAAATTTATCATGAACTCAAAACATAATTAAGCGTAAAATAAATATTGTTAAAATTAAATTTTATCTCACAATAAATTCAATTTTTTTTCCAAACAAGAAATTGAAATGTAAGGTATTTTAATTTCATTATCCAAACAAGTTATTTAAAAAATGAATTGAATTTAATTACAAGCAATTCAAATACAAAGCATTTTAATTTCTAAGCATTATTGAAATGCTCTATCCAAACACAAGGCATGGGAATTTGAGCAGCAAAACCCCCAATTCAACCTAGAGAATCCAAAACACATGAACACAAAAAGGGAATGATATTCTGATTAGAATTCAAGCAGAACAAAGCTCTCAGAAAAAAAGAAAGGGAAGGTTAGATCTTCAATTTACAAGGATTAAGAAATTGTTCGTTAGATTCGAAGAGGACTCCAGAGTGATATCAAATTTAGCCTCTGGTTTAGGAAAAGATGAAGATTCGGATGAGAAAAGAGGGGATTACGGCTGAGTGATGAGAGAAGAGTGAACTAGTATCGGGAGAAAGAAGAGGATTGTATTTTGTTAAAACGAAGGAAGTTGAATTTTAGTGTTAAAAGAAATGGGTTTTAAATTATTTCTTTTTATGTACACAAATTCTTACTAATTTTAAGTGATTTTTTAATTGACTTTTACTTTTAAATTTAATTGTTTTAAAAATTTAATTGTTTTCTTTTCCTTTTTTTTTAAATTTTGACCATATTTTAAATTAAAATAACTACCTATAATAAAATTATAAAAATTAGTTATGTATTTTTTATAATCATAATAATAATTTTATTGTTTTTTATTATCATAAAAAAAAGACACTCGTAAAATAATTTATAGAAAATCAATTTATCTTTATTTTGTTGTTAATTAACTATAAAAATATAAAATTATACATAAATATAAATATAATAAGTAGTTCGATTTAGGTTTTAATTAGCAAACTAGACCAAACCGTCAAATAGAGAAAAAATATATTAAAATGAAAAAAATATCAAATTTTCAGTTTTTAGGTACCGGTGTGGTGCCCAGCGCTGCATCAGTAAAATCACACCCTTTTTTTTTCTATACTATGATGCTCAAATTAAATTTTCTAAAGATTTTCTACTTTAAATAAATCATAGTTTACGCTTTAAATAATCTGAGTTAGACAAACCTTTTTCAGTATTACAATGTGAAGAAAATCAAAGCATGCTCCATTTTTCAAAGTTATTCAACCAATTTCACAAATTTTCACATCCAATGCAACACATGTTAATGAATCCAAATTTACAAATTCTCATACCTAATAAGTATAACTACACAAAATTATACTGAAAATTAATTCAATTTATAGCACAAGAAAAAAAATTCCAGCTTCCCTTTACTTGAGGTCGGACCCTATAATTCTACAAATTATCCCTCCATAGTCCCCTCATTTGGAAATTCTATCTACACAAAAAAAAAAAACTCATACCAATTATCTAACCTTACTACAAGAATCACAAACACACAAAGACCAGATAAAAGAAGATGGAACCACATGCAGCCTGCAAAGTTGACATGCATGAATAAAACAAATCAATTTTCTAAAAAAAAGAGGTAAAAGAAGAACGTACTCTAATTGATATTTTAATCGGATGGATGAGTAGAGTTCTCTACCATAAGCTCAGAGGTGGTCTTTAATTGAAAAACATAGGAGAGATGGGTGATAGAGCTTATAGAGAAGTCAAAGAAGATATATCATAAATGTTTCTAAAGAGATGAAAAAGATTTCTATCTAAGCTTTGTATAATAAAAAACCTATTTATAGTTTACCCTTTTATTAATAAAATATACACATATCATTTTATTAAACCTTCTGTAGTTTTATAAATACCTATTTTCTAAGTCTTAATATTCTTCCCAACACAAAAAAAATTTTGTCTCCAAACTTTTACTCACCAAGAAACAAGTGAGGGTATGAGCTCTTCATATCTTCTTCTACCTCCTATGTAGAATCATTTGATCTAGCATCCACAAAACCTTAACCATATTGATAACCTTAACGTGAAGTCCGTAACAAAAGTTATGACCATTTGAGGTTTTTAATCACCAAATCTTGACAACTCTAAATTTGTGACCAATATGTCAGGTGTAAACATTATATTTGAATACAACCTACTACAAGTTACTAAAAAGAAACTTGAGTCAACAATCATTTTCTAGCTAATTTTAATAATTTTACAAAACCAGGATTTAATATTTAAAGTGAATGAAAATACCAACTTTAATACAAAATGTAATCGAAAAAAATGAAAGCTCGAGTCAAATGAAATTGCATAAAAATGAATTTTTTATTTTTTGAAATCCATAGTAAAAAGTTTTAAATCCTAAATAATTGTGGTAGATGTAATATATTAAAGCTAAATAAAATTGGGAAAGTAAATAACGACTTTAGGTGGAAGAGGACAACAATAACTACGATAACAAATCCTCTATTCTTTTATCATAATAATAAATTCTTCTTTGGATAAAGACCAACCAGCTTTTTATTATTTACTTTTAAAAAGGCTTTTAGTAAAATATTGTTTTATTTTAAAGGTTAAAATATTTTTTTTACCTCAATTTTGGTTAAGTTTTGTCAAATCAGTCTTAATTTTAGTTTTGTATTCAAATAGGTCCCAATTTTCGTCAATTTTGTTTAATTGAGTCCTTTTTTGCTAATACCGTTTAAATCATTAACGACCATGAATAATGACCACCACATGTCACTTCGTGGTTTTTTTGAATTTTTGAATTTTTTAAATTTTGTTAAATATCTTTATGTCAACCTAGTAGCATGTCACGTGTCAAAGTCAATATTCTATATTCAATTTGGTCCCTATATTTGTTATTTTTGTTTAATTTAGTCCCAATTTTGTCCTATCGAAGATGTGACCAAATTTAATTTTTATATCAAAGTTATAATAATGTGAATTTTAATATATTATATAAAAATATTTAATAAAAAATGTAAATTTTAATATAAAAATTAAATTTGGTTTCAATTTGGAGAGGGACCAAATTGGTTCATGTTAACAAAAATTGGGACTAAATTAAACAAAAATAAAAAATATAGGAACCAAATTGAATATAGAATATTGACTTTGACACGTGGCATGCTGTTGGATTGACATGTGGACATTTAAAAAGAATTAAAGAAAAATTTAAAAAAATCAAAAAAATAAAATAAAAATTCAAAAAAACCACGAAGTGACACATGACAATGTTCATGACTGTTAATGATTTAAACGGTGTTAGCAAAAAAGGATCCAATTCAACAAAATTAACGAAAATTGGGACCTATTTGAATACAAAACCAAAATTAGGACTCATTTGACAAAACTTGATGAAAATTGGAACAAAAGGATATTTTAACCTATTTTATACGAATCTTGTTAAACTAATTACACCATTTTGAAAATTTCCCTTAAGTTTTATTTTAACTCTAGAGTTTCATTATAATAATAATTTGATATTTTTTTTTTTTTTGTTTTAATCTTTTATAATTTAAAAAAGGGTTAAATATGTTTTTGGTCCCTCAAGTTTCAGTGAAATTTGGAATTAGTTCCTCATCAAAATTTTTGACCAATTTAGTCCTTCATCTTTCAAAATGCATGAATTTAGTCATTTTAACCAAATTTTGTTAAGTTTGTCTGATGTTTCAAGCGCATTTCATGATAGTATTTAAATTATTTAGACTGTTTGACACATTTTTGCTTCAATGTTAATTTAAATACTATCATGAAATGTGCTTGAAACGTTAGATAAACTTAACAAAATTTGATTAAAATGACTAAATTCATGCATTTTGAAAGATGAATGACTAAATTGATATAAAGTTTTAATGATGGACTAATTCCAAAATTCACTGAAACTTGAGGGACCAAAAACATATTTAACCCTTTAAAAAATTATTTAGTCATATATTTACTTTTTATTTTCAAAATATCTTAAATTTTATATCATATATATTATATCAGATGAGATTTCTTACAAAATATGTTAAATTAAAATTTTGGCTTTACAACGTTGGGAATATAAACTCTTGACACTTTTAACCTGCCATCACTTATCTTGAATTTCGTATTTCACAATATTTATAAGAATGTGGATTGTCATTTACGTAAAAGAAAAAAACACACCTCTTTTTTTTTTGTCGGTCACAAGTATATTTTATTTATTTATTTATTTTTACGTTTAACAAATTACTCGAATACGTTAAATTTAAAATTGTTCATGTTAAAAAAGTTGAAATTGCTCATCCAAATTTATTTTTTCCAGCCACCAGTGTTTTGTTTTAGTCATGCTTAGAAGTTTAGGGTACGTTTGTTGTGCATTTTCTATTTTCTTTGATATTTGACAGTATAATCTACCGTGGTTCAAAATTCTTAAAAATATTAAAATATTAAATTTAAATTTAGTAATTCATTCGACAATTTTAAACACTTATTTATTATGGGTTTCATTAATTATTTGTACGAGTCAAGGGTATGTTTTAAAATAAAATTAGTTGTCATTCAGTGTTTGTTATAGGATTTTGTGTTAAATATTTTCTTGAAAGAAGTGATTTACGATGAAGAACAAATAACACTATCATATTACTAGTGAAAAGCATAGGGTGACCAGATAAATGTATAAGAACTCGATCGAATAAAAAAAATAATAAAACAAATATAATTATAGGTCTATATATTAATTAATTAAGACTGAACTATTAATTAAGTCTTTTACTATACTAAAACGTGATCATATTTTAAATTATACTAATTTAATAAAAAGATCACGTTAAATTTATTCAATAAATATTTGATATTAATTAAATTAATTATAAATATAAGAATCTGAAGTGTAAATATGATATTTACATTCATAAACTTTTTAAACGTAATAAATAAGATTGAAAAAATTGTTACAAAATTTTGACCCAACGGTGATGATATTGAAAGGCTGCAGCGATAGCAGTAGCTGTAGTGCAGAACTGGCATTCGTCTCGTTTTCGGGATATGTTGGTGGCTCCTAACTTCTCCACAATGATTCTTCAACACCACCAACCGCAGAGACAGCCTTAAACACTTCGACACACATAAAACTTTTGGTCTCATCCTTCTAAATCCACAACAACAACAACCAGATTTCTACTATGGGCATACTCTACGACGACGTGGTGATCATAAGCCAACCACAAAAAGACGGCGACCCAACTGTTCTCACTGTCAATTGCCCTGACAAAACTGGTCTGGGATGTGATTTGTGCCGTATCATACTTTTCTTTGGTCTCAACATACTCAGAGGAGGTACCCATCTAATAAAAATCTCTTTTTTTATTTTTTTAATTTCAACTTCAACTGATTCTTTTTTAATTTTTTGATGTTGTGGAATGAAGATGTTTCAACGGATGGAAAATGGTGCTACATAGTTTTCTGGGTGGTTGGGAAACACAAGACGAGGTGGAGTTTGCTGAAGACGAGGCTGATTGAGGCATGTCCTTCTTGCTCCTCGGCTTCTGGAATCTCTTATTATCGATCTGAGTTGCAGCCCTCCAAGCCCCCTGATGTCTTTCTTTTGAATTTTTGCTGTCATGACCGGAAAGGGCTTTTGCATGGTAATTTTCGGAATTTAAGTCATGAGTTTTTTTGCACTCTACATGTATGATGTATTGCTTTTTGATGATTGAGCAATTGGACGCTTTGGGATTGTTTCTGTTGTTTCTGTTGATAATCTTTATTGTTTCTGTTGAAAAGCCTGTTTTTAAACTGCCGTACTGATTCATGATATTGCAAGATATTGTAGAGAAATGTGTTGTGGTGTGTTTTCAATTGTGGTTGTGATGCCGTTTTGGTGAGTCCATGGTCGAAATTGCAAATGCACACCGTTATTTAACTCCTTGCGTATTAAGATCAAGAACCAACACTTTGGGGCTTCATTTTATGATAAGGCCATAGGTTGATGTTATTCTGATTCTAAAGCTTCATTGTGCACTTACTATTCATTGATTGGAAGTTATTTTTGTTTTTTTTTAAATTGTTATTTTGACATTGATGTTTTGTGGAACTGGTAGACAGAGCAAAATGACTGAATGTGTTTATAATGGTAGCAGATGTTACTGAGGTTCTTTGTGAGTTAGAACTTACTATAAAGAAAGTGAAGGTATCTACTACACCTGATGGCAAAGTGATGGATCTGTTTTTCATCACAGATACCAGGTTTTCATTTTATATTTGCTTTCCTCTAGCTGTTCGTTGATTTCTGTTGAAACTTCTTGATCTATTTGTTAAGACTGCAGTGTGCAAATTACTTTTGCCATTTTGAACGAAATTAACATACATGGTTTGGAGATGAAAAGGAAATTAATCACTTGAACTCCAATTTCCCAATGTTTTTTATATGAGAATGAAAGTTTATTTGATGATATGTCCCATTTGATGAAAATTTCATTTTCATCCCCTTTGAGAGTTTATTCCTTAATCTTGCATCCATATCAGAGAACTTCTACACACAAAGAAGAGAAAGGACGAAACAATTGAACATCTAACAGAGATTTTGGGGGATGCCATCATTTCTATTGACATAGATTTGGTTGGCCCAGAAATTACAGCTTGTACCCAGGCATCTCCATTACTTCCAACTGCAATCACAGAAGATGCCTTTGATTTGGAATTGCCCGATTCGGCTCGGGGAGGAACTCTGAGGTCAGATTATGTTTCTGTAATGATGGACAATACGCTTAGTCCTGCTCACACCCTTGTCCAAATTATGTGCCAAGATCACAAAGGTCTACTTTATGACATCATGAGAACTCTGAAAGACTACAACATTCAGGTACAGAAATTTGAAATCTTTATAATACTACAATTCTTAGAGTTGATTTTATGCTGCTATAAATTGATTTGTCAGCAGACACTAGACTCCATTTCATCTTGAATTTGTAGCTTTTGTACTCATATTACCAAAAAATGAAATTTCACTTTCTTCCTACTGAGGCTATTTGCCTTTGTTTTTCTACGCTTCATGAACACTGGCATACATATACTTGATCATCTTTAGCATCCTAAGGGGTACAACCTTATTTTTCCTTCAACCAGATTTCTTATGGGCGTTTCACTACAAAACCTAGAGGGAAATGTGAGATTGACTTGTTCATCATGCAAGCAGATGGCAAAAAGATTGTTGACCCACACAAGCAGAATTCATTGTCATCACGCCTTAGAATGGAACTATTTCGACCACTCAGAGTAACCATTGTGAGTAGGGGCCCGGATACCGAGCTTCTGGTCGCAAATCCGGTGGAGTTATCTGGCAAGGGCCGGCCTCTTGTTTTCTATGATATCACTCTTGCACTCAAAATGCTAGGCATTTGCATCTTTTCGGTAATCACTGATCTTAACACACATCCTACTGTTTAGAGAACTCATAATTTGAATTTCCTCCATGTCATAACTTCCCACTTTCTTGAATCATGTTCTTTGCTCACAAACGGTTGGAGATAAATCAAACTATAGTTTATAGAATATAAGTGGGGACAGACCTTATCTTAATACAAAACCGGCTTAGTAAATTGAGGTTTGTCCCTACTTATATATTATAACTTGGTTTTATTTTTGGCTGAGATGTGATATCCGACACAAGCAGACACTTCAGTTTTACTAGATTTCACATACTTTCATGTGGTTCATTATCATAACAGGCTAAAGTTGGAAGACACGTAATTGGAGATCGTGAGTGGGAGGTTTATAGAGTCTTGCTTGATGAAGGGGAGGGGCTATCTTTTCCAAAGAACAAGATTGAGGAGGGAGTTTGGAAAATGGTGATGGGTTGGGAGTAACCCATGGTTGCCATATTCTGATTGCATCCTTTGGATTAGATCATCCTCTCTACCTGTGTACAGATAGCTGTGTCTAATATGTTGTTGTTAGGAGTAATTGTGAAATATGTCGTATGCTAAAGTGGTTTTGCCACCATACTTTTGAGTTTTTCTATAATTCTAACTTATTGTATATAAATGAAAAGGCAGAAACAAGTAGAAGACTTTGGAGAAGGGAGTTTTGCTGAGGGTTTTTAATTATAAATGAAAATTAAATGTAACATTTTAAGGTGATTATTATACCTGTCCTTGTAATAAATCTCTAACCTTAACATAGTTTTAAATATTAATTACCCAAATCACATTCAAATTTGAAGATATATTATTGAAGAAATAAGTGATTGAATTAGTTGAAATGTTGATAAGGTGTCCCTACAAGCAAGATATCAATTAAAGAAAGGAAATTAGGATTTTTTTTTTCTCTAATTTGAAAATCTTAAATTTATGATAATTCATTATTTTCTTGCTTTATATACAACGACTCTTAAGTATCGTTTGCCAACGGATATTGGTAATTGGATGCTGCAAACTTGCAACTATTTTCTTGTTCAAGATATAATTAATGAACATTAAATTTTATAAAAATTTATAGTTAAACCGTAACATAATTTATTTGAATTAATGTTAACAAAAATTAAAATATAATTAGATGTAAAAAAAGTTAATTAATAGAAAATAGAATATTATTTGTTTGTTAATTTAAGTTTTATTTTTTCATTTAGTAATATTTTAAGTTTTAGTAATATTAAAATTTAACTATTTTATTCTTTAATTAATTTTTAACTTTTTTTTTGTGTGTAACAAATAAATTATCAATTGAAGATGTATAACACTCACAAGCATTTATATTCTCAAAACAAAGTAAAATTGTATCAATAATTATTGGGTCTTGCTAACCATTAGTTTTATTTTATTTAAAAGACAAAAATGTCCATAAATATTTCTCTAATAAAATTAAAAAATAATTAAATAATAAAATAATTATATTTTAGTGTTGTTAAAAATTTAAATATAATTAATCATAAAAAGTTTAAATTAATAGAAAAACCAATCTAAAATAGTGTTAAACATTAACAAAGTTTACAAAAAAAAAATAAAAAAATAAAGTATCAATTTAAAATTTCATTGGATTTATAAAATGCTTATTTCGATTGTTTAGAGATTTCAAAGAATATTTTTGTTTTTATAAAATCTGTTATATGCATTTATATTATTTTAATTAATGAAATTAATTATTCTAACTTTCAATATAAAAATAATATAACTAATGTACATTAATTATTCTTTAACTAGTGCGGTAAGAGCAAGGATTAGTCTTCTTCATAATTATTAAGGTTAGAATTCATTTAATGTCACAATTAACTATGAACTTTTACAAAATTCGATATTCATTAATTAGACTTTGAATCCATAACACTGGTTAGCATTCTCTTTCCTAATTTTCAAGGAACCTTTGTAAAATTCGATATTCATTAATTAGACTTTGAATCCATAACATTGGTTAGCATTCTCTTTCCTAATTTTCAAGGAACCTTTTTGATTAAAAGTAGGTTGGTGTACCTTAAACTGTTTATAAATAATTAAATATTGTGGTAAAATTTTATATAAACTCATTCATATAATTTAGGAAAACTTATGAAAGTAAGGTAATTAATCGAAATGGACACTTTTTAAAAAAGACTTAATTACTCGGATGATCCCAACTTTGGTAGGAATATGTCAATTTGGTCCCGCTTTTAAGAAAATTTTAATTTCATCACAACTTTTGAAAAAATGCCTCAATTAGGTTTCTTTAAAAAAAATTACTAACGACATTAACAATGTACCATGTGTAAATCTGTGAATTTGTTTTAAATTTTTAAAAATTTTAAAATTGTTTACAAAAGATTTTGTTGTCACTTACTTGTCAGGTCCATGGTGTGACAGATGACACTGTTAGTGTCACGTGACAAGACAATGTCATGTGTCGGTGCCACTGCCAAGTATCTTGATTTCAACTTAGTCCATATATATGTCTCTTTGATTCATTTTAGTCCATACTTTTATTTTTTTGGTTCAATTTAGTCCTATTTTTTTTTTCAAAATAGAGTAATATTGTCTCTCTCCAATTTGAGACCAAATTTATTATTTGTATAAACGTTATACTAATATTTTTTTATTAAAAATGACTTTTTAACATATTACATTATTGTGTATTATAAACTCATGTTTTCTTAATCACCCAACTTTTTTTCAAGATTAAACAATATTGTATCTCTCCATTTTGAGATCAAATTTATTATTTATATAAATGTTATAATAATATTTTTTTATTAAAAATTAATTTTTAACATATTATATTATTGTATATTATTAACTCATGTTTTGTTATTCATTACTTTTTTTTTCAAAATAGAACAATATTGTCTCTCTCCAATTTGAGACCAAATTTATTATTTGTATGAATGTTATACTAATATTTTTTTTATTAAAAATGACTTTTTAACATATTACATTATGTATATTATTAACCCATATTTTGTTAATAATTTCATTTACCACTCAATTTTAATATAATATCAACACAAAATTTTGTAAAAATATTTAGACATAATTAATTTTAATCTTATGAAAAAAATGGATTAAAAAAACAAATTTCAATTATTAAAAAAAATTGGGACAAAATTAAATCAAAGTGACATTAGTAGGGATTAAATTGAATAATATATATATATATATATATATATATATATATATATATATATATATATATATATATATATATATATGGATTAATTTGAAATCAAACATTTCATAATGGCAGTGACACGTGGCATTGTCCTGCCACGTGGAACTAATAATGCCATGTGTCATACCAAGGATATGACACGTGGAAACAAATTTTTTTGCAAAAGAACAATTTAAAAATTTTAAAAAAATTAAAAAAAATCACATATTAATACATGACATGTCGTTAACATGTTAGTAATTTTTTTTAAAAATGACCTAATTGAGATAATTTTTCAAAAGTTAGGACGCAATTGAAACTTTTTTATAAGCGGAGACTAAATTGACACATCCCTACCAAAGTGAGGATCATCCGAGTAATTAAGCCTTTAAAAACTTACTTATATAAATAAGTTGTGTTCGTATGATACAACTTCATTATTAAAAAATTGTATTACCTAAACATGATTTTGCTTATGTGAAGTAATGTTTGATCAACACAATTATTCTATTGGTACCAGAGTTGTGGTAAAAAACCTTGAATTTTTTTTATCAACTTAACAAAATGGATGTTGGAGAATCCATACATAAGAATAACTAACCTACCACCATGTTTTCAAATGCAGGGTTTCAGGTTGTGAACAAGTGTGACTACATTATGTGACTAGGGATTTTAGGGACACTGAATGTGAACCACAAACTTTTAATTTTCAAAAGGGTAGAGTGAAGAAGTTAAGGTTAAATTTCAAAACTCATAAGGTCATTTTTGTCATTTCAAATATTTGAGGGGGAGTAGGTTGAAATTTGAGGGGGTGCGAGAAGCTATTGCCTACTTCCAATCCATTTAAATGGATTTATCTCACATCCAAATCTATATTTTTGGATTTTAAATCAAACCTTCTTAATTGGATTTGGAGTGGGTTTAGATTGGATCACTTTTTGGATTTTGAGAATCCAAAATTAAGGTGCGTCTAAGTTGACTTAAGGTGGTTAAGGATCAGGTCGAACCAAGTCAACCTAGGGTCAAGGTCGAGCATAATCGACCTAGGTAAAGTCGAGTCTACCCAAGCTAAAGATTAATCCGAGTCGTGTCGGGTTGAAGAATCAAGTTAAGTTGGTCTAGATTGAAAGTCAAGATGTGTTTGTCTAGGCTAAAGATTGAGATAAGTCGACCAAAGCTAAAGATCTAGACAAGTGAGCCATGACTGTAAGACAAGCGAAGTTGGTATAGGTCGTAGTTCAAGCGGAGATGTCTTGGATCAAAGTTCAAGTCGAATCAGATCGGGTTGAAGGTTGAGCCAAATAGGTTGGCAGAAGGTTAAGTCGAGTCGACCTAGGCCGAAATTTGACCGAGTTAGCCCAAGTCAAATTTTAATAGAGTTAGCTTTGGCCAATTGTCCACTAAGTCAGCCTAAGCTAAAGGTTGATCGAGTCAAATCCCAAAAAAAGGTCGACTAAGTTGGTGTAAGGTCCTCGATGTCTAATTCTACGCTCTTAATCTTTCGAAAGCGAGTCATAGATGCATGGAGTAAATGTGTGTTGTAGTGGTTTTCTTGTATGTATGGTGATATGTATGCTTGTTGCTTTATAATTGTATATGTCATTATGATTGTGTATATGTAGGTATGTCATTCTTCAAGTTATCTTACCATTTATTTTTTTGTGGTGTTTGTTTTATCTTACCATTTCTAGTGGATGCAACACTGTGCTGGTGCCCAAAGCTCTTTATGTGTGGTTCTATGACTAGAAAGAAAATACCCTTTGAAAAAATTAGAAGAGGAAGGAGATGTGTAGTGATATTAGAGCTTTTTTGGGTGAAGGAGATGTTAGATGCCATGTTGTGCATGAAAAATAACCCAATACTTTCTATACTAGTTCTGGTTTTAACCGGTATAAAAATTGAAAACTTTATATACCCTTTGTAATCTATATAGATTCTGAAATTGACATAAATATTTTTTTATAGATTCTGAAATCAGCATAAATATTTTTTTTAACCAGTTTACTGATAGATAATTATTAAGGCTTTGTTCCTCTTAAAACTTTTATGTATTACCTTACCAACTGTTCCTGCAGAGAATAAACAAGATAAGTTAGGCACAAGCGTCACCTTACCCATGTAGTCCGCTATCTCCTCAGTTGGTCTCTTCCTGGTTGGTACATATCGGTTTGGACCCAGGAGGGGTGACCTGCAGAAGGGACTCTGAAGCTCAAGTGAGTCAAAACTCTCAAAAAGTCAAATCAGTGATTAATGAATGCGTACCTTTAATTACTGGGGTCCACGCGTATTTATAGAGCATTAATGATGTCTGGTTCTCCCGTGGGCCGGGCCTTGACTTGGGCTCTAGCTTGGGCTGTGAATGGGCCTGGGCCCTAACCCAGGCCGTTAAGGCCTATTGAACGCAAGGGCTTTCATTTTACTAAGTCTTCAAGCGCGGTCTGATCCGTTTACTTCTTGACTTGTCGGATGTCGTCCTCGGTCGTATACTGTCCTAGGTTGTCCGCTTTGTTGTTACTTTAGCCTTTATTCAGTTATGAGTATGAATCTATGCTGGCCCAAGTCGTGTACTTGGGTTGTTTCTGGCATATATGTGAGGGTTGTCATTTATATGGTTAAGTTGACCAGGTCCAGTACACCAACTTTTTGTAAAATTTTAAATACGGTAAAGGACGAAATGAAATGCACATGAGTATGACATTTTGTTTTGCTCTTGATATCTAATATATATACAAGTGTTATACGATACACTTGATTCCGTTTAAACTAGATGCATTGTTGAACTGTGGCTAAATACCTTATTAAGGTAACACTGGTTCCGGAGTGTTACATGAGCCTTTTAGAGTTTTTTGATATTATATGTATTAAATCATACTTTGTTGCTTTTCAAATCATTGTTATCTACTATTTATTATTAATTAATGCTCTTTTCAAATTTATGAAATTTTAAGCTAATCTATACAAAATACAACTCCCACCTATTTATTTTCATTAAACGAAATGATATTTTAGTAACAATAAAAAATTAAACATAATATTTTTATATAATATCGTTAATTGAAATTGATTGTTTCATTTAAAATCGGCTAGCTTTTATCATATTCTAGATTGAAGATCTAAGAATTGTTAATCAAAACACCAAGAACTCAATTATATTTGTTTCGGTTGAATTAAATTCATAAACTGATTAAAAACAAGCACTATAATATTGACATGTGGGTATTTTAGCACTTCCTTTTGATATAAGTATACGATATATATAATTTGGATAGATATGAGAATAAAAAAAATCCGGTGAAACCGATATTTTTGGATTTTAATTTTTGTTTTTGTTTTGAAATGTCATTATCATATTGAAGCTCCATGTGCAATGATACAAATGAAATGATTATTTTGATGCTTGTGGTAGATATTTTGGTGCCCTGCGTTCATATTTTGCTTGTGGAACTGGTTCATTAAAAGGTAAGAAATTACCAAGTCACCAATTTTATAGAGTGAGTTTGGCAAGTAGTGCAAAGAAGTTGTGAATGATTGCAGGGTCCATCCACAATGAGATGAATGATACCGAAAAGAAAAACAAAGAGGGGTTGCATTATTATCTCTTTTTGAATTATAGAGTGACCAATTTAAACCACCAATGATTGCAAAGAAGAATTCAACATGGTTGATTGTGTAATTATAGATAACTAGACTTTCCAGTATATTCCCAATTTGTGGAAGATGCCAGCCACCACACCCCAGAAAGTGATTTCTGCAAATATGACATATAACAGAGTTCCCAACCTCTCTGAATGCCAAACATTGATAAACACATGATTCTCAATCCAGTTTACCTGATTCATGGTTTTCATATGCCATCAAAATTGTCAGCGATTCTAGCCACTTCTTCGTCAAATCTAACTTATGAAATAGATTATAAAAGTAATTCAAATAACATATCTACTTACTTGTATATTATATATTTATCTTAAACTTAATTAATAATTTTATCTATACATTGAGATTTTTAATTTGTTTTGGTCTTTATATTTTTATTTTTGACTCAAGTACTTATTTTTTTAAAGTGATTTAATTGAGTAAAAAAAAAATACTCAATTCATTAAATTGATGATAATGTTATCGGAAAGTATCCGTATCAAAATCCGAGTCTGACCAATATTAAAATTTAGGTTATTTTAACTTGAAAGGTGTCATATGTCAAATTCAGAAGAGTTTTAAAATAAAAGATATCTAGATTTTGACACGAGATAAATCTAGATATTTAAAAACGATACTTCTAAGTAACGTTAATGTCAATTTAACATAAGACATCATACTGAATTTTTCTAAAAAATAAGAACTAAATTAAATAAAAAACAAATATAAGAGACTCATCAAATATAAAGAACTCATTAAATATTTATCTAAGATCAAATTACTAAAAAAATCTTTCTCTAGATTTGAGATATCGAACAATTTTAATATTTTAAAAATAATAGTTTTACTCTCCATGTTTAGTGAATTTCATTATTCATCCTATCTTATCTTTTCTATCTTTTCTATCTGTGATGAAATTTACCAAATATAAAAAGATAACCTCAAAATCAAGATTTGTGAAATCTAACGAGTAAGACTGATTATGACAGAAGACAGAAAAATATAGGAACTTAAAAAACATGCTTTATCTGAAAACAAGTTAGAAAGATATGATTGGTGAATTAAAGTGAAAAGATAAGGTTCTTACTAGTGAGTTATCTGGATCCTTGTAATACCATCCATTTACAAATGCTGCAAAGATGCCCTGTGCTGCCATAACAAACACCAGCATTGCATTCATTCCAATCCATTCCAAGAGCAAGAATGGAGTACGAAGCTTCCAAACATCTATCTGTTTCATTTTTCAGAAATACTATATAAGAATCATTATGAAATGGAACTATAAGTTAGGAAAATAACTAACATCTGAAATTAAGCAATCAGATTAATATATTTACCAGCAAGTAGAGTACAGAAAAGACAATTCCAGCTGCCCCAGCTGTGAAACAAACATAGCTCAAGCTGTATAGTTGCTTGTTGATTGGGATTGCTGCCATATTCAAATCTTTTGTCACATATTTTCACCAAATAAATATACATATATATTTATAGTTGGGGATTTAAAATCATAAGATATGTGACATGTATTAGTCTTACCATGAGTAAAATGAAGGATGAGGCCTATGGTGAATAAGACAAACCCTAGTGAGAGCCATTGCTTGAGCCTTTCGGAATGACCCTGAGAACAAGTACAAATTTACAAGAGAAAAACTTAGTGTGTGAACAAGTAGAAGAAGGTATGAGACATTATTGCGTTAAGTGTGTAACCTTGAAGTGAATCAAGACATGCCCATAGTGGATGCCAATGACACCAGAGAGGATAGCTGATATGGAACTATACACATAGAGAAGAACAGAACAATTTCAAAATATTTTCAAATTAATTATTGATTATTAATTTTATTTTCCGATTCAAATTAATTTTATTCATATAATCAACATATCAACTAAACTACAGAATAGTAAATAAATATTAATATTACGTTAAAAACATTAATGTTAGTTAAAGAATTAACGAATATATCAATGTATGGGGATAAACCTCAACAAGCCCTCCGGTTCAAAAGGAGCACGACACCATGATGGAGCGTTTTTAAGGAATGGGCCTTCAGCTGGAGAACTTAGTGTGCATTCCTGTAAAATGTTTTGGTAAAAAAATACATCATTGATTATTCATATGAGAAGAATTCATACAAATATCTTGAGGAACGTGTAAAATTTTTTTATATAGTTGTTCTTCCATAATTTTACCCGATGCGGGACTTGAACTTAAACTTATGGTTAACTCGGAGTAAACTGACCTTTGAGCGTGTCCAAACAGGCTGGGAATAGAGATGATTAACGCCCCAAACCTGTCTATCTACGTAGCCAACAGCGTTACATGCAGGACCTAGGTGTCCTCGCATTCCACATTGGATCTACAATCAGGAAACTCGCATCAACAAAACAACATAAACCTAGTAAAACAATATTAGTATCTAGACAGAGATTATGTTTGTACTGTGTATCTCTTTGCTTCCTGGCTGTTATAATCCACGAAACTCCAATCTGGAACGTAGAGGCTCAAGGTTGTAACCATGTAAATCACAAAGGCCACAAACCCACCAAACCTATGTAACACAAATATGTCTGCCATAAGTCATAGCAAAGAATGTAATTAAACTTTAAACATTGCAGTGTGGTTTTTGAGAATGAAATATGTTGCTTTCCTCACCATTGCCATTGATAAGCACTAAAAATGGAAAGCTGTCCCGGCTTCAGGGAAGAGGGTCTAAGCTTGGTGGTGTATGTCTCTATCAGCGCAACAACACAGTATACAAGGGCTATTCTCTGAATACACACAATATGCAGAATCATGGTTACTCAAGAACTGAGTTGTTCAAATTTATCATAATGGAATTTATGTTGTCGGCCTGTATTAATTTGAGTTAAATATGTTTTTAATATTTAAGTTTGGATGTAAAATTAAAATTTGTTATAATCTCAAATTTTAACGTAGTTTGATCTTCAAACTTTAAAAATGAATAATTTTTTTTATGTTAAATTTTTTGTGAGTTAAACGATATTTTATGATGACGTTTGAGTTGTTTATTTTATTTGACACATTTAAATTCAAATGACAATTTAAAACTCTGTTTAACATAATAAAAAAAGTTGATATGGTTGGATTAAAAAGATTATGTTAATTCATTTTTTAACTCTGTGAACTCAAATATATTCAAGTTTGGAATTGGAAAAAAATTCATTTTTACATCAAAATTCAAGAACTAGAAGTATTCAATCCTATTAAATTAGGTTCGTCCAAACCTGGAGAATGCCACACCATCGTATAAATCTCATGTCAACTCCATATGAGAGATCATCAGGTGCATGAGAATATCCACCTGCGAGTCCAATTCATCAATGCTGTGAATAATCTAACTCTGGTGGTTGAAGTATGTGAGTTATTATTGTAAATTGTTTACCACATGTACTGTAATTGAATTCAATTACAATGAATAACAAAAAGAGATGGGTTTGCATGATATGCATTGATGGTCCTACTGAAATTTCTGTGGCATTAATGGTAAATTAAATATATGCTTCAAAGTTTCATTTATTGGCAAATGGTCTAGTACCTCTACAACTTCAAAATCAAAATCAAAATCTCTGTTGTCAAGTTTGAGTTTAGTCTTGTGCACTAAATACCTTAAAAAAGTGAGCTAGAGAAGTTTTGTTACCTTGCAAAAGAACTCCCCAGAAGAGAAGTTTCAGTGTCCTAAGGATTATCTTCTTCACAGCATCCCTAACCTTGGGGATTCTCTGTGTTTTCACAAGTTTAAACCACAAAATTAGAAATGAAACAAGAGCCAACCATACACAACATCTTATAACAATATCATTCAGAAATGTTTCGAAACGTTCAATAGTCTCGGATCGTTCAGGAATAGAGATCAAAACAAAATCGTGACGAAATTCTTAAATGATATAAGACTATTGGATGTAGTAGAAAAAGAAAAAACAAGCCTCTTGAAGACCTTGAGTGCGAGAGCTATAGCAACTCCAACAATGAAAAGAAAGAAAGGCATAACGAAATCAGCCAATGTACATCCATTCCAAGGGGAGTGATCAATGTGTGGATAAGCTCCACCAGCATCATCTACTAGTACCATCACCTGCACATTTAGCATAGGTAACACAATCATACTCATATACATAAACCATCCTTTAATTACAAATTATGTAACACTAACCACTATGGTGAGACCCCTAAATGCATCAAGGGTTGCAACTCTTTTTGTCTTTTGCTTCACCGATGGTTGCTCTTGCTCCACTATTTGTTCAATGGAATCTCCATCACCATTATGCGGAGTGCTGAACCCTTCTTCCATTCTTTTAGCTTCATCCATGATACAACATTCACAATTTTTATCGAACCCTTTTATAACTCTTCCTCTTTTGGTGAAATTAATCAATACACTTAGTTGCCAATACTCAAGGGTGTAGGTGTAGGACACATATATATATACACACACGTCCACAAGAGACAGAAAAAGGGTCTTTGGTAGAAAGACAGAAAATGGAACCACATTCTCGTTTGACTGAGAAACTCCGTACGTGAAATGCATGCCTTAATTTTAGCATCATATCTTATGCGGGTGTTTTGAGAAAAGATTACTCATACAATATTAATGAAATATGAATCTAATTCATACATAAAGAATTTACACATCTCTTAACTCAAAACTTTAAAACAATAAGATCATAAATTTTCATTTTTTATGTTCAATTTTTTTATTAACGTAAGATTTAGACTTATATTTAAATTCCAAAAATAATATATTTAAAATTATTTAATTAGAAAAATTCTGCATAAAATAGTTTAATCATAAATCTTTTAAACAAACAAATAAAATAATCATGAATCAACTAACAAGGTGGTGCGTGTTAAAGAGTGTAACTGGTATTTTGTTTTTTGTTCCCTGCTAGAGAAACCAGAATTGCAGTAATATAATCTAATTGTCAATCTCTCACGACAAAAACACCTCTGTCCTTTTGACCAAAATTCGTTAACACTTTGGTTCATTTGATGTGTGCGTAGATTACCAAGTACGGTTTTTTTTGTTAGGATGATTTATTTTATGGACCGAATCTTGGATTGAAATATCTAATCTTTAAAATGACATACTCTTAACATCACTTTCATTCCATTTATACTAAAATTATAAATTTTTGTTAGGATACAATAATAACACAGGGGAAAATCATATTTTGATTCCCACAATTTGACTCTCATTTTATATTTTTTTATGTGACTTAGTGTGTGACATTGATTGATGTAGCACTACAAGAAAAGTCATGATTAGAGTCCCAATAAAACCCACCCCAAAGTAAAGAAGCAAACGCTAATGTGTCAATGAGTTTTCGACCCTTGCCATGTACAAGTAAGCTTTTCAATATTTGAGTGCGCTTTAACAATTGGAAGCAAATTAGATACGGTCAGACCCATTCAAAGGCAATTCTCATTTTTTGTGTAGCTTCATTTTTGCGTCCCAACTACCTGGCACCACCATCTCTATTAATTTAAAATAAAAACTTGCAATGGCCATGTCCTTTATAAATATATTTTTTTAAAATTATTATGATGAGTAGAGTCGGTTAAACCATTTGTAAACGCATGCTAACTTTTTGTTAATAATATATTTTGTAGTGTGGTATTAGCTTCCACATAACCCTCATGAAATGTTTTTTTTTTTAAAAAATTAATTTATTAGGTAGCGTGGGTTTGGCCGTCTTTAGGCCATGCTAACTTAATTTTTTAAATTAATTTATTAATTAGAGACGGCCTAGCCATTTCTTGGCCCACTTTAACTTTTTTTTTTAATTATTTATCTTGTAGCAACGGCTTGGCCGTTTCCAAGCTCACGCTAACCATTGCTTGTTACTGTGCGTTCAATTTAAAATAACGGAAACCAAAATCTAAAAATATGCATATCTGCCAAACAAGACCAAATACCCAAAATTATACCACATACAACTCAATATGCAATCACATAAAAAATTATAGATCCAAATTTCAACATCCATTATACCATTCCAAATTCAAAATCATTTACACCAAATACAACTTAGTATTCAATAACTCAATAACCTGAGAAGACTCAAAATTAATTATACCATTTAAGATTCAAAGATATGTCTAGAAATAAACAACTTCAACCCACATTATAAGAGACTATGGTTCTACAAATTCCAAATGACAAACATATGTTTGGAAATAAACAAGTTTAGCCCATTAAACCAAAAAAGAGTGCATTGTAATGCCTCTACAAATTTCAAAATGACATATAATTGCATAAAGACCTAACCAAAAAGTGTTTCTAAATATTACATAGCGTTTCAAAAGTAGGTTCCATTGGGCTTGAAGATGGTGGGCTTGGAGTGGGTGAAGTGTATGACCTACAAAAGTAATGAAATAACTAAAATAAATTAGGTAGCACAAAATGTAGCAAATAGAACGGAATGTACAAGTTAAAAAAATAGTTTTACATGTGAATTAATTTATCTCACATTGGAGACGAACTTCAAGAAAGGAGGTGGTCATCGTGGTCTTCAACATAGTCAGGATGGACTTCACTGGGACCCGTTGAAGCAATGGCGGAGCCACGATGGGGCAGGGAGGTGCCTCGGCCCCCTCCAATTTTTTTAATTTTTTAAAATTATATATATTTAGAATTTTTAAATTATATATATTTTTAAAATTTTTAAATTATAGTTATCACTTTAAATTAGATAACAGTATACCAAAAATTAATGAAAATTAAATTAGGTATTTTTTTATTTCTTTTATAAAGTACAACATTTAATGTTAATAAATAATACAATATAAATTTGAATATAATAAAATAAAATTTTTAAGATAATTTGTATTTTCTTTTCACATTGTTTTTTGAGTTTTTTTACTTATTGTACTCATATCTCATCTTTACCTGATTTCTTCTGTTATTGAATAAAAAAAACTTAAAACAGAAACTTATTATTTATGTCCTCATTTTTTTCATATCTTTTCTTATTCTTAAAGAAAAAAAAATATTTTGTCTCACTTAGGTAGTGCAATAATTATTTAATATTTAGCCATTTTTTTTATCTCATTACCCTTTTGTATATCCATTTTTTATGAATATAGAAGAGCAAGTAATGTATTATGTGATTTTTTATAGATGATTTTTAATTGTAACTCGATCATCATACTTTTTTTAGTAATTATGTCTCTTAATTTTTTATTATATTATACTAAAAAAAATTTGGTCTTAAACTTGTTTTATAGATAGGCATATTGATAAAAAATAAAAGAATAAATTCATTTTTAAAATTGATAAAAAAGAAGGGAATATGAGAACAAGACAATAAGGTTGCTTATAGCATAAGCATAACAATGATGAAATGAAAGTTTGTGATGACTTTTGAATTGATATGTGCACATTAGTAAAATGGAAAATGAATATTTTACATATAATATGATTATTTACATTGAACAAAAAAATAGCTGAAAAATTTAGTTATTATTCAATTATTTGATAAGTTAAAAAATATGAAAAAACGAATGACAATCATTTAGATATGTGTATTTTCTGTTATAATTATAACTATATTAAATTATGTATTAATTTTAAGTGAATGAGTGACCAAAATGTTAAATATATAAATTTTAAGTATATTATTTTGGCTCCCCCATAAATCTTAGTCAAGATCCGCCACTACGTTAAAGTGTTGCGAACATTTCGGTCCTGCATCATCACCATTTCTTGACGTATCAACCTCAGTGTGTCTTCCACTTGTGCATACTTTTGCATTGCCACATTAGCAGTTTTTTGTGCTTGCTCGACTTGTTGACGGAGTCGTTCATTCTCAGCATAGTGGTCAATATAATCCGTGGCAGCAGTTACAAAGAGGGGTTGACTAAGGGATGACACTCCATGGCAAATGTTGGAAGCCAAGTTAGCAGTTCCATAAACCCTACCTTTACTCTTGCCTCCAACAACATCCTTCCAACACTGAATTTTTGTTACTGCATTTAATTGTTGGGGCTCAGATGCTGATATGGAACTCTCTACATGAATGGTTCTCAACCGCTCATGATATATTTATCATATCATTCAAATATATGGTAACATGACTCTCTTTTTTCAAAATATTCCCTTATTTTTCTTATATCTATCAATATTATTTAAACATATATTTATATTATTCACATATTTGAATAAAATCAGAAATGGTTGATATTTTTTGTCCATCATGAATAAGAAGAAGAAAAGAGTAATAGTAAGAAGCGTATTTGAAGTGACGAAAATAGATAATTAGATTTTATGGTTTTGAGAATTTAAGAGAAAACATGGAATTGGGTTCAAATGAAAGGATTGGGGGCAGAGGTGGGGTTTGGTGGGTGTGTGTTTCTAGGCTCTAAGTTGTTGTTCCTGTATTGTTATTGCAAAGGGAAGCTTCGGATTTTGAGGTGCATGAACCATTCATTGTTTTGAACAGAAAATGCATATGTATCTTTCATCATCTTTCTCACTTTTCAATTTCCTCCATATCTCATATCTTCCATCACTCTTCTCTCCCCTCCCAACTCTTCATATATGAAACCACACGTGTAGTTTCATGTTTCATTGTGTAAAAGATATTCTTTTTTATATTATTCTTTTGCCATATTCATGTTTTTCAATTAAAGAAGTGGTTTCAATGCCAGGTTCAGAAAATACAAAGTCTTGAAAAACTAGAACTTGGTAAAAAAACAACCCTTGGTGATAAAATTCTTAGATTACTTAAGAGAGAACAAAATTCTTGGTGACCTTTATCTTACAACCAACATGAAATAATGTGACTTACAACTCACTTCATAATTCTTATTCATATTCCCAGTTGCAGGTTGTACTAGAGTGTTTACCCACATCCTAAATTATTAAAAAAAAAATCAAATGCAATTAAAATTCAAATGTAATTAAAATTCACTTTAACCAAACCAGCCTTAGAACTCTCGAGCAGTGGAAGAATAATGTGAAATAGAAAGTGAAAGTGTAATTTAAAGTAAAGAATGAGAGGAAAAGTGGAGGGATGAAAGATGACTATATACAAGTGTTTTCCTATGTTGCAAGGTATTTGTAACATCCCTAAGAAATATTACTTAAATAAATAAAGATAGGAAAATAAAACGGCACGATATTATTGTTCCCACGCGGGAAAATTTAAAATGTTTAAACATTTTCGCACGCAACATCTCTCAGAATCCAGGTAAACCCCTGGGTCAACAATTACATGTTTAATGGTTAATAAAGAATTTGATTGTTTAGGTTTGAACCCATAACCCAACAATTACCAAGTCAAATGCACAACCAATTCAACCAATCATGTTTTCACCCATATGTAAGAACAAATGAAATAAATGCACACCATTGTCCCTACATAAGTCTCATGCCTTTCTCTTTCACCCAGACAACTCCTCACCGTTTTCTATATACCCACTCTTTCATTCACCACAAATAAAAACAAATTATTCTCTCTTCTGAAACTATTTCCTAAACTTTTCCTTGGCATGGAGAAACAATGCAAGACTACACTAAATTTCCCATTGGCACATTGTCAAACACAAACCACACACCCTCAACAAAAATGGGAATCACAATACCCTCAAACAATAATTTCAAAACATGAAAAACATCATTCAGATTCATGGTTGACCATCATAACCCCAAAAGAAAAAAAACAAATGAGGGTTTATGGGACATAATGCTTACCTAAATGCATACCTCACAGAGGCACAAACTCGTGAACCAGTCTTCGAAGCTCGAAGCTGCAACCTACTACGGCGAAACGTGAAGCCTTTATTCAAGATTGTGTTGCGCAAAGAAGACTAAAAGTTGGAGCGGGAAATGTTGAAACTGGGAAGTAAAGAGAGAGAAAAATGGCTGAAAATGAGATAAAAGAGTGGAATGTGAAAATATGGGAGGCGGCAAAGTGCGAGAAGTAAGAGAAAGTAGTGCAGCTTTCTTGAATAAAATAATACATTGTATTTGCTACAACACAACTTTCAACTTTTCTATAATAAAATAATATTTCAATTTTATGTTCCCTTTTGCGTCGGACAAACCCTTATACCCAAATTAATAGCTAGCGTGGGCTCAGCCCACGCTATACCATCCCTAATATAATGTACTTCTTATACAATGACACGTGGCTTAATAATGAAATTTTGGAAATTTAATATAACTGTGCGACTTGTTATGTAGGCCACTAATACATGTGGTGCACCTTTTTGTGATTTATTTTTTTCTTTTTCTTTTTTATAATGAACGCTGATGGACTGCTATTTGCTTCCTACACCATGTCAAGCTAATATATGGAAGCTATTTTCATGTTTTCTTGTAGTGATTGTTCTACGATGTTAAAGAATGAAACTCAACTTTAATCATACGAAATTAATTTGCAAAATAAGATTTACCATTATTTATATAACATAATATATATATATATATATATATATATATATTTATATATTTTTATTTATATATTTATATATATATATATATATATTGCAAAAGTAGTTGCACCGAGAGCGTGCGTGATTTGCGTGATTTTTTCATTCACTTTCGGATGTAAATATGGTGCACTATTGCAACCATATAATTTAAACTGAATAATTAATCACTACACTGAATAATTATTTTTTGTCACTAAATTAGTCACTCATAAAATATTTTCTTGAAGTTTTAATATAATTCAAATTAAGAAAATAAAGTTTACAAATGTATACTCGTATTTTCTAAATATATGTCAATTATAAAGATTAATTAAGTTAAGAAGAAGGGTTGTGGATGATCCCAATTCCTTTTTCTTTTGGTGACAAATTATTGAAAGTTGGAAAGCATTTCTGCGTCTAAATTTCAATTATGCTATCCAAGTCAATCCTATTTTGTTAGCAATTGCAGTAACAACATTTTTCGCAATCTTGATCATTTCGCTTATAGAATTATTAGACATTAACTGTACATCACCAACTATTTAAATATTATAATGTTAAAAAGTTATTTCCCTTTTGAAAAGTTCCGAAGCCTGTATTCTTTTTACGTTTGGATGAGAGAACAAAGTGGAAAATTAAAAAAAGAAAAGAAAAATAGGATAAAAAGTTGAGTAGTTTGATGAAAGAATAAAAGAGTGAAAAGACAAAAAAAAAAAAAGAGTAAAATGTTGTACGAGTTTTGATTGACGTAATAAAAATAATATATGTATATATATATAGAAATAATTTATAAAATACTTTTTTTAAGAAATAACTTTATATAAAAACATAACAATATAAATTAGTGTTAAAACAAATTTTAAATTAAAATAACTTTTTTTATTAAATTTTAATTAATATAAAATTATATCAAAATAAAAATATATTAATATAAATAAATTTACAAAGTATCAAATTTAAAATTAGTTCATTTTATTTAATTTATTATTTTCATATTTTATTTTCTTATGTATTATAATAAATTAACTATTAATAAAACAGTAAATTAAATTATTTTATTTTCTATTTCAATACTTTTTTACTTAATTATTTATTTTATTCTAATATAAACATATTAATAATATAATTGTTAATAAATTTTTAACCTATATAGTTTAAGAGTAAATAATAACAAAGTATTTAAGAATATGATTTAAAACTTAATTAATTAGATTCTAAATATTTTAAACTTATTTGTTACCGAAAATCCAAAGATTAACAAAATGAAAAGTAAATTGGTTTATAATATTTCAGATCTTTGGTTTCCCATAAAAGAAGTTATTTTCAGATAAATGTAATCTTTTAAACATCTAGAAGAGAAATTCTCACTTAATTGAATCATGTGTTGTTTCAAATTTTGCCTTTACAACAATAAAACTTTCTTTTTTTTTCTTCTGACCTCCTCAATTACTTCATTTACTTAAAAACAATATAGATCGATATTTTTAATAAGAAGTATAATATCTAAAATATTGTTTAAAAGATTACATAAAGACATGTATTTGAAGTAATTTGAACTTTTAATTAAGACAATTTAAAAGAAAAAAAAAAGAGAAATAGAAATATAAAAGGTAAGTTGAGAAAAAATATAAAAAATAAATTGGAATATATAGTTGTTTGTAGAGTAAAGATTAGTAAAAATGGAATAGAAAATTAGTTTTAAATAAAATTATGCAATTTTTACACTAGTCTTCTGATCAATAACGTTTGACATATTTCGTATAATTGTCGATTAGTTTAGTTGATATAAAAAAAAAAATGCATACTTTTCACTCTCTTTTTTTGTCAGAGGATTCACTAAACTTCTTACACACATTCTATATCATATCTATTAATTCAAACAACCAATCTTTATTAATAGTCAAATCCAAACGTGTCCCACTTTACATAAGAAAAATATTATCAAAAAGTTCACATCATGCATGTTTGACCCCAAATTAAGGGAAGGAGTCAAACAATCTTTAATTAAGAAATGAGTTTGTGCGTAAAAGAAGGAAAACATATTTGAAAAGAAATTAAAAAGTTATAAACATAAATATTTAGTAGATAATGTGTTAAAGCATCTTTAAAATATAAAATAACAAAAAATGGATACGTTCCGTTTAAAACTTGGTAGTAGTAATAAGTTAATAATTGTATAAGTGAGCATGAAATTAGTGGTCGTAGCACAATGTGTGGATTTGACCATTGCCCACATCTTCGTTTGACCGTTGTTATTCGATCAAGAGAAAGGATAATAATGATTACATTAGCTCCATTATGCTTAATTTCACCAACTAATCTTACTCTTACTTTGGATCTTCATTGTTTGCAATTAATATTCAATTGCTCACAAATCCACAAAGTTTGTTTTATAAAGTTAATAAAAAAAAGTAGAATAAAAATTCGAAAGAATTTATTGAAAAATGATGTAAGGTATAAACAGTTTCTTCCCAAATAATTCTAGACGCAAAAAAAGTAAAAAAAAAAAATAGTTTTTCTATAAACTAACTAAATTATTTTTTACATAAGTTAATTTATGAACATTTTCTCATGTAACTTTCATTTTTTTTATTTGGCGTGTGTAATTCTAGACACAAAAAAGTAAAAAAAATGGAATTAGTTTTTCTATAAACTAACTAAATTAATTTTTACATAAGTTAATTTATAAACATTTCTCATGTAACTTTCATTTTTTTTATTTGGGGTGTGTGCAAGATATCATTAATAAATGGTTAAGTATCTTTCTTAGTCTCTTAACTTGTATGCGAAATTAGAATTTGTTTCTTTCGAATAATTAATACAAAATTGATATTCATATTTTAACGGATGGAATCCATCCTCCAGAGCCAATGACGTTAACTTTTAGTTGACATATCTAACAACCTGAGTGCTTCTCTCTTTATTCTTCTTAATGCATGCATGGGAGAGGGTTTACCTTATTGAATAAGAGCAATATGGTTTTCTTGCAATCTGCCTTTGATAAAGAAAAGTACTCTCTAAAGCCAGAAGCAATGCAACTTCAACAATTTCTATGCACACTGATTAAACCACCTGATGAAGGATTGTCCCCAACCAAGGATGGAGGCACATGTTTAAGAAGACTAAACATGTTTAGAAAGGAAGTTCACTAATCCTTCATCCCTTTCATTTGTGTTTGTTATTTTTGATTCCCTAAGTTGACTTAGTTGAATAAACCTTAGTTGACTTGTTGACCTTTGACTAGGTTTGACTTGTTGACTAGAGTTGACTTGACTTAAGCCAACATGCTAATCTATGTTTATTTGCTTTGTAGGTTAATTATGAGTAAGAAAGCAATGCTAGGTGTCGCATGATGATTGGTGATTGGGGAGCATAAATGATGTGGAAGAGAGAGTAAAGCAAAGGCATAAAGCATAAAGTAAAATGCATAAAGCAAGTGTACCTACGTACCTTTAGTCTCCTTTGTTTTTAGCACACTTTGGCCACTTTTTGGAGATATATGAGACACATTCTTGGTCTCCTTTTGTGCTAGAACGAAATTAGCCTTGCACAGACCATAGTTAGCTCTTTTGTCTTTCATTTTTGTAACCTTATTTGTCCTAGTTTCTAGAAGCTAGGGTTAAGTTTTTGTAGAGACATCCTAGGTATCTTTTATTTGCATAGAGGTCCCTAAACTCTTCTATATAAGGGGTGCTCCTAGACATGTAAAAGGGTTCAACATTTTGAAGTAAAAACACTCTTGTGTCTTAACCAATTCTGAGAGTTTCCTCCCTACGGAGTGAATACTTTTAAGCCTCATCTTGCATAGCAAGTGGCGGCACACATCCACTCATCTTCAAGGTTGCCATGGCTTCTAGCACTACAAAAAAAATTAATTTTAGTAAGGGTTATATTTGACATTTCTGGGGGTTTTAACCTCCACTAATGGTTTTACCAGGGGTTTGGAATTCCCCTGGGAGAATCAGCGTGGCTAACAGATTACCAGGGGTTTTTATCAACCCCTGGAAAAACGCAACTTACTGGGGGTTTACAAAACCCCTAGTACTGCTTGGGTTTTCCGGAACCCCCACTACTGCCTGGGGTTTCTGGAACCCCCGCTACTGTCTAGGGTTTCTGGAACCCCCGCTACTGCCTGAGGTTTTTGGAACCCCTACTACTGTCTGGGGTTTTTGAAACCCCTGCTACTGCATGGGGTTTAAAACCCCCACTACTGCCCTGTCTGGGGTTTGAAACTCCTAATGCTATCAATGGTTCAAATCTCCATTTGTCGACAATTAGCTCTAAATAATTTTCATTAGAGTTCCTTTTTTGTTTTTTTAGTGTTTTTTAATAATACATAAATCCTAAAATAAAATAAAAATTATAAAAGACAACAATTTTAGATTTTTAGTATTTATAATTTACAAATAACATTTATAAAAGGAACAAAGAACAAAAGTCTACAATTTTAATATAAAACAATGTAAATAACAAAGCGTAAAAATTAAAATTAATAAGTCATCAGTACAGTGTTAGTTGCTTTCATCTCAGACTTCTCTGTTGTACCTTTTGCCATATATTCTTGTTCAATGGTATCTTTTAGGATGAACAACCTCTTAATTGCAATAGGGCCAGTCATTTGCCTGGCTTCTCTAAAATTTGTTTCTTCCTTGTTCAGATGATACGCATCAAGCATGATCTTAATCCACTTGTGCAGCTCCTGTGGGGTGCTGTTTAACCACATCAAAATTAAAGCAATATATCATATTTATCGCAACAATAAGATAATAGTTTAGAATGAACCAGAAGGAAATTCTCTCACGTGTATTGAGCATAAGGGTCTTTGGCTTCATGTTCATCACCAGGGTAGAAAGCTATTGCCAACACATAGAATCGCTCCTCAGGATCTATGATGTTTAACAAATGCTTCAGTAGCTTTATTTCTTTTGGAGTGATACTCCTTAGGATGCTCTTTGTGGCCTTGTACAATTGATACATTATATCTTTCACCTGCGCAGAATAAAGCAAGCTTGTTGAGCACAAATCATAATGCAATCTAGTAATATCTTCTAAGCTTGAGCAGTCAAAATTAAGGACCAACATGCTAATGAACAAGAAGGAAGACGTTCAGATTATATCGATTGATTTATAAATCAGAACCATCAATTTAGTTTGTTTCATTCCTAAGACCACAGTAAAAGATTCGTACTTTAGCTTCCTATCCTGGTAGGTATTAGTATTATATAGGGAAAGACACGAAAACCTCTTAAAATTTCCATCCCATGTAACTTCATAGTCATAATCAATGTATGTAATAATGCAACTATGTGAAGAATTATGCTGAAAGATGGTCGATATTAATGCCTTTCTGACTATCTGCAATATGACATAAACAACCACCATTTTTCTTTGAAGTCCTGTAAAACTTAAAAAATAAGAATGCAAGTCAAAACCTTTTAAAATTAGCAGAGCAAGCAGAAAGCAACAGAAAAAAAAATTTATGTATGTTTATACACCTACAAGAGAAGCACACTCTATTTGATTTTAAGTTTTATAGAGCCTTTTATTAATATTTGTTGGGGACAATTAGAAATCCATGTCCTATCTTCCAAAAGGATGGAATACAGAACAAATCCAAGGGACATCATAAAATTCACACCTCATTCTTCATCGTTGTAGAATATTTTGCTTTAGCCCAAGCACTGCTTATCAACAATATCAATGAAGAATCAAGTTCCTTTGCCTTTGCAAGACTTTTGATCTTCTAACAAGTAACATCAATAGAAGGAGAATTGAGGATATCATCAAATTTGGCATGTGCAGCATCTAACGTGTCCACAACCTCTAGAGTATTATCATATGCACTGACAGTTGACAAACATCTACTCTCCAGCCTAGAAATCCTTGTTCAAAACATGCCAATGGCACTCATAAGAAACATCCTACACAAGAAGCAGGATCACAAATGTTATCTTTGTCCAAGGTGCAAGGGGAAGACTTATTATGTATATTTAATGGCAAGATCAACATTAAACCCCAAAGCTTAATATTGTAAACATCTACTAGACAAATCTTAAACTTCTCACATCTTCTTCCTTTCTAAAAGAAATCTAATTTTATGATCAGTTCATTCTCTCTTATTACAAGTTACAACTATAAACATTCTTAACAATTTTACTCATTTCTTCTGGTGATTACTGGTTACAGAATCAACAATAGTTGAGCCAAATACCCAAAACCAAACATTTATTTATACTTCTGCATAATTACCATCATGGTCTTCCAAGCTGTCATATGTTTCTGAAATAAGAGAGAGGTAGTGGAAGAATTCTCCTGTAAAATCCCTACGCCTTCGTGCAACTATGGCATTAATGTCTGTTGGGCTATCTTGTATTTCCTTGAGGAGTTCACAGTGTACTTCCATTTCATCATCAATCTGCAATGCTTACTCCTGATCAAACAAAAATTGGGAAAGAAGATCTAAAGCCAGGCAACTCCCTAAATATGAAATTAAACTTTATTGTACAAATTTGCACCCATCCAAGTTATCTACAAACTAAACTAACTATGTTAACTAATTAACCTACTCTAACATGACACCTAAGCAGATAATCATTTTAATAGTCACTAGTCAACACAGGTTATACCTACTGCTCAGAGGTGTCGCTTGGAGTTCCTAACTTGATGCAACAGGTGGTACTCCAACTGGAATGAGGGACACTTCAAAAGTGCAAATTCACGTAGCATTGCTAGTGCTCTTCTCAATTGATACCTTCTTGAACATTTCAATTCAAGCTTGGCAACTGCTCAAGTGGCAATATAAGCTCCTACAACTCAGCAGAAGTGTTAATTGATGTTCTTTTAAGCTTCCATCAATTGAATCAAGGATTGGATATCAAATTCAAAAATTCAACTATGGGTTACCTTCTGGTCAACTCTGCATAATTGTTGGTTAACTCTGCATAATTGCCAAAGATGATTTTGATTTGTATGTGCTAGCTGATTTTAATCACCATTTCTTTACTGACCTTGCTTTATATTGTTGCACTAGAATCATAAAACACAAGTTAGTACTATTATGTATTCAAAACTACCTAAACTAGACAAGTCATTAACTAACCTAAAATTACTTAAAACTATAAACCAAGACTGCACCTAAAATTTACCTTCTGTAATAAGATTTATGAATCAACAAAACTATATGACTACAACACAAAGTACTATTAATTTACACTAAACTACTTAAACTAACTAGAAACTAGTCTAACCTACACTAAAACTAAGCTACAATTACTAACCTTTAGAATTTTTTTTTATTTAAAGGAACAAAAAAAGGTTTTGAATATGTGAAACCTTCGAAATAAGCATTGGTAAAAGATGAAACAAGTGAACATAATAAGATCGTATGAAAATTTAAGACATAGATCATGGAAGAAATCTGAGTGAGTTATGGCATGAGTAAGAAAGATGAAATCAAAAGAGGAAGATGAAATCAAAAGCAATGACACAGGGAAACTAAATCGAAAGCAAGAAAACGAAATTGAAAGCAATGACACATGGAAATGAAATCGAAAACAACAGGGAAACGAAAACGAAAACGAAAATGAAATCGAAATTGAAATGAGACGAAACTGAAATTAGACAGATGAAATCGAAAGACAAAGAACGCTAAAAAGCAAGGAGACAAAATTGCGAGCAAGGGAGCAAGGAAAACAATCTTCATTACCTTGAACTTCAAACAAGAATGGTGGAGGTACAATGGAGGCACAGACGCGAAGGCACGGTGGAGGCACGATGGTGACGCACACGAAGCCTGAACCTAGGTTAACACGATGATGAGGAAGAGCTAACGGAAAAGGCAAAGTCATTTAATTAAAAACGATGAAAGGGGTGGAAAAGGAAAAAAATAAAAGGAGATTTCATGGGGTTCTTAAAAAACCCCTAGTATTTTAAGAGGGTTTCTAAAACCTCTACTATGTGTATTTCTTACTAGAGGTTATTAAAACCTCAACTAAATAACCTCTAGTAAAATTATGTATTTTTGTAGTGTAGCCTAGCCTTGTAGTGGCGTGCTTCTCACATTTTTACCATTCCTTTTCTTTCCATTTTATGTTTTCTTCTCCTTTAATTGTTCTTGGTTTTATATGGTTGATGTGCTTTCCATTTCTTTTTTGTTTTGAATCAATCCATCATCTTCTTTTCTTGAGCTTTGTGAAAGGAACCTTCACATCTAGATAGCTTGCTATCTTAATGTCCAGTGGGGATTTCTTTGAGTTTTCTTAACAACTCTTCACCATATTCCATAATCTTAAAAGAAAACAAGATAATCCTTCATCATTTGGTATCTAGAGCTTAGGTTATCTTGAATATGGTGTTTTTCATGTGCTAACCTTGTCTTTTTGTAGCTATCTTGTTATGGTTTAAATCCACTTCCACTAGTGCTGGCAGAAAACATGACGATTTTAAAACATTAAACTACACCAGCTTAGTGGTCCAAAAATTACGTTTTTGGTGTCAAAAAAAAGCTCTTCGAGTCTCGCTTCCAACAACAAAAGAACCAACGCATTTGGAGTTCTGTGGAGAGAGTTATGATAAAATTAGTGAGCAAGGGTCAGATCTGCCAAGAATACGGGAATCAGCGTTTTCAGGTTATGTTGTGGCAGTTTGGCTACGGTTTTTGGACCTCTTTAAACTCCTAAATGTGGTTCGATAACATGTCTTTGGATGCTTAGTCTTTGAGTCTCAAATCCATGAGTTTAAATGCATGATAGCTACATGTTTGTGTCTTTGTGCATGTCATGTTGAGTCTTTAAATGTGTCTAACTTTTGCTTGAGTCATATGTCATATGTTAACTTGAAGTTTTCTTGTTCTTGTTATTCCAAGTATTTGAATGTAGCATTCACTTTATATCTTGCTTGATGTATGCTCCATGAAATTGATTTTGGCCTAAATCTTGAGGAACTAAGTGTCCAAGCCACCTAAAACTCTTTCTCATCATTTTATGAAACTAGTTGTGAAAGAAGAAAATTTTGCACCAATTTTTGCCTAAGAACCAAGAGCAACCTTGCTCCTTGGTGAAATAAAAGTGTGTTTTTCACTAGGTGTTATGCTACTAGTTTTCATACTTGAGAATTGGGTGATATTGGCTAATTAGTTTCATGCTTTAACTTGGTTATGATCTTTCTTGGTGTATGCATGATTTAAGACTTGAAGATGATTGTCAAGTACTTTCCATAGAGTCTTTAAAATGTGCTTTTCTTCTTTTAGTTTTGTTAAAAGTTTTGTCTCAAACTTTTCTTCTTTAGAGTTTCGCTTTCCTTTTTTTTTGTGTTTTTCTTGCTTGTCACTAAGTGTTCTTTGTTTTGTCTTAGTAGTTTTGTTTTCTTGAAACTCTTGGGATGTTGTGGGCGAATCACTTGTCTTGCATTTGAAAGGTTTTGAACAAGTTTTTAAAAGTGTTTGCTTCACTCCTTTGGTGGATTTTGAGTGCTAGCCTTGCCTTGTTTCTTTGGGAGTGTGATCTAAACACTTGGGTTGCATTTTGGGTTGGATTTGGTCTCGATTTTTTTGTCTAACCCCTAATCCATTTATTTTGTCTCGGATTTGAGTGTTTTTGTTGTAGGAATCATGGCAAGTTCATCAAATGCACCTACAACAAACAAAAACAATACATTGATGAGAATGCTTCGGGATTTGGAGTTGTCTAGGAAGGAGGCCTTTGAACAATTGAGAAAAGACAAGGAGCAAAGTGACCTAAGAATCCAAGAGCACATTCAAAGGCTTGAAGCTAAAGAGCAAGAAAGAGAGGCTAGGAAAAGAGGGCATTTTAGGCGCAACCCATCACAAGAGAAGCAAACTCCAAAGATTCCTAAGTTCTATGGAGGAAGTGATCCCAAAGTCTTCCTTGATTGGGAAGCTAAAGTTGATCAAATTTTCAATGAAAATCATGTAAAGGATCAAACACAAGTTGATCTAG
>Ga0214544_1001793_pt1 | contig 45098 bp, 19 predicted proteins | sample CNSS3metaG_FD_160074 | JGI IMG/M metagenome (GOLD analysis project Ga0214544, IMG submission 160074) | Root nodule microbial communities from cowpea collected in UCLA plant growth center, Los Angeles, California, USA - CNSS3 | ecosystem: Host-associated > Plants > Roots > Nodule | place: USA...
GGTGATTTATTATTGCTGCTCTTTGATTATTGCTCCTCATAGATTCTTGCAAGTTAGGGAAAATTATATCCGCTGCATTCTCTGGTATATTGTTTGTTATTGTTTTCCCCATCAGAAAGAGAATCATATTCATAGAGCTAGTAAAGTTAACTCTATCAATATTCGATCATGAATCAAGTTATTAAAGAATGAGAGGTGGTAAGTATGATCAACGTAGAGTTATTGAATACACTAGTTTTTTGGGAAGAAAAAGTCTAATAGTTATTCATGTAGTGTGATATTTGAATATAAACGTACGAACTTTTATTTTACTTCCAAAAATCTTTATTTTAATAAACTTGATAAGATAAGATACATTCCGATTTGATTTTATTCTTCTATAATTAGTTTACTCTTGCATTTCTTGTGTTGATTTTTTTTCTTTTACGATAATCGTATATTTAATACGGAACAGAGATAGGAGGAGTTGATAGGATAATAGTATCCGAGTTTGAGAAGGATTAATAAAGAATAGCTTAGATTAAAATGTATATCCATTTCAGAAAACTGTATTAAATCCCTTATTTATATTTTGAAATATTTCTCGGTTTATTTTGATTGTCTTGAAATACAATATCCTCTAGTTTAAGAGTTGTAATGTTAATCAACTCATCTAATAACTCATGTTCCAGAGACTTTATCACATTAAGTAAATTACTGAGTAATTATTTAAAAAAAAAAAGGTGCGGTCGTTATACAATGATTTTTTTTTTTTTTTAGTTTTGAAGTTTTTCTGAAATTACTTGCTAACTATTATTTGAAACTTATGTTTATTTAAAATTAATTGTTTCACTAAAAAGATTTAATCATAAAAAGGCGGTGTATATACTAATTGATAAATACGTACGTATTTAAGTTTGCGATTAAGGATTCGATATTTTAAAGATAACATAAACAAAAACAAAAGTATTTGTTAGGAGAGATCAACTCCTGATTTTGAAAATTTAGTTTTTATTTTTTCTCCATAAAAATATCTTTGAACAAAATAATTTCTTTTTATTAATTTTTCAGATTAGTCATAACTCCAAATGTATTTCACAAATAACCTGTTTTCATTAATACTCACAAATAATTTAGTATATTGTAGAATTAAATTAGGATTAAAATCTATATCTTAACGTAATATTAAAGTGATGAATTTGATATTATTGATTCTATTATTCCAAGTAGTTTTTGAAACAATAATGCAATAGTTACTGATCACAATTTTCAATGAATTCTAATAACTTTTTGAAAGAATCTGAAATAGCTAAAAGAATTATATAAAAATGAATGTAAGTTGTGGATACCCTTGTCGTTTTGTGATGGTTTTCCGTAAGGATTATGCTGTTTGATTAAAAGGGGCACATAACAGGAAGAAGTGGTAAGCTACCATGTGATTGCACTCCATCACTGACCCTACCTTCCCTCTTCTCCACGCAATTCTTCATTCTCATCACCACACACGTGCTCAATCTCACACTCTCCACCACCACAACATTAATCATTTCGTCTTTTTAAATTCCACCATTTCAAATATCACTCATTAAAAAACCATGCCACTTCAATTATTATTCACTAAGTATTTTTCATCAAATAAATAAATAAAATCCTATTATTGTAACAACAGAGAGAGTTAAATTCGAAACTGCCACATGATTACCCAAATCAATGATTTTCATTTGTCTTATGTAGCAGTTATCTTGTCGGATTTTAAGATTGTTCCGATTGCGGTCCAATTCCAATTTTGCAACTAGTATTTATGTCATAGAACCGTTAACTTAAAACGATAACAAAATAATAGCGAATCCCATAGGTTAATAGGAATCTAGCTTCATAACACATTTTATTGTGTGGTAATTAATGGTAAGACCTAAGAAGAGAGATAGGGTTTAGGGATATATCTAATTCCACATACATTATACTATATATTATTACGTACATAGCAACCTATGAATATATATGTGGCTATGTTTAAACCACCCATATAATTTAACAAGTCATTTCAATTAATTCAGTCGCCCATTGTTTACTCTGAATTTAATTGAACTAAATTAATCTTGCTATAAATTTTTTAATGAGAAGACCTAAACAAAGACATATAACATAGGAGTATTCGGGTGAGAATTTAAATGTTTAAACAACTAGTAGCTGTGCCTTCTATTGCTTTGTTCAAGTATGATCTTTTAATATTAGTACAATATTTTACATGCATGCGATCTATATATGTTTATTTAAAAAAAAAACTTACAATACAAATATATTTTAAATTATTATGTCAATGTTGTTTAAATCGTTAATATTTTCGTTGCTATATACATAATTTTCTTAAAAGGACAAAATTATTTATTTGGTTTCGTAACATTAGTTTAATCCTTCAATGTTTATATATATATTATGTGTTTATATATAATCCGTAACCCGTGCAATATATATATGATTTGATTTGGAAAGTTTTGTTTATTTATATATTTATTTTGGGTAGTTGGGCGTTTCATTTATGATCTGAAATTTGTTTTATACATTGAATATATTTATTTATTTATTTATTTCCCAGGTTCTGTGAAAATTGCACGTCCATAATTTGTAGGGTATGGTGATGTTAGTCCATATTTGTATCCAGCGGGGATTGGCATGTAGATGTAGCTGTAGCTGTAAATGACCCAGCGATTGGGACAATTGCCTCCCATATTTGTCATCATTGCCTTCAGATAAAACCCAAGAAACTCTTCTCCCAGTTTCTACTTTAATTAACACATCTTCTACTTAAGACTATTTATTCAGTAACAATTTTGGGTTTATCTTTATTTTCTTTTTCTTCAAAGTTTTACATTGCTTAAAGATAAGATCAATTCATAATATATAGATGGATGCAATTCTCATTTTACAAACTGATTTTGTGGAGTTAAGTTAGGCTTAAAATTCACTTCTAATATAATATCAGAGCAAAGTTAGAGTCTATCCAAACTAATTTTCTTGGACATTCTGTTTCACTCGATATTAGACTGCTAATGAACCATTTTGGAATCTGTTTATTTATCTATTTCTTCTTTTATGGAATATTCATTGAAAAAATATTTGTAAATTTTATATTTATGCACATATATGTATTATTATTATTATTATTATTATTTTTTTTTGTGATAAATTAAAACTATAACATAATTATGCTAGTTAACCGAGTTCAAAAATATTTACAAAAACTTAAAAATAAAATAATAAAACGAATTATATTAATAAATGATAAAATTGTATATTAAAAGAATCGCTACAAAACGATCTGAATTAAAAAGTATTTACAAAACTTAAAAGATAAAATAATAAGATAAAATATATTATTAAATGTTAAAATTGTCCAAAAATTATGTATACCCAAACAACAGTTGTAGAAGTAATTCTATGTAACCCTTAACAAATTTTTTAGATAAATGGTTTTTTACACCACTTACAATCACTTGATACTCATTTTTAAAGATAATATAATCATTTAAAAAGTGAGAAAGTGAGGTTTACATTAGTAAGGAAGAGATTAAGGATAAAAAAAATAGATGCGAAATAGACAACAAAATTATACAGTATCAAAGTAATGAAACCCTAAATATAATCATTTAAAATATAATTTTAAAAAATAACTTTAAAGTGCCAAAATAAACTTGCATACTGAAATATTATTAAAAATAAATTTAGTCTGTCTAAAAAACTTAAATGAGTTGTAATAAAATTTAAATATTAAAAATCAAAAGCTTTTAAATAATTTAACTTCATAAACCTAAATAAAAAATATAAATGTACGAAGTTAAATTCCAAATAATTTTTCAATAATTAATATTTCTTTCACTTGACGGGTATCAAACACATAATATATATACTCACGACATTATTAAATAAATAAATAAATATACATATTTATATATGAGTATACGTTAAAAATATTTATTTATTATTCATGTGGATTTCGTATATACAGAATTTTTTTTACATAATGGAGCTTGGTCTATTAGGTGTGATAACACCGTAAAGTATGAGTTTTTTTTATTTAATTTTTTTAAATTTTCTCTTCGGAAAAAGTAAACTGATCCAGAAAAATTGGGTGACAAGTAAAGAAAGGTTCTCTTTAATATAATCGAGATTTGACTTGGAAAGTAAATCAGTAAACTATGACTTCTTTAATTTGGTTTATCACGAGTTTGAATTTTTTTTTAAAAGTGAGTTGAATTGAACTTGATTCACTTAATCAACGGATTAAACAGGTTTGAACTGGGTTGAAGGTGAGTTGACCAACTTAATCCACAAACATTTTTTTACAATTTTTTTTTCCTTATAATTATTTACTACCCCTAATTATATTGGTTCATAATTTCATATTTTTAAATGTTAGGATGTTGCTCAATAATATTTGAATAGTTTGAATGTTTAATTAATTTGATTATCAAGTTATATATATTGATATTTTAATCTATAATTATTATCTTTATACTAAATTACCCAAACAATCGTCTTATGAACAAATTTTCTAAATTAACATGACAAAAATGTATAGTTTTTTCATTTATATTTTGTTGAATAACATGACATGTAATATTAGTCATATTTTCTTGGATTATATGAACACTTTCCTGGAAACAATTCATCATATATTGTTGGTAAGCATGATGAAAACATTCGTTCTTGATTTTATTGTGATTTTCATCTCATGAGTTGCTTTAAAATTATTTAAATTTTTAAATTTTTAAAAATAAATAAATAATTTTTTTATGTAAGTTGATGAACCAACCCACTTAATCCACCAAGTGGATTAGTTACAAATTTCTGACTCATTATAAAGTGAGTTGGATTGAACTTACTTATTTTTAACTCGGCTCGTGATAAACTAATCTATGTGAACCAGGTTAACTCACTTTAACATTTATGTATGCAATCAAAATGGTCTTCAGAATGTTGGCCAAGTCAAAGTGAAATGCCGACAAAAAAATAACGTGAAACCCTTAAAACACTGAGAATATTATTGGTAAAGTGCTTTTAGTTGTCATAATTATTATATACGTCGTATATACTCAATTTTGGTTAAAATTTCATGCTATGGAAATAAGCAAATTTTAGTTTCAAAGTTTCATGTTGTGAAATTAATATGATATCAAAATCCTCTTGTATAGTATAGCCTACCGCCGGACCACCAGACCATCGGTCAGGTGGACCAAGGACCATCAGTCAGGCAAACCAAGGACCATCGGTCAGGTGAACCCTCATTTATGAAGACAACTGATAGGATGCACGACCCATCGGTCGGGCGGCCACACCAAAACCTGGATCAATAATCAGGTTTAAAACGCAATTGGGCCATGATTAAGAAACCCTAATCACAGGCCCAAACCAAAAACTATAAATAGAAGCCCAAGGTAGGTTGGTAAGCACCTTCAACTCGCATTTTATTACAGCATTTACTGCTACCTACCGATCGGTCTTAAACTGACTTAAGCATCGGAGCCTTTTAGACAGGTACCCCGATCGCCCGACCAGCCGAACGGGAGGAGAGCCGAGCTATGAAGGGAAATGCAGGACCTGGATGTTAACTGTGGGCGGATCCGAGAAGAGCTTGACTGGACGACCGAGCGACAAGAGAAAGAACTGTATAAGCTCGTTAAGGAGGACGTCAGACAAGAGGAGAAAAAAGGTCATTTAAGTATTGATTGTAGGTGCTTGGTCCCTACACCCGAAAAATTTTGGCGCGCACCGTGGGGCTGAGCAGTGATGGGCCGATAGGCCGATAGGCCGAGCAGTCATCTATAGACCTTATACCCTTATGGTGACCACAAGAAACAGGACCAGTAACGCTGACGAAGGAGGATGGCCGACGATCAAGTTGACACCAGGGCAATGATTAGTGTTTTGCAGTAGAGTATGGAAGATGGGCCGATAGGCTGACCGGGGATCCCTACGGGACCCGAACTAAGCCTAACGCTAGAAGGAGGAGGAATGGTGGACGATCAAGTTAACACCTGGGCGATGATCAGCGCTTTGCAGCAGAGGATGGAAGATAGGCCGATAGGCCGACCAGGGCTCCCTACGGGACCCAAACTAAGCTTGACGCTAGAAGAAGGAGGAATGGTCGACGATCAAGTTGACACCAGGGCGATGATCAGCGCTTTGCAACAGAGGATGGAAGATAGGCCGATAGGCCAACCGAGGCTCCCTACGGGACCCGAACCAAGCCTGTTCGATCAAAGGGCGAGCTTTCTCGAAAGCCCCGTTCGAACAGCACCGACCCAAGCGGTCAAACGAAACCCCGATAGGGTACAAGTGACACGCGTTGTCAAAAGGAATGCCCCTACAAGGCTTTACAATAACTTAGCTAAAAATAGTTTTCAATGTCGATAGGCCGACCGAGGCTCCCTACGGGACCCAAACTAAGCCTGTTCGATCAAAGGGCGAGTTTCCTCGAAAACCCCGTTCGAACAAGACCGACCCAAGCGGTCAAACGAAACCCCAATAGGGTGTAAGTGACACGCACTGTCAAAAGGAATGCCCCTACAGGGCATTCCACTAACTTAGCTAAAAATAGCTTTCCAATGCCGATTGGCCGATGGGCTGCTAAGCCGACCGAGGCTCCCTACGGAACCCGAACCAAGCCTGTTCGATCAAAGGGCGAGTTTCCTCGAAAGCCCCGTTCGAACAGGACCAACCCAAGCGGTCAAACGAAACCCCGATAGGGTATAAGTGACACGCACTGTCAAAAGGAACGCCCCCCTACAGGGCATTCGACTAACTTAGCTAAAAATAGCTTTTTAATGCCGATGGGCCGCTAGGCCGACCAAGGCTCCCTACGGGACCCAAACCAAGCCTGTTCGATCAAAGGGCGAGTTTTCTCGAAAGCCCCGTTCGAACAGGACCGACCCAAGCGGTCAAACGAAACCCCGATAGCGTGTAAGTGACACGCGTTGTCAAGAGGAACGCCCCCTATAGGGCTTTCTACTAACTTAGCTAAAAATAATTTTTCAATGCCGATAGGCCGATGGGCCGATAGGCCGACCGAGGCTCCCTACGGGACCCGAACCAAGCTTGTTCGATCAAGGGGTGAGCTTTCTCGAAAGCCCCATGTGAACAGAACCGACCCATGCGGTCAAACGGAAGCCCGATAGGGTATCAGTGACATGTGCTGTCAAAACGAATGCCCCTACGCGAGCTGATTAACAAATAAATAACCAAAGTGAGGCAAACACGTAAGCTGATCGTCATCGACAAAGAATCCTATCATTTCACTGTGCCTCGATCGGGCTTTTTGATAAACCCTTTTCGCTTCATCTCTAACATTGCTCAAGGCTTGGGGGGCTTGTGTATAGTATGGCCTACCGCCGGACCACCGGACCATCGGTCAGGCGGACCAAGGACCATCAGTCAGGCGGACCAAGGACCATCGGTCAGGCGGACCAAGGACCATCGGTCAGGTGGACCCTCATTTATGAAGACAACCGACAGGACGCACGACCTATCGGTCGGGCGACCAGACCAAAACCTGGATCAATAATCAGGTTTAAAACGCAATTGGGTCATGATTAAGAAATCCTAATCACAGGCCCAAACCAAAAACTATAAATAGAAGCCCAAGGTAGGTTGGTAAGCACCTTCAACTCGCATTTTATTACAGCATTTACTGCTACCTACCGATCGGTCTTAAACTGACTTAAGCATCGGAGCCTTTTAGACAGGTACCCCGATCGCCCGACCAGCCGAACGGGATGAGAGCCGAGCTACGGAGGGAAATGCAGGACCTGGATGTTAACTGTGGGCGGATCTAAGAAGAGCTTGACTGGACGACCGAGCGGCAAGAGAAAGAACTGTATAAGCTCGTTAAGAAGGACGTTAGACAAGAGGAGAAAAAAGGTAATTTAAGTGTTGATTGTAGGTGCTTGGTCCCTACACCCGAAACACCTCTCAAAATATCAAGTTTTCTTTTCTTCAATAAACTTAATTAAATTATTTGGCAATACACATTGGCGGACTTTTTTTCATATAGGGGAGCCATGGCTCTTCTAAATATTTTTCATTTCATTTTTTTATATATTTTAAAATTATATTTATACTAATTTATTTGAAAAAAATTAAAATTTCATGTTTAGTTCATTTTCTTTTTTTTTTTTCATTTTTTTATGTACTTTTATCTCTTTCATCTCTCTTTTCCTTTTTTAATTTTCTTCTTCGATCTCTTTTTTTTTTAAATAAAATTATACAACCGTAAAATTAATGAGTCAAAAAATATTTTGAACGATGAATCTCTTTTTTTAATAAATTTATTTTTACTTTTTTTTAAGAGTTTTTCTCTTGTATGTGATAAATTTATTTAGTGTGTATCATTAGATAATAATAAATATATATTTTTTTTTAAATAGGTGAGAATTGATAAATTAATATTAGAAACATTATAATAAAAAGTAAAAGAATTATTTTTGTTAAAAGAAATGTTTGAGATGAAGATAAAAAAAAATACATTTATGTCTATTAAACTTAAGAAATTTGATGAGAATTCAAAAAATAAAAATAATAAAAAATGATTATATGAAATTTTAAAGTTATATGTAATGAATTTGAAAAAAAAAATTTAATTTAGCACTCTTAAATTTTTAATAAGTTCTGCCACTGGCAATACATATCAAGAAAACTACTTTTTAAATTAGGTCATGTTTACTTTTTTTCTTTTCTTTTTCTTTTCCTTCTCTAAAAGTTAGGAATATATGTAATATCACGATTCAATATTCGACCATGACCTAGCTACTGAACCTATATATTGGTTGTAAATGACAATCTAACCAAGACATAGAAACTTCAACGTGCTGTTATGTTCTGTATGTTGACAAAAGAAATTAAGATGTTGTCGAATGTAAACAACATTACACGAATCATGTTCATACATGATTCTTCGATTTGGAAGTTATTTGAATGCAGGTGTAGTAGTTATAATCATGCATTGAATACGATAGAAGAACTACAGAGTAAGTGTGCACACATATGATGTGTTTTATTTACTGTAATACTCTATGTTTTGCTTTAAGTAATTTCAAATGCTGTGTTTTTCCTAGGAAATAGGTGTGCTCTAAATTATAATTGACTTAGATCTGCCTTAAATTGGAATCATACCCTTAATTACTATATACCACTTCATCCTGTCGTTTTTTATATTTTAATGAAAGTCAGCTTTCTACCAATGAAAAAACTTTTTATATTGACATTTTACGTTGATCCTCATAAAACAAACAAAAAATGGAGACATTCTTTTTTATATTAGAATGTTTTTATATTAATTATAGAAGGATTTTCATTATAAAATATTTAATTTTCAATTTCGTTGTCTAGCAATCAATTTAAAATGTTGATAATCTTTTATTTTTTGTTTGGAATACTACATATATATTTATATTTTAGGTTTGCTAACATTATAAAAATATTAAATATGTTTAGTTCATAAACTTTCACAAATTGAAATTAGTCTTTGTCACAAATCTTGATATATTTTGATTCTCAAACTTAAAAAATGAATAGATATAATCTTTTTAACCTAACATGGTTAATTTTTCTTTTACGTGTAAAAAGAAGTTTCAGATTAACGTTTGAACTATTTATATTGTTTGACACATTTTATTGTTAGTTATTGTGTATACAATATTAGCCAATGGCTTTTTGAGCTTACATGTCATTGAAAGTCATTATGATTTTGTTGTTAGATGCCCCAATTGACAATACTTGTTTTTGCAATTGGAGGATGACTCAGGGGAGCCTAATATTGAGCCACCACCTGATCTCAGTCAGCCGGTAATTCACAACGAAGTTGGCCCTACTCATCTTTATTTATCACTTAACACCCGTAAAGGTGGTACTGTGGTGGGTACAATTCAATTCTTAGCTTATATTGATAAGCTACCTGTGACGGTTTTAGTAGATGGAGGAAGTTTTGACAATTTTTTGCAATGCAAAATTTTTGAAGCTTCTAGTGGAACCCGCACCCATGTTCAAAGTTATAGTGGGAAACAAGAATTATATGACACTTGATGGTTTCATTCAGAAATTGCTTATCCATGCTCATGAGCATGTGTTTCAATTGTCTGTATATTTACTTCCAATTTTTGGTGCCGATCTTATTTTGAGAGCTAATTGGTTAAAAACTTTGGGTCCCCATATTTCTAATTATGGATCTTTGAGTTTAAAATTCTTCTATAATGGTAAGTTTGTTACTTTTCAAGGAGTGGTTGATCATGTTCCCATGCAGGCCCACTTGCATCATATACACAAATTGGTCACTACCAATTCCATTGTTGAGGTCTATAGCATGCAATTGATGGATCCTAATGCTCAGTCTTTTCCTATGTTAGAATTACTTATTGATTTAGCACCTGAAATTTCATCATTATTGCACACATATGTTTAAGTTTTCTCTACACCATCGACCTTGCCTCCTCTGCGTGTTCAGGATCACTCAATTCCTTTAATGGAAGGATCAACCCTAGTGAAGGTGAAGCCTTATCGCTATCCTCATAGTCAAAAGGAGGAAATTGAGAAGTTGGTTGCTGACATGCTTCAAGAAGGAATTATAGAACCAAGCAATAGTCATTTCTCTTCCCCCATTATACTTGTGAAAAAGAAGGATGGTTCTTGGAGGGTTTGTACCAATTATAGAGCTTTGAATGTCATCACTATAAAGGACAATTTTCCTATACCAACAGTGGATGAGCTGATTAATTAGCTATTTAGCGCAAAAAAAATTTCTAAGTTCGATTTACGAATGGGATATCATCAAATCTTGTTAAATCCTGAGGATCATCACAAAACGACTTTTCACACACACCATGATCATTTTGAGTGGTTGGTTATGCTATTTGGCCTCACCAACGCACCAACCACCTTTCATAGTCTTATGAATGATATATTTTAGAGCATATTGAGAAAATTTTGTTCTCGTTTTTTTTATGATAACTTTGTTTATAGTTCATCTTTAAAGGAACATGTGTATCAATTAAAGGTGGTTTTGCAGATTTTGCAACAAAATCAATTGTATGCATGGTTCTTCATATGCTCCTTTGGCGTACAAGAAATATACTACCTTGGCCACACCATCTTAGGGTCCAGGGTTGCTATGGATGGTAACAAGGTGGAGGTTGTCCAATCACAGCCAAGACCACTGAATTTGAAACAATTGCATTGTTTTCTTGGTCTTACAAGGTATTATAGACGCTTTGTTAAAGGGTATGTCCAAATTGCAACCCCCCCCCCTCACTGATTTGTTGAAGAAAAATGCTTTTACATGGACTAACGTAGCGACCCAGGCCTTTCACCAATTGAAAGCAGCACTCACCATAATCCTTGTTTTAACACTATCGAATTTTTCAGAACCCTTTGTGCTTGAAACTGATGCTTATGGTTTTAGGGTCGGTGCAATATTAAGTCAAACTAATCATCCCATAGCTTATTTCTCTAAGAATTTGTCATTACGAATGCAACAACAATTTGTGTATACACGTGAGTTTTATGCAATTATGGATGCATTGGCCAAGTTTAGACACTATCTCTTGGGCCACAAGTTTATTATTAAAACGAACCAGAAGAGCTTAAAAGAATTGGTAGAGCAGCGTTTGCAAACCCTAGAGCAACAACACCGGTTACCCAAGTTTTGGGGTTTTGATTTCACCATTCACTAAAAGTGTTATGATAGCATGGTCAGAACCAAGAAATTTACGGTTTCAAAGGGTGGTTGAACTCACTCAACAAGATACTCAATTAAAGGAATTATATGACAAATGTGGCAGCTCTGTTACAGTCCCAAGGATATTTGATTAAGGATGGGGTATTAATTTGGAAGGGTCGTATCATGCTCCTAGGGGAAAAGGACATTATTAATCAGGTGTTATTGGAATCTCACTCTTTCAAAGTTGGAGGACATGTTAGAGTTGCCAAAATTATGGTTGACTATACCAGTAAGATCATTGTTGAAGCTTCTGTTAATAACATAGTTAAATTGTATGGTATTCTACGTCCCATTGTGTCGGACAAGGACCATTTTTCATGAGCTCATTATGGCAATATCTTTTCAAGGCTCAAGGTACCACACTTGCTATCAATTCGTGTTACCATCCGCAATCCAATGGGCAAAGAGAGGTTTTGAATAAAACCTTAGAAATGTATCTTACCATTCTATGCTTCCATGGGCTCAATTTTGGTATAATTGCTCTTGGCATCAAAGTATTGGAATGACACCTTTGAAGGTTTTATACGGTAGAGATCCTCCTACCGTCATCAAGAATAAAACTACTTTTAATGATCTCATTTGTGTTAAAGATATGCTCCTAGCTCGTGATGCCACTCTTCAACAATTGAAATTAGGGATGTAAAAACGGGTTGACCCGGCCCATTTAGGCCCATCCCGCTTCTAATTCGTCAAAATCGGGTCGGGTTGGGTCAGCCCGACATCAGAAAACGGGTCTAAAGGTTGAACATATCCCGTTACTAAACGAATCAGTAGGCTAATGGGCTGGCCTGCTATTTCTTTGTCTCTTCTCGTCTGTCACTTATATTTTGTGTCTATGTTTCTTCTCCTAGATCATCTTCAACCTTTTCTTTCTCCATCATGTTCCCCCTCCATAAACATTAAAAAATCAAGACATAAGATATGCCTAATTGAAATTGAATCTGTTTAAGTCCCAACAGTACATGAGGCGGGATATGAAGTTTGATGTAGGTGACTTGGTCTTAGTCAAATTACAACCTTATAGATATCATTTCATTGCTTTAAGGAAATATTAGAAATTAAGTATTCGTTATTGTGGTCCTTTTGAAGTTTTAGCCATAATTGGAGAAGTTGCTTATAAGTTATAGCTTCCAGATACTGCCTGAATTCACTCGGTGTTCCATGTATATTTGCTTAAGGCATTTATAAGGTGTCCTTCCCAAACATACCTACCGTTGTCCCAAACTACTACTGAAATTGGTCCATTTGTTCGACCATTTCAAGTGTTAAAGTCTAGAATTATTATGAGAAGTTCCCAGCCTGTTCTTCAAGTATTAATCCAATGGGAATCCTTGGATCTAGCTACTACCACATGGGAGGATGTAGATGAGATACAAGACTCCTTTCCAGAATTCAACCTTAAGGCTAAAGTTGTTGTTAGTAGAGGAAGTATTGTAACATGCAAAGAAAAAGAGAGCCAAATAAATGTTGAGCTGGATGTGGGGAATAAGTTAGTTATACCACAGGGCCACATGTCAACCGATCCATAAGGAAAAGGGAGAAGGAAAAACATGAGGCGTAAGAAAGAAAATGTATTTTTGAAGGTTTGCATGCTTTGAGGTCATTATGCGTGTGGTAAAGCTTCTTCTCTGAAAATTCTCTTTGTTCTTCCCCCTGATTTGTTCTTCCAGAATCATGACCTCTTGAAATCTTCTTTTTCTATCTTGGATCAGGAATGACAATCTCAACGGAATGGATTTATTATAACTGCTAGTTGATGGTAATCACAAATTTCTATTATTGTATAGAATTAGAGTGTTACTATTTCATTCCCAATTTGCATACTCTATCTGTGACCGTGGTTAATAATTTCCATAAATTTCATACAAAGTTTATATCAGTTGCCTGAGTTTTTCTCACATTTCAATCCTCTATTAATATTTCGAAAAAATAAAGTTGGTTTAGTAGGAAGAATGAGAGAAGTTGTGAGTTGAATTCTTTTCAATAACAAAAGAAACTCATAAAAGGAAGTTTACATTCAATGTACTAGCCTGTTTTTTTTTTATTATACAAAATCCTTCAACATAATCACTTAGTGTTGAGCTATCTTTGTTTGCTCTTTGTCAGTCATCGTTCTCTTTTTCTCTTTGTTGGTTGTCTTTGTTTTTTTTTATTGGGTTCACTCTCATGAGAATTCTATCAATAACATCTACTCATATAAAGCATTTTGTATACAAGTTTTGGTTTAATTAGATGGTGGGGTAGATGATGGAAAATGGTGATTTGTTGGTTAAGTTAGATTTGTATTAAATTTTGTTTTATATGGTAGTGGATGAGTAGTGCTTAGCAAAACGAGAAAGCAGACATTCCTTGATGTTAGAAAAATTATACTACATTAATTTTCCAACCATTAATATAGAATATGATAGTATATTGATTCTCTAAAATTCATTGTAGAATATAAAAGTATTTTTTTAATATGAACACCAATTCAATAATTAAAATGAAAATATTTTTTTTATTTTTTATTTTAAGGTCAAAACGATTCCACTCAAAAATCAAAGTAAAAGATTAGCAAACTCTATACACACTTTTCGTTTAATAGGTTTAGAATAATGTACTTGTATCACATAGAACATGAGAAATAGTTAAATGTCAACGTAAGTTTGATTTTTGAAAGCCTCTTTAATATAACTAAATCTTTGCATTGAACATTAATTGAATGATCTTAAATTTATGCTTCACACTTCTTTTAATGCCCTGTTATAGAAACAGATATCGTAGGTAGAAGATTTATTATGAAATTTAAATCTTCTTTCTTCTGTCTAGGCGTTGGTAGGATGTGGATTCTACACAACTCATGATAGAACAACTATAATAGGATTCAATGAAGAAAGGGATTTCGTGCACTTTATTTCCCTACAATAAATGATTTGCTTCATAAATTAAAATCAAACATTGCCTGCATACTTCACACTTCACATTTTCTACAGAATTAATGTTCTCTTCAAATTGCATTCCATCCCAAGTTTTCTTCTATTTCCTTTCACGCAACTGAAAAACCAAAAATCTAGTTTTGTCAGTTAAAGAATCAAGCAAATAAAATGTGTTATATATATACACACACAATTTCAATAATTTAATGATATTTTTTTATATTATTTTAATAATTATGCAGAGTAAATTTTAAATATATTACATATACATGATTTGTTAGATTATTTTCAATATTTACTTTTATTTTTAAAACTATATTATACGTCAAATTGACTTTATTTAAATAAAAATTTATTAAAAAATTGTACATATAGTCAATTCAGTAAAATCTCTTTTTGGTAGAGACCGATTTTTCTTGTGAGAGACAATTGTATACTTATGTATATATATAATTATTAAATAAGTATTCTAACAAAAAAAAAAAACTTTTCCTAAAATATCTTCGGTGTGCACGTTGAATTGAATATAAAGGAAAACCCTATGTTACCCGAACCAATAATCTAACATTTATATTTAACATCTATACGAAATTCTTTTGCACCTGGAAAAACAATTGACCAAGAATTTCACTGGGCAATTTCTTCTTGCACCTCCCTAAGTTTCTTCATGCAGTTCATTGCATTCAATATAAATTAAACTTTATGTACCTACCTCCGTCCTAAAATCATATTATTATTGTCAAACACAAAGGACTTAATAATAATTTAGATTAAACAATTCAAAAATCATTCATTTCGAGTTACACAGTTTAAATGACAATTTTTATTTTTGAATTGTGCGATTTAAAGGTATTTTTAAAGAAAAAAATGATTTTTGGATTTTTAAAATCAAGAAGTCATTTTTGACTTCTAATTACACAGTTCGGGAGTCAAATAATAACTTTCAAATTATACAATTCCAAAAAGAAAAAATCAAATAAAAATTACGTAAAAATATAGGAAGAAAATTGTGGATTTACCGGGTGCAGGAAGAAGTTCCCAGTCCTTCAATAAGATAAGGATCAGCCCGATAGTAACAAGCCCATTAAATAAACAAAATAGCCCAATCCATTAAAGAGTTGTTGTTAGAAACGTAGAAGACCTTTATTCACTATTGTTGATTCAATTAAAGAAAGCACTTAACAAATCACCCACAGTACCGACCGCTCGAGAAAGGGGCATGGCGACTCTTGATTCCGACGTGCCAATGATTCCGGCTGGCGAGCCATCGAGCAGCGCCGGGCCGTCTTCCAAGAAGCCCAAGCGTTTCGAGATCAAGAAATGGAACGCCGTCGCACTCTGGGCTTGGGGTATTTGTTTTCTCCTTAAACCCTAATTTTTCCCTTGATTTTTTCTTATTTTTGGGGATTCACTATTTTTTCTGTATTTTTGGCAGACATCGTTGTCGATAACTGTGCTATCTGCCGGAACCACATCATGGATCTATGTAAGCGTGTTCTTTCAATCGAAAACTGTTTTTCAATTTGAAGCGATTAGTTCCGATTTTGAACTTTTGGTCCCTGATTTCAGGCATCGAGTGCCAAGCCAACCAGGCCAGCGCAACTAGCGAAGAATGCACTGTGGCGTGGGGTATGTTTCTGATTCGCTCTAATTGCTGGTTTTATTTGAAATAGGTCTTGACAATACTTGATATTCGTCTGTTGTTTTACCTTAGGGTTGAGGAAGGTAGATATAATTGTAGGAGTATTATAATTTAAATTTAAAATTAAAACTGTTCCGGTTGCGGTACCCCCAATGGTCCTATATTACGTGGTTTAGGCACCAAAGGAACATTGCCGGCGCCGTATGTAGACGAAAACTCTCCTAACCCTTGACTCGAGGTTTGTTCTGTGCCGCCGTATATAGACGAAAACTCTTCTAATCCTCGACTTGAGGATTGTTCTGTACACCAATAGTCCCAGCTTAGGAGTCGAGGTCTAGGTCAGATTAAATACATCCTCTTCCTTCAACACTTCGAGATACTTAAGGACAAAACTGTGACATAACTTAGGCTCCAAGCTCACAGTACTTCAGATGTGGTGATTGATGTTAATGATGTTATCTCGTTTGAGGTCGGAACAAAAATAATAAAACATTCTTTAGTTGGAGTTCTTCAATATCTATTGCAAGTAAATATGTTGGAATTTTGTTTTTACATAAAGAGAGGGTAAGTTGTTGCTGCTGTCATGTTCAAAGTGGCCGTATTATCATTAATGTATGGCAAATTAAATCATTAATATATAATTTGACTGAAGAATCAAAACCTTTATCTCAAAGCAAGGTTGTTATTGGGGCCCTAGATCTTGAGGGAGGAGACAACAGGTGTTTTTTGTTCTAGGAGGGTGGATGCAAGCTAGTTTTAAGTTAATGTTTCTATATTTGATTGTTTAACGTCATAATTGAGACTATATTTTGACCTTTATTATATCCCCCCACTTTATGTGTTATTATATCCTCCCCGTTTTATGTTTTTCTTCATCTGTTAAACTGAAGCAAATTCAGTATACTACTGTACTACGATTATTAAATTTAGTGTTTTCTTTCAATTTGATTGCTGAATCTTGTGGCGCTTCCTCTTCCTCGTTTTGCTATGGCTATTAAGGGTGTACTAGATTATAAGCAAAATTAAGCCATTAAAGATATGCTTATTCATAAGCAAAATGAAGCAGAGTCTGCTTTGGAAACATGAAAATATTGTTTCCATCATATTTGTCCTAGCAGCTTATGATGTGAATAGGAAATAACCTTTTTTATTGCAAGAACAATAATATTCTTATTGCATAGCCCAAAAGTTCAACTGTAAACATCTAACCCATGGGATATGTTGCTCTGCACTTTACAACTAATGAAGATACTAGCAGTTATTGCCAAGCACATCATATATTGTATTTTGGTTATATTTAAGGTTTCTGTACCTTATATTTTCTTAGGAGTATAGAGATCATGGATTATTTTATACTCTCAGTACGAGTCTATGAGACAATCACCATGTCATGAGTAAAAATGTTGTGCCAGTTCAGTTTAGTTGAGACTTCAAAGAATATTATGTAGTCTTCTGTGGTTGTTAGTATTTTTCTTAGTTTGATTGAATTACTCAAACTGCTACTTTATTCAGGGGTTTGTAACCATGCTTTTCACTTCCACTGCATTAGTCGATGGCTCAAGACCCGTCAAGTTTGTCCTCTAGGTATTTGTAACAATATGCTTTTCCTTTGGTACCTTATGGATTAAGAAGTGCTTTTCTAACTTGTGTTTCTGTGCCTTTACAGATAACAGTGAGTGGGAGTTTCAGAAATACGGCCACTAGAACTCCAACGCTGTTGAGATCTCCTTGGACATTTGTACTGTCTATCCTTTATTTTTAATATTTACAACTCTGTCTCTTATTTTCTTTCGCTTGTCTACTGAATTTGTTATGTTCAAGGAATCAGTTTGCCAGATGGAGTTTAATATACACAGATGGTATATGTAAAGTTTATTTTAATGTTTTGATTTATCTATTTCATCAGCTTCCTATCAGCTTTTTCCACTAGTGGTGTTTATGTATGAGTTGGTTAATTTTTCTTGATAATGGTCTCTTTTTTCTTCTCAATCTCATTTGAGCATATTGTTATCATTACATTTCAATACACATTTCCTCATTGGGTGGACTGCTTCCTCATTTGGCTGTTTCTTCCTACACTCCATCAAATTTCTCCATGTATCTCATTATTTGAGTTTATTTTCTGAAACACATTAAATCAATTTCAGAAAAAAAAATTCCGGAAATTATGATGGGATGCAGGAAGAAAATTGAGAGGGTGCAGGAAGCAATAGCCTAGCCTGCATTATTAATGCACTACGAGGCTCAGTATCTAAGGTGTGCGTTTTCACTTATATCATGCAATGCTACCTCTCTGTCATTGATAAGAAAAAAAAAATGTTGTATACTTGTGGTCTAGTGTAGTACCAAATTGTTTAATTTTGTAAACAGTATATATTAATAAAGAACCAATGAAAAAGTAGAAAAATAAATTATAAGAACACGCAGGAGCATAATTTGGACTGAAAAATTATTTGGCACGGGTCCATGTCTTTTGATTTTAAAAGTAAACTTATATACAGAACTAAACCGATCATAATGTCTGCCTTTCTCGGGCCGTGACCCTCTAATCTGAGGCTAAAATTTCCCCAGAGAATTGTGCATTATAAAATAAATCTAATGATTAGGTAGTGTGATTTGTTTATTTTAAAATACTGATATAAGAACCAATTTTTAATGATGTTACTTTAAATATGAAATAGTTGTCAAAAGTGATTACTCTTTCCGTGTTTAGGGATGTTAATTTAGTTTATGGGCTAGTTTGACTTAAATATAAGTGTATTACAGTATTTTACTTTAAAATTTTAGTTTATTGATTTTTTTTATTTTGTAATATTTTTTATTATTTTCAACTTTTTTCTTTATTTTAGAGAGATAAGTAATTATTAATTAGTGGATTAATTTTTGAATTGTAAAAAAAATTAGTACAAAAGAATATGAAATATCTATACGAAATTAGAAAATTTTATACTTGATATTCTAAAGAAAATATTGTCGTACATGGCCACATAATTAGTCGCAGTTTCAAAGTACAGCTATACAGTTGGACACCGATTACACATTGCGAATCTTCGAATCTCGTAGTATATTATAGCTACCAGATTTGTTAGGTCCCTTGTCCATGTAATAAATATATTATGGGCCACAATAAATAATTATAATTGATTTTCACCAAAAAAATATAATTGTAAATTTTAGAGGAATAAAAAATAAAACAAAGACTTATATGGGGTACAATCAAAAACATTTATTTTACAAAGACTAGATAAAATATTTACGCATTTCAGCCGTTATTATATAACTAAATATAGCTTATAGTTGCTTGACCAAATTTTAGCTAATTTTGTGCATAAATAAGCAACTTTTAAGTTCGACCTAAAAGAGAAAAGCAAAAGAAATGCCTTCCAAAACTCGGATAAAATTGCGTTTCGAAGTCTCACGCATCGATTTTCAATTGTAGTTGATATGATATGAATTTTTTTTATCTGCGTTAAATACAAATCTCTATGGAATCATTTGTCTTATCCTACATATTTAAAAGTACAAATTTTCTTAGATTAATGGTTGTTACCAATGTTATGCTAATCCAGTTAACACTTTGTATTATTTATGTGATATAAAAGAAATCAAACTATGCTCATGACCGAATCTAAAACTAAAGATTTAGTACCCATACATTGCATGATCTAGTGTTCTTTGAACCTATTGATTAAAACTTACAGTTCGATAAGCATCAACCCATAAGAATTTGGGTAGAGAATCATACCAAGAAAAAGTGCAACTAATATCAGTAATACTTTATGTTTGTGCTTAATGAGTTCATCTTGTTATGGTGTAAAATAATAAAAGATGAAAAAGACAAAACTATGTACCTTCACCATCATGTTATTTTGGTTTATAGCTGGAATATATTAAGGTCTATTGTTTTTAACAAGGCATTAACTGTGAAACTCAAATTTGAATTAAAAATAATGTTAGAGATAAGGAGGGTATATAAATTTTTCAATACCATAACCATAATTTTAAACATTTGCAGATGATAGGCAATAGAAAAATAACATATTGGAAAAAAAAATTAAACTTAATTCAACTTATTAAACGGGTTCTAAACACTTTATTTATATACTCTATTTCAATGGTATAGATAATTCGTTAGAAATCTATACATGAGTTTATCGATTTTATTTTTCTTATATACTATTCAACTATCTATTTAAACTCAATGCAAAACTTTTAGCTTAAACTTGAATTTCTAATTGTTTTTCTTACATTCTAATACTGTGATTGCAATTTTTCATTGAGATAGATTTGGAAGATTAATCACTTCTGCGAATAAGTTGTCGTTTAATATTTTTGGGTATTGTTTTTCTTATATACCATTCAATCTTTTCATTTCTAGTTAATATAAGATTTCCATTTCAGACTTAGATTTCTAAGAGTTTACTCCACAAATATGAGTTGAGTTTTATCACTAGTTTCTACCACAATAGGACATATACTTGTCCCATCTCTTTATCTCAACATACTTTCATTAACCCTAATTATGGTTGGGTCAATACCGTAACATGACATACTTGTCTCTGTCTAAACTGAACATCAAGACAAACTCTCAACTATAATACTACTATTGTAATTTTTTATTTGATAGATTAGAGAAGATTAATCACTTTGAGTTACCCATATAAAAGACCTAACACTACATCCAACATAAAACCTTACGACTTAATGTGAGACTTTCATCTCATGCTTGGATTCCTTACCATCTACCTAACAAATGCGAGTTGGGTTTTATCATTGGTTTCTACTACAATAGAATATATTTGTCCTACCCATTTATTTCAACACACTTTCTTTGAACCTTACCACAATTGGGTCTTACTATAACGAGACATTTGTCTTCACCTAAGTTATGTACCAGCACAAACCATTAACTTTAATATTAGACTTCAAGGACAGATGTTAGAAGGGGCAGGCGGGGGCCACGGCCCCCCATCCCCCAAATATTTTGATTTTTTTTACATTATTTACATTTAAATTTTTTTAAATTATATAAATTTTAAATTTTTTTTAAATGGTATATATCTTTTTAAATTAAATAATATTATATTAAAAATTAATGAAAATTAAATTATGTATATTTTTATTTATTTTATAAAGTATAATAATAAATAATAAAACATAAAATCAAATATATAAAAAAAAATTATTAAGATATTTTTTTATTTTTTCTTCCATTGTCTTTTGAGTTTCTCATATGTTGTATTCATTTCTTATGCTTTTTTTGTTACTAAAAAAAAGTTAGACAAAAACTCATCATTTTTGTCCTAATTTTTTCATATTTTCTCTTCCATTCTTAAATAAATAAAAAATGTAACTTTCTCTTGTCTCATTTGATAGTGAAATATTTGTTTAACATTTAGCACTATTTTTTATCTCATGACCTTTTTGTATATTTATTTTTTATTAATATAGAAGAAGAAGCAATGTACTATGTGATTTTTCATAGTCGATTTTTAATTATAACTTGATTATCATAGTTTTTTTAGTAATTATGTCTCTCAAATTTTGATTAGATTATGATAAATTATTTTTTAATCTTAAAATTCTTTTTTAAATAGGTATATTAATGAAAAACAAAAGAATAAATTTATTTTTTAAAATTGATAAATAAACTAGTGAAGATGAAAACATGATAATATGGTTGCTCATCGCATAGTAATGAGATGAAAGCTTGTGAAGACTTTTTGAATCAAATGCACAATAATAAAATGGAAGATAAATATTTTGCAGATAATATGGTTATTTACATCAAAAAATGAAAATTTTAATTATGATTCAAGAGCTCAAAAATATGAAAAAACGATAAACATTCCTTTTAATATGTGTAATTTCTTTGATAGTTATAGATATATATTATGTATTCATTTTTATTGAATTAGTCATAGTAATATTAAATATATAAATTTTAAGTATATTATTTTCGCTCCCCCAAAAATTTTGGTGAAGATCCACCTCAACTTGGAATTTTTTTATTATAGTAGATTGGGATGATTGACCACATTTAAGGTATGTGTTACCATATAAGAGATTTGATACCACATCCAACATAAAACATTAAGACTTAATGTTTGTCGGTCTTATTTTCTTATATACCACTCAACTTTTTTATTTCTACTCAATGAGACTTTGAACTCATGCTTCGATTCTTAATCTTTTCTCTCACAAGTGTGAATTGGGTTTTATCATTGATTTTTACCATAATGGGACAAGTCCCACTCATTTATTTTAGTGCACTTCTATTTGTCTAAAATGCGGTTTGGTCTTATTACATGAAATATATTTGTCTAAGGCACAAATATCGTTGACTCTAATACTACTGTTAGAATTTTTTTTATTGGGTTACATTAGAGAGATTTACCACCAGTGATGTATGAATTACCTATATAAGAAACTTAACACCACTTTCAACATAAAACATCAAGGTTTCATGTTTGTAGGTCTTATTTTTCTTATATACAACTCAACTTTTTCATTTCTATTCAAAGTAAAATGTTTAACTCATACTTAAATTCTTAACGTAACGTGGATCCACAAAAATAAATTCAAAAGTACTTAAAAATAATTAGTATAAATAAAATTCAGTTTCTTTTAAATTGGAAGAGAAGATAAATCATTGATGTTCATTGTTATATATTAATTACCAATAAAACCAACCGACATTGTGAATTACCAAGGTATTAATCCACATAGTCATTCACAAACTAAGACAAATATTTGTTTTTAATACTATTAATGTGTTTTTTTTCTTTTTAAGATGATTCACAAGGAAACCAAAACACTATAGTTAAATTAACATAAAAAACTTGACACCAATTCAAGTACCATACCTTAAATTAATATATCTTTTTCTTCACGTAATACTCAATTTATTCATTTATACTCACTGTACAACTTAGATTCACTCTTACTTATAAATAGTTACCATATGTATATTTTGTATTCATTTTCTTCTTTGACTTTTTCACCCTTACTTTTTTTTTCATTACATCATTTATCACACTAATTTATTTTCCCCTTTCTATTTTATTATTACGTTTCAACGAATGTAGGAGCATAAGCGTGCCCATAGCACTCCTGAGGAGAAAAATGGAAAACAAAACACCATGTTTCCGAACAGCAAAGGTCAACTGTTTCTCTATCTACAATTTGTTTTCTTTCTATCTTTCTATGTTTGGTTTTCGGTTAGAGTTTCAACTGTTACTTTAACTTCCTAAACACCCTCTGTCCCACCTCAAGAATCTACGGTATGCATGTCTTCTCTTTTTCTCCATTCTTCACTCTAACTTTCGGTTATGAATTCCTATACCAAACTTCTCTCGACCTCTCACCAAACCTTATTATTAAAAATATTCACTTGCATTAGGAAAATAGCAAATTAATATTAGATTTAGGGTAGGGGAATCTCACATATTAAGTCGGTTAAATTCCTCATTTTTTTTTTTATATTCATCACTAATTATATATTCAGATATAGTTATAATAAGAATGCATTTATAACAAATCTACTTTTTCATGTTTATTTTATATTACACTATAATATAAAATAATTTCACATTTCCTATGCTTTAATTGAAGTGAACATTTAATGAAAAGAGAAAAACAAAATAAAGAAAATATGAAAGGGAGTGTATTATAATTGTTATATTCTACTCATAATTGTTGTTATTATATGTTTTTATATAATCATTACTATTGTTATTATTGTTATTGTGGTTGTCTATATAGTATATATGGTGGTGTTGTTAGAGTTTGACTAATGGATCATTCTGTGAATTGTTCATCAAGGGGCATAGTTGGTGGGAGCAAGAAACCAATCGGTTCTGATGGAGAAAGTGGATGGACATCTTACTTGGAAGACTTCTCAAAAGGAATAGAACCCAGTTATTGTTCCAGTTTGGATGGTTCATCTTTGCTCTCAGATGCTGCTTCTTCTGCTGCATGGAAATTTTCTCACCATCATCATCATCTTCTCTCTTCTCCCTCTTTCAAGGGTAGCAACACCACTGCCCCTAATCCACCCAAAAAATTGACCTTCAAGAAAGCCAGAGCCAAACAGATATCACAAGATGACCCTTTGGAAGACACTGCTAGCTCTCCTGTCAATAGCCCCAAGGTATGCTTTTTATCATCTCAGTTTTATCATTTCATTACATGATTGGTTTGATAGATTTAGAAAAAGGATGGAAGAAGTTTTTTCTTCTAGTGTTACTCTTGACTCGAGACAGTTGAACTCACAACTTCTTCCATCCTTCGTTCCAAACCCTTCAAACCAACTTTCAAATATTAGTGGAGAGTTGAATTCACGACCTCTTCCATCCTCCTTATAACTTTATTACTAAACCATCTTATAACTCTCGAGGGTTAAAAAGATTATAAATTCAACTCTTCCACTAACAACTAACATTTACCGACAGAAATAAAAATAGATGAGTTTTATCATTTGATTTTTATTTTTGTTTCTTTTTCTCAGTTCACCAATGATATATATGCTAAGTCTTTTCCTTTTCTTGTAACATCTTTATTAATTACTATCTGCAGGTGAGAGACTTGAATCCAGGTGAAATGAGTTCTAGGAAGGATGATGATCAACTGGTAAACCTGGATTAATATATACATAAATTATTGCTTTTCATGATGATTTGAGGAGAAGAAATGAGTTTTTTTTTTGCTGACAAAATGTATGTATGTATGGTTTGATGATGATGATGATGATGATTGTGTAGGGTAAGGGGTTCACATCATCAGAGCATTATTCAGATTTGAAGAGAGATGATGAATTAAAGTTTAATGGAAAAAATGTTGATTGCACAGAGTTGAAGAAAAGGGGGTTATGCTTGGTTCCTTTGTCTTTGTTGGTTAATTATTTGGGGTGACTGATACTTTTCTCTATATACCTTCTTTCTCTCTCTATCTGTCCCTCTTTGTCTCCTTTTCTTTCTGTTCTTCTATGTGCCTCAACTTCTTCAATTGTATATTAAACACCTTCATCACTCACTGTCATGTATAATCTGTATATTCATTAATCATATATCATTAGGAGTTTCATATATTTTTGTTCTTCAAGGAAAGCTTAATTAACTGTATAGTGTTTCAGTTTTCTGATGATTCATAAATAACTCAGTATTTGTGACATAATTAAGATCTGTTAATTACAGTGAAACTTGAATTAGCAAAGCAAATGTGGATTTTGATAAATAATATTCATGGTTATTTCTAATGAGTACAGGTAGAAAAAACAAAAACAAAAACAAAACAGAGAATAGATATATAATTAACAGTTGAATGAATCAGGTGTAAGTTGGTCAATATTAAACTTCAAATTATATGAATCGTAATAATTACCAAAAATAGTAAGATGACACTTACAGAGAAATTTGATTGTATGACGTGAGTTTTTGATCTTTGTTATAATATATTTTTGGTGGGTTTTTAGATTTAGGTAATATTATGATAATTTTCCGTGTTTAATTCAATTTTCATAAAATTGGCTTATAAAGTAAAAAGAAGGCTTATTTATGTACTGTGAGCATTGATTTTTTTTTTTCCAACAACTACAGTAATTATGGATGATGACAAAATAAGTTACTTTTCATTTGTATGAGAAATATTTTCCTCAATGGTATCAAATTTGTTTAATATTTTGTTTATTATACTATTGATAAGAAAAAATTGCTTTGTGCAGATATTCGTGTGAACACCTGTTTGAATTTTCGTTAATTATCGTTGAAATGAAATTTTGTGTGCCGTGACTTACACACAAGTCATGATGTGTGGTTTTTGAGAATCCTATTAAACTTGAAAGCAGCGTGAGATAAATATTAAAGAAGAAAAAATGATGAGAGACAAAAGGGAAAAATTAAAGAGGATGAGATAAATATTTTAATAGGAAAAAAAAAAAGAAAGAACGTGCAAGTCGTTGGATTCCTGTTGCGTGTCATACCATACTCAGTATAAAAGAATATTTTTATTTTTGGGTGATACTTTTGTGTATGTCATTGTACATATCATTGCATTATGTACCAAAAACTATATAAAATTGCATTTTAAGAAAAGTATTTCGCTTATGTTATTATTATTCTTATGTGTGTATGGTGCATTATTTATCAGGTATTGCTAACAAGTGTTCATTACTCTAAGAGCACTTAATACATAATTAACTATGATATTAAATAAAAATTGATCTATTAATTATTAATGTAATTTTATTTAAAGGACAAAAATGTTTGTATATTTAATATTTTATTTAATATTTAATAATAAAAATTAAAAATAATAAAATAATTATATCTTAATTTTGTTAAAAGTTAAATATAATAAAACATAAAAAAGTTTAAATTAACAAAAAAAATCAGTAAAAAAATAATGTTAAACATTTAAAAGAATTACAAAAAAAAAAAACAACTAAAGTAAAGATATTTGTTTTGCTTTTTAATAAAGATCTTAAGAATTTCAAAGTTGGATCAAAAAGTTATTGTTTACAAATTTAGAAGGATATTTTGGTCTTTATAAAATCTACTATATATATTTATACTATGTTAATTAGGAGAATGCTAACTAGTGCCCTAATGGCAATGATTAAGGATAATTAATTTACATTGGTTTTTTATTTTTATATTGAAAGTTGAAATAATTAAATACATTAATTAAGATAGTATAAATGCATATAACAAATTTTATAAAGACAAAAATACCCTTTTAAATTTTTAGATAATAATGTACTGATGCAGAAGAATGATTTTAGAATTTTTAAAATTTCTACTAAAAAGAAAAAAAAATATCTCTGGTGACACTTCAAAAGTCTCTCAAAATGAAAGTTTCAAATGTGAAGACGGTAAATCTTTAAAAGGTATGTCTTTAAATTTTGAAAATAAAATCTTCGATAATGAAATTATTACATTTTTTTGTGGAAAAAAATTGTTTTTCTACTACTCCTTCAAATTGTTTTTCCTTTTTTGTTGGAAAAGATTATCGAGAAATCAAAAAAAAAAATTTGATGAAGTCTCAAATTAATACTTAGTTGTTTTTTTATAAATTTTGTAGATATTTAACACTATTTGTTTTGCTGGTTGCTCGGTTAACTCAAACTTTCTTGTGTTTTATTATATTTAATTTTTAATAATATTAAAACATAGTTATTTTATTATTTAATTATTTTTAACTTTTATTGGTGAATATTAAATAAAATATGAAACACACTTATATAACACATATGGAGCCTTTTTGTCTTTTAAATAAAATAAAATTACATTAATTATGATTAGATCAGATTTTTAATTTAATATTATACTTACTTATATATTTTTTATAGGATTCAATGCATATTAATTACTTTAATGAATTTTTTAACAAAATTCTTTTAATTAATATGTTTAATTATTTCTACTTTTAATATAAAAATAATAAAATCAATAGATATTAGTTATTCCTTACTCGATGTCCTTATTCTCATAATTATTATCAAAAAAAAGGAAACTAACAAAAGTGATCACAAATATTGAAAAGTTAGATTGCTCTCATCAAAATAAGGAGGATATCTTTTAAATTTGCGTGACAGTATAAGTATGTGGGTATAATTATTACATTTTTATTTAAAACATTCTTCTTTTAGGAACGAATTTAGGTACTTGTTACAACATTTAATAGCTCTTTATGATACAATTTTATCAATTTAATTGTTTCTCGAAAAAAAAAACTTCAATTAAATTTTTAAATTTAAAATTAATATATTTTTGTTAAGAATGTAAAGGTGAGTTTGGTCTTTGTATTGAATAAAAAATATATATGTAATTTATCAAGAAGAAGACTCACATAGTCATTGTCTTAAAGTCTTAGATTAAAAAGATTAAAAAGTGTCTTAGATTAAAAAATGTCTTGATAAAAATTTAAATTAAAGAGTGTCTTGAACTCTTATATTAATTATCACAAAAATCGATTCAATGATTTTATTTTCAAAAAAATCACATAACTTTGCTCAATTTTTAATTAACTTATATATATATATATATATATATATATATATATATATATATATATATTTTGAAAATTGAAGTTACCATTCAACACATGAAAATTAAGAGAAGTTAATTTTTTTTAGAAAAAAATTACTAAATTCGTCCCTGAATTATCACATGGTTTATTGATATTGAATCTTCCTAGAATATCCCTCAAAAGATCTCAATAGTAGTATCAGAATTTATGTTTAGTTTTAATGGTCAACTCGAACAAGTAAAACATTTTTTATATAATAAGTCAGAATACAGGTTAGAGTCATCAAAGAGATACTCATGGTTGGCAACATTGTATCTTTAGGGATCTATTTTTTGAAAAAGAAATATGATATGTTTTTATGTTTAAAAAGTGGGAAAAAAATCTTGAAATAAAGACAAATTTAATGGTGAATTGTATCAAGAACACAAAAAAAAAAAAGATTTAGTAGAGCAAAACCCTTAAGAAGAGAGCTAGGAGTAGGAGGATCTAGTCAAACCTGCCTATGGTGTTTGTCTCATACTCTAATATCAAAGATAGGCTAAGTATATACTTCTTTATTATATATTATCCGTCTTGTTCATTCTTCCTCAACATAAAATTCAAACTCAACATTGTAATCCAACATATTTGGTTGTTAACACTACAAGAAAATTTACAACTATTATCGGTTAAAAACCCACTCTATCAAGTAAAAATCGAATTTAATTAGTTAATAATGTTGGATTTGTACACATGCATTAAACTATAAAATCATATGCTTTAATGTATTACCGAGTCTAAATAATGTCAAATAAACTGACACTAAATCATCACCAATTTTTAAATAATTTTTTTAAGGCTTAAATACCTTTTTCGTCTTTATTTTCGTAGTGTTTGTTGTGGATGGTCCTCATTTTGACAGAATGTTTAAAATGGTCCTCATTCTTACCGAATGTTTAAAATGGTCCTCATTTTTGCAATTCGTATTTTATTTGGTTTTTTTCTGTGATACCGTTTAAATCAGTAACTAATCACCTGTACAGTACACCTAACACACCCAATGCAACGTAATACAAACAGTGTCATCTGTACAGTACTCCGTTACTGATTTAAATAGTGTCACAAAAAAGATCAAATAAAACACGAATTACGAAAATAAGGACTATTTTAAACATTCGATCAAAATGAGCATCATTTTAAACATTCAGTCAAAATGAAGATCATCTGCAATAAACACTACGAAAATGATGACGAAAAAGGTATTTAAACTTTTTTTAATTAAGACAATTCAGTATCGATTAAACTGACATTAACGCACTTTTTTATGTTAAACTTTATTTAAATTAATATTAGCTAAGTTAGTGCAAAATAAAATTTATTTTTAATATTAATTTAATTTATATCGATGTGACTTACATAATGAGGGTGATTTCAAATAATGTTTTTTCATACAACAGAGTGAAAAATGAGATGGGGTAAACGAAGAGTGTAAGTGTAGAAGATGAAATAGTGGATAAAAGAGATGATTGTGGAAGAAGATGAAATAGTGGTTAAAAGATATATAAGAGTATGGAAGAAAGTGATAAGTGTTAATAAAGGAGATGAATGTGATAAATAGATAAAAGTACGAGGATATTTACATAGAAAAGAGAGATGAAAATTATGAGTGAGGAAAATCGTTATCTTTAAATTTGGACATTTGAATTAATAATAACATATCTATATTCATAAAGATGTACATATTCATAAATTATTTATTAAAGATATTTTATTAATGTCAATTTAATCAACGATAACTTAAATAAATAAAATTAGTGTTGATCTGGTCGACAATGACTTAAATAAATACAAAATTCAATTATTCTTTGGTCCTTGTTTTTGTTAAAAAATGTTACGTCAGTCTTTTAATTTTTTTTTTTGTCTCAATATGGTTCAGACTTTTTTAAATTGATTCAATTTGGTCCTGACTTTTTTAAAAGTGATTCAATTTGGTCATTTCCATGAATACTGGTCAAAGTGTGTTTAAAATTGGTATCACATGTAAATTTGTGGGGTTTTTTCATTTTATTTATTTTTTTAATTGTTTTTATTTTTTTATTTTTTTTTCGTGTATCACTTTACAGTTGTGTCATGTGACATTATAATAACACTGTGATGTGACAGTGTCACGTGAGCAAATTGTCAATTTAGTCTTTATAATCGTCTTTTATATTCAATTTAGTCCCAAGTTTTTTAAAAATGAAACAATGTTGTCCATATTTAAATTGAGACAAAATTTAATTTTTATATAAATTTTATGTTGATATTTTTATTAAAATTAAAATTTTTATTAAATATTTCTAAAAATAATTTTAAATTAACTTTAAAATATATACCAAATTAAAAGTAAGAAATAATTTTTGAAAGGGACAATATTTATAAAAAAATTTAAATTAAATATTTTATTTAGGACAAGTCTCATGATGAATTTATATATATATATATATATATATATATATATATTACGAATTTTAAAAAATTATATTATTCAACTTATTAATTTTAATTTGTTCATGTCTTTTTTTTTTCACAATTTGTCTTCGATTTCATATTAGATTTAATAATCACATTTAAATTCGTTAAGTAACATGATTTTAAATATATTTATATAAATTTTAAAATTAGTTTAAAAATGTTTCAGAATATTTAATAAAAATGTTAGTATAAGATTTATAAAAAAAATAAGTTTTGTCTCAATTTCAAGAGGAACAATATTGCTTCATTTTTTACAAAAATTGAAACTAAATTGAATCTAAAAAATAAATATGGGAACCAAATTGAGACTATGTCCACTTACAATGTCACACTACATTGACCTTGCCACATTATATAATTGTGAAGTGACACGTGAAAAAAAATTTAAAAGAATCACAAAAATTGACACATGATACTAACTTTAATACCGTTTGTACAGTACTAACGAAAATGACCAAATTGAAACACTTTTAAAAAAATTCAAGACTAAATTAAATCAATTTAAAAAAAATAATAACTAAATTGAGGAAAAAAAAAGAGTGAAAGACTCACTTGAGACTTTTCAACAAAAACAATGACCAAAAAATAATTAAACCTAAATATAAATACTAAAAATAAATAAAATTAACATCAATTGAGTTTATGCCAACTTTATCTAATTTTAATATTTATTTCGGTTAGTTAATGACATCTTAATTAACAATAATAATATGACACTAACATAAACACTTTTACTTGTTAAAAAATATTAATACTGACTGGCGTCCACTTAGAATTTGTTAAGTTCATTCTATTAGTGTTTAATATTAAACCTTATGAAACACGCAAATATTTTTACTTATTAAAATGTTAGTTTCAACTTTAAAATTGGTTAAACTAACTCTATTTCGTAACAAATGTTAGTTTAACTGACGTATACATTTGAGATTTGGTTTAATGATTTATTTTGAGTAATGTAAACTATGAATTGTTGACAATGATTTTGATAATAAAATTGAATTACGTACATGTACATGTGGTTAAGGATTATGTTGGATTATGTATGCTCTTAAGTATGTGGAATGTATTGGTTAGAGTTGATTTCTTTTAATATTGATTTGATAGATGAGATATATTTGAAGATAATGTCATATTCTTTAATAGGTTCATTATTTTGGACGTAGTTGAAAGAAAACTAGTGTAGTTAGAATAGTACAGAGGGAAAATGATTTTAAATTAAAAAAAAAAAAAACTTGCTTTAGCTTAACTAGAATCAAACACTTATGTTTGGAGAATTTGTTCATTTCACCCACGCAACCATATGTCGTTGAAGTGAAAAGCTCCATTGCTCGTGAGTGAGGCTATATCAATTATCTATTCTCTTAATTTTTGGTTATTCATGCTAATTTTTTAGTATTGATTTCTGAAGATCAATCTTAGATAATATTGACTTAATCGATATTAATTTATTGTTAATTTTTAAGTTTATTTTTTAACTAAAGTAATTTGGTGTTGACTAATGTATTTTCAATTTAAAATTTATTTACTTTAGTGTCATTTAAATAAAATTTATTTTTAATATTAATTTAATTTATATTGGTTTATCGAGTTCGATGATAATAACTTTAAAAAAATATAAATTTATTGTACGTTGCCTTTATGTAAAAAAAATGTAAATGAAAAAAAAAGTATAATGGATGAAAGAGATCAATATAGATTAAGAAGATGAAGATGAATATGAATAAAAAAGATGAGACGACAAATGTAAATGAAAGAGATGAGGCGAAGAATGTAAATAAAGGAGATGAGAAAAAAATGTGGATGAAATTGTGAGTGGATAAAGGAGATCATTGTAAGAAGATTTATGAATACTAATGAAGAAAATGAGTATGATAAGATTTATATAAAAAGTGAGAGTAAAAAATGTGATAAGGAGATTTATCATCTTTAAATTTAACCATTTAGATTTTAGATTAAAAATTATATAGGATTCATATTCATGGTCATAAACATACATGATTCATAATATATAATTTACCATTAGCTAAGCTAACGCCAATTAACTTAAACAAATATATACTAAAATTAAATAAAATTAGCATTAATTTGATCAACACAAATTTTATTTATTTTAATTACTATTGACTAAACAGACAACAATTTTATTTATTTTTAATATTTATTTTAGTACTCACCATAAATTCACATGAAAAATATTTATTTATTATAAAAGGTCAAAAATAATTTTATAGTTTTTCAAGAAAAATTATCCTTTTTCATCATTTTACAATTTAACTTTATTAAAATCTAATATCAAAGTGACTCATTAATATCAAAACTAATATGAGTATTTATTTATTAAAAAAATTAAATATTATTTTGGTTCCTATTTTTGTCAAGTTTGTTCGATGTGGTTAGGGATGACAAAAATACTCGTGCTCGCGGATATTCGCAGATAAAATCCGTAATGGATAGTTAATACACACGTGTATTTATTACCCGCGGGTAGCGGGTATTTTAATACCCGCTTATAAACGGGTCGGGTACGTGTATCATACTATCCGTACCCGCGGGTACACGTTACCCGTAAAAAAATTAAAATTAAAATTTAATTTATATTTTATTAAGTTAAATTTAATTAAAATTAAAATTAGCAGTATATTTTATTATGTCAAATTTTATTATAATTTAATTTAATTTAATTTAATTTTATATTTTATTTTTATAATTCTATATTAAACAATTTATAAAATTAAATTTTTTTAAATATTTTCAGGTATCGGGTATCCACGGGTACCCACGGGTTTTAAAAATATTCACGGGTATTTTTTAAGCGGATACCCGGCAAGTAAACGAGCGAATAACGGGCGAATTCTTTTTTGGCGGATCGGGTTGCGGGTAGGCACTATCCGTGCCCGACTTGACCCGTTGCAATCCCTAGATGTGGTCCTATCTTCTTTTTGTTTGCGTGTTCAATAAGGTTCAAATTTTCGTCAATTTGGTCCTTTTTACAACGATGTTTGAATCGTTAACAAAATATGAATCGTGTATGTCACATGTTAGTTTGTGATTTTTTTTAAATTTTTTTAAATTTTTCATAATTTGAAAAAATTGTCCACGTGTCATGTCAGCATCATGCCACTTGACAATATTAGTACCATGAGTTAAGTCAATGTCATGTGTCAAGTTAATATTTATGTCACGTGTCACTATCTTATATTTAATTTAGTCCAAATTTTTGTTAATTTTAATTGTATTCAGTCCCAATTTTTTTTTTTCAAAATGGAGCAATTTTGTTCCTCCAAATTGAGACCAAATTGAATTTTTATATAAATATTATACTAACATTTTTAATAAACACATTTTTATTAAACATTACTTTCATTATTTTTAAACTAACTCTAACTATATCACTACTAAAAAAATATACATTTTCTGCCAATTTTCTTTTGAAATTTTTTTCTTAGAAAATACTTATAAATTTTGTTATGAGTAATAATTTGCAATAAATTGCTATCAATTTTTCTACAAAATATTTTGCACAAAATATTTTTTCACAACAAATTTTGTAGAAAATACTTACAAATTTTATAATTTTGTAGGATATAATCTACAAAGAAATTATCTACCAATTAAAATTTCTAGGAAAAATGGAAAAAAAAAGTTTTCTTTTTTATAGGAAGCTTTCAAGAAAAATTCCATGAAATATGAAAAAAATCTAGTAGGGTATTATTATAATATAATTATTAGGTTTATGTTTGATTTTTAGTATATGTAAAAGACATGATTAGGGTTGGTTTAAAGCTATGGTTAGACTTGGTTAAAAAAATAGGGTCATAGTTAGTTTAAAATTAGAAGAAAAAATCTTCATTATTTTTAAACCAACTTAAACATAAATCTAATAATTATATTCCAATAATATAGTTAGAGTTGGTTTAAAAATAATGAAAGAAATATTTAATAAAATTGTAAATTTTCATAAAAAAATTTGTATAATATATATATATATATATATATATATATATGTATGTATGTATAAATTAAATTTGGTCTCAACTTGAAAAGCCATTTTGAAAAAAATTAGGATCGACATGAATGAACTTAACGAAAATTTGGACTTAATTGAATATAAGATACTAACATGTGGTACTAACACTGATACATGACACTAATATTGACTTAACTCGTGACACTTACATGATGTTGACTTGACACATGATTTTTTTTTTTAAATTAAAAAAGATGAAAAAAATAAAAAAATAAAAATTGACATGTGACATATGTTCACATTCCGTTAACGATTTAAATGCCATTATCAAAAAGAACCAAATTCACAAAAATTGAAAAAAAATGATACCGTATCGAATAAACTTGACAAAAATAATATTTAAACCTTAAAAAAAATAAGATATCTCAATTAGTTTGGTTGAAGATGTGTGTGGAGAGCTTAAAAAAAATTATATCAGTTACTTACACTACTAAAAATTCTCATATTACGTGAGATTTTTCTTGCAAACTTGTTAACAAAATTTGCAAGAAAATACTTTTTCCTGTTATTTTTTCTAAGAATCTTAGTTGGCAGGTAATTCTTTAGTGGGTAATTATTTTCTACAAAATTATAAAATTCGTAAGTATTTCGTACAAAATTTGTTGTGAAAAATGTTTCATACAAAATATTTTGCAACAAAATCGGTAGCAATTTCGTGCAAATTCTTTTTCATAACAAAACTTATAAGTATTTCATACAATAAATAAATAAAATAAAATTGGCAGAAAATATGAGTATTTTTAGTAGTATTAATAACTTTTCACTTAGTATTGAGGAGAAAAGTGTATACAAGTTTTATTTGAGCACAAAATGTTAAAATTTGTATACATAATATACTATGTAATATGAAAAATGTGATTGACAGTTGTTCTAACTCTTTGTATTTAATTATGTATCTATCTTAATTTATTAGAAGTATATATATATATATTTGCATTTTACAAAAATAATAAATAAACAAATAAATAATATTAATTGTTTTTGTAGGTTTGAAATATGCCTTAATCTTTTCTCCACAATAAACATACATAATATTCTTTCTCTGTATTATAAGTTTGAGATGTGTTCTTCCACCTACTATAGTCTAGTTTGAGATGTATTCGAGTTAGATTTCACCAACATCTGAACAGGTGAGGTGCTTGTAAAGTTATTGTAATACTCAAGTTAGGTATGTGTGTAAGACAATAATAAATGTTAGAATGAATATCTAATAATTACCTCGTGAACAATATTTCTTATGTCGTCCTAATGCTTTTGTCGATCATGCTAACCTTTCTTTGGACATTTAATAGTGTTGAGATGTATATTGTTACTATGATCAAAATGTTTTTGTCAATATGATGTCTTCCTAAATTAACAAACTGCTATGATGAAGATGTATTCGTCGACATGGTGTCATGTTGGGTTAATGACATCACTTCGATCGTATATAACATATCAGACTCCACATGTTATTTATATATATATATATATATATATATATGAGAGTCTTATTTAAAAAAATTGTATTCATTGACCTAGGTATATTAATAATAGTCATACAACTATTAATAATGAATAAAATAACTGTTTTTCATTCATTTCCTTCTTACTGAATAACATCTCCTCGTACCTTACTATTTTTTCCGCATTTGATTGATTTTTCTTTTCATTTTACCGAACAAAACATAATTATATATTATTTTAAAAAATAACTTAAAACAAATTAATTGATTTTTTTTTAATTTCTATTTTCTTCTTTCAAGAGTGCGTTCGAAGAAATTTATTCAAAATTGTGTCGTTAGAGAAGACTAAAATAGTTATATTTGCTATATACCAATTACATACAACTTAATTCAAAACCTTCATCACATACGTGGTAGCACCATGTACACGTGTATAAATGTTTCATGCATGCATGCAACAAATAAGGTGTATTATGTGTGATATTAATGGTGCGGATGAAGGGATTAATTAACGATTGATGGTGATGAAAGATGAAGCTTATTATAAGTTTTTGCATGAGTTAGACCTTTGATCTACCACCCCATAACGCAAATCACATCATTAGTGGTTGTTAACTATTTGATAGGGTACCTAACATGTGATGTTTAACAAATTTTAGCAAGTGGTTATGACTAAGTTTCTTTTCAAACTATTAATAACTTTTCTCCAATACTAACCATAATGTTCCTTTTTTTCAATGAACATATATATATATATATATATATATATATATATATATATAATTTTGTTCTATTCAGATAAAATTACTGTATTAAAAGTAAAGTTTTTCTCAACTATAAAAAATAGTTAAACTTTTATATTAATTTGTCTTGAGTTAAAACAACAATAAACTCATGTTTTTAAGAATTTTTGTTTTTTAGTTTGAATAATAATGACAAAATTTCGTTGAAAAAGTAAGAATTAAATATGTTTTTCTTCCTTAATTCTTAGTAAACATTGGAATTAATCCATCTTCAAAACTTTGACTTAATTTAATCATTCAACTCTATATGTGAATTTAGTTATTTTAACCAAATTTGTTTTGTTTGACATTTCAAACACGTTTTACGGTAACATTTGAGTATTACACTATTTTACACATTTCCATTTCAATGTTAACTGAGAAATGTCTTTGAAATGTTAAATAAACTTTACACAATTTGGTTAAAATGACTAAATCACACATTTCTAAAATCGAAAAACTAAATTAATTCAAAATTTCGAAAATAGACTAATTCTATTTTTCATTGAAAGTCAAAGAAAAAAACATATTTACTCAAAAAGTAAATTTCACTAAAATAATTAGTGTAGTAACACGAGGAAGATTAGTTCTTATAATAATATGATAAACTTAAAATTATTAGATGAAGCGAAGTAAATTTATAAAAGGTGATATTATTATTTGAGGTAATGCATTTGAAAGTTGGGTTTCCTTTATGAATGATTAGCCTAATCTGGAAGCATCTCATGTGAAAGAGTTTGATAATCTTGTAGCATATGTATAAGGCGATCGTTGTCAAGAGTGTCACCATTTTTGTAGTATTTATAATAAGTGATGGAGACTGACAAATTAACAGACAGATCAATACCGGTGGTTGGCCATTGAAATCTTCAGCTCCGCCATTGGATTGCATACACACATATCCTTTTTTTTTTATACAACCTTTAATTCCAACCATAACTCCATGTTCACCAAATGCCCACTGCTAGCTGTGTACATAGACCCAATGCTATATATATATATATATATTTAACAATATTTATATATTTTTTAAGTATTAAAATGTTTAGTATATCACATTATAGATTTTTATCAACAATGTTCGTTATTAATATTTGGTAGAGAAGAATTGAACACACAACCTCTTTTACCGTTCTTTTCAAACTTTCTCAACAAACATTATATATTAATATTTTAAATGAGTGAAAAAATAAGTCTCATCAATATTATAAAAGAAAAAAAGATATGTATATATATATATATATTTTGTTTCAGGACTTTTAAGTTAGAGATTGTGTCTTAATTTTCCTTGTGAAATGAACAAGACTTATTAATATACAAGATCTCTGTTGATATTTTTCTTTGAAAGAATCCAATAATAACATGACTTATATAATTGGTGAAAGCTTTCATTGAAACTTGTTTCAAATGATGGAGCACATGATTTGTTGGAGCCATTTCTTATTTGTTTTTTTTATTATCAAATGAATGGCCAGCAGGAGGAAGGAGATGAATTCATAATATTTAAAGTTATCAACCTACCATTTGATGTTAACTAAATAATGTTGATATGGTTGTATTATGTGTACTATTTAAAAAGACAAAGGTATCTAAAGAAAACTTATTTCATTCTCTTTATTAGGGGTGAGCATGGATTGGATTTTTAATGATCCAATCCACATTCATTGCAGATCCAAATAATTGGATTAGATTTTTTATCCAAATTCATTTATTTAACAAAAGTAGTTTGAATTTTTTTTAAATCCAAATCCAAATATTTGGATCAAGATTTAAATCCAATCCAAATATTTGGATCAAGTTCAAAATCCAGAATCCATTTTTTATAAAAGAATTTAAATGAAATTTTTTTTAAACTTGTGTCATTAAGGCCAACATGACTCAGTTCGTACAGGTCGTCAGACACGACCCGTCTGAGTCGTCAAGTCGACCCATAGAGGTGTCAATTTGGTCCAATCCATAGGGCTTGGCCCTGGCCCATGTGGGCTAGGGCCAAAAAGGCTCATACTGAAAAAAAGCCCCCATCAAAGAAGCCCACAACACCAAAAACCTTACAAAAGCCCTGTGGGTCAGGGTCAACCCATGGGCTCTCATCTTCAACATGAAAAATATATTATTTCTTAAAATAGATCCGGATAAGCACGACGACCCGAATAGGTCGGACAACCTGGACGGGCCTTACGAAACGGACGGACCCGACGACCTGGACGGGCCTTACGAAACGAACGGACCCGACGACCTGGACGGGCCCGATGACCCAGACGGGACCAACGACCCGAACGGGCGTTCGGGTCGTCGGGCACGTTTGGCCAATTCGGATCTTTGGGTCTGCTTGACCCGTTCGAGTCTTTGGGCCGACCTGACCTGTTTTAGTCATTGGGCATGCTTGGCCCGTTCGGGTCTTCGGGTCCGCCTGACCCGTTCGGGTCTTCTGGTTCGCCTGACCCGTTCGGGTCTTCGGGTCTGCCTGACCCGTTCGGGTCTTCGGGTCTGTCTTACTCGTTTGGGTCTTCAGGCCCGCCTTACCCGCTCGATTCTTCGAGCCCGCCTGACTCACTCGGGTCATCGGGCCCGCTTTACCCGTTCGGTTCTTCAGGCCCGCTTGACCCATTCGGGTCATCGGGCCCGCCTAGCCCGTTTGGGTCTTGGAGCTTGCTTGGCCCTTTCGGATCTTTGAACCTGCCTGGCCCGTTCTGATCTTCGAACCTGGCTGGCCCATTCGGGTCTTCAGGCTCACTTGGCCCATTCGGGTCTTTAGGCCCGTTTGGCTCGTTCGAGTCTTCGGGCCCACCTGGCTCGTCGAGTCATTGGGCCCGCCTGGCCCGTTTGGGTCATCGGGCTCACTCGAATTTTTCGAATCGTTTGGCCCAATTGACTCATTTGGTTTGTCGGGCCCGCCTAGCCCGTTCATATCTTTAGGCCCGCCCAACCTCTTATGATCGTCGGGCCTGCCCGATCCATATAGGTCGTCAAGCAAGGCCCGTCCGATTCTGAATTTAGCCTAGTTCATCTCAACCGTTAGTCTAACCCAACTAAAAATTTAAATTGAAAATTTGGATTGGATTTTTTGGATTATCCATATTTAAAAATCTTGATTTATAAAATGGATATCCAATCCATAAAATATATAAAATGTAGATTAGATTGAAATCCAGATCCATTAAATGGATTTTAAATGGATTGGATTTTTAATAAAATGGATTATAAATATATTGGATTGGAACAAAAGTGGATTGGGTCAAGAAAATTAGATTTTTTGTCCACCCCTACTCTTTACCTACCATTAAAAATACATTAAAAAAAATACGGAAAAATAACAATTTAAGTTGATTTGAAAATGGAATTACTAGAAGAGTAGGAAAAGGTGTGAAGATGAAGTTTTGAGTTAATATGTTACAAGGAAAACAACAAATTATATTATTCTATTACAAAATAGAAACTGATGGAAATGTGTAATATGGTGAGTTGGAGATGTCTGGGATGAAGATTACATGGAGAAAAAAATATAGTTGAAGGATAAGAATGAATTTTTCAATAAAAAGAAGAAGGAAGTATTAGGAATTCAAGTATGAGTAAAAATGAAAAAGTTTAGTGGTATATAAGAAAAACAAGACCTACAAACATAAAATTTTAAGATTTCATAAACATTAAATGTTAAGATTTTAAGTTGGAAGTAGTGTCAGATTTTTATATAAGCAACCCATACATTAGATCAGTGGCGGATCTTGACCAACGTTGTTGGGGGAGGCAAAATAATACATTTAAAATTTATACATTTAATTATTAGCATTAATACCGTAAAAATGAATACATAACTTAGTATAAAATTAAGCTACATCATTAGCGGAAAATCAAACCACACTTAAAATCCAAAAGAAAAAATCGATGATAATCAAACCACACTTAAAATCCAATTATAAAAAACACATAGTACAATCAATTTTCTTCTATATTCATAAAATAAAAAATTAATATAAAATAGATTCATTAAATAAATTATTAAACTAATATTTCACTATCAAGTGAGACAAAAGATAATTATCTTCTTCTTTATTTCTTCGAGAATAGAAGAGAACAACTAAGATATGAGAGCAAAAATAATAGATCTTTTTCTCTTGAGAAACAAAAGAAAATAGACATATAATGGAACCACAATTAAAATTTAATTATAAAAAACACATAGTACAATACCTTTTCTTCTATGTTCATAAAATTAAAAAAATAATATAAAAGAGATTCATTAAATAAATTATTAAACTAATATTTTACCATCAAGTGAGACGATTCTTCTTTTCTTCCTTGAGAATGGAAGAGAATAAAGGAGAAATAAAAGCAAAAATAAAATATTTTTTTCTTTTCAAATACAAAAGAAAACGAGAACATATAAGAATGAAAGATGAGAACAATTTGTGAGAAACTCAAACTATAATAAAAAAAATAATAAAAATATCTTAATAAATCTTTTTATTCTTTACTATGTATGATTTTATATTTTATTATTTATTATCATTAATTATTATTTTTATAAAAGAAAAGAATATTTAATTTAATATTTATAATCAAAAAATCAAAAAACATAATATCTATGTAAAAAAAATTAAAATACCTATCATAAAAAAAAAATTCAAAATTTTTGGGGGGCCATGCCCTCCCCTGCCACCATTATGCTCCACCACTGCATTAGATGTGATCAATCTCCATAGTTTATCCTAGTAAAAAGAAATTCAACAATGATATCACACTTAATGGTTTGTGGTAAGACCCAATCGTAGTTAAGGTCAATGGAAGGCCAATGGAACTGTAGTATTGGTTTTTCTCTCTTTTTTGGGAGGTGGTTTGTTTGTGTAAGTCTTTATGTGTTATTCTACATTCATATGTGACAAATGTCTTTAGACTTGTCTTCTCCTTTTCTTCTTTTATCTTGTTTTGTCTTGACCTTTCTTAAGGTGTGTTTATGGGTCAAAGCATCTCAAGTGTCCTATTATTTTATTTAGAAAAAAATATGTTTTTAATCCCTGAAATTTTATCTAAAATTGAAAATAGTCTTTAGGCAAAACTTACCGTTTGGTCTCTATACTTTAAAAAATATTGGTTTTGCTCCATATTTTTTCTAATAGTATCAAAGTTTATTTCATATGACAAACAATGTGTCACGTGTTTTTTTTATGAAACAAAACACTAACATTGGACTAACTCACGCTTTTTACAATTAATTTTAAAAAAATGTTATTATATATTAATTATAATGATTAATGTTCTGGTCAAGAAAAGTGCCAGATAATTCTTAACCAAAAACAAAAAGAAAGAAATATTTTTAACCACAACTTAAGACTTGCTTAGGTCAAAAAATCTCCCCCCAATGACCATGGGAGCAACCTTCTTATTTATATCATAATCACTTACAAAAATATTAAATTCTAGATATACAAAATAAAAAATGAAATTATCTTCTGTTCCTAAAATATCTCTAAATATAATAACAACCTCATTAACTCCTAAAAACAACACCAAACACGAAACTTAATTCGGTTAATATTCTCCCTCGGTGCCTCCTCGACCCGATACCAAAATCCACTTGTCCTCTCGGTCCGCAACCGAATCACTCCTCTGGTCCAGTACATAGCTCTCCAAATTTGGCACGGTCTCGTCTTCAAAACGAGGATAGCAGAATTTGTCTTGTCAATAACTACTCCTCACCACTTTCCGTAAAATCATCATTACTCCCTATCTTCACGCCCCACAATTTCAACCTTTTAAATTAATTTAATCAATTTCTTATGTCACCCCAGTTTAACTAATCTGTATCAACTATCCCCTTCACACTACTACCTTCTTTGGTCTCGGTTATAAACCGAGTTCTCAATCCTGCACACATTAAAAGACTCCAAAGTAATTAATCACTCGTTCATAAACCGAGCTCTCAATCCTGCAAACATACAACTCCAAAGCAATTAATCACTCGTTCATAAACCGAACTCTCAATCCGGCAAACATTAAACTCTAAAGTAATTAATGAACCGAGCTCTCAATCCTGCAAACATATAAAACTCCAAAGTAATTAATCATTCGTTCATGAACCGAGCTCTCAGGCTCGGAATAGAACACATAAGTTCTTTTAACCTCGAGCACATAGGCTCGGAATATAACACATAGGTTCTTTTTAACCTCGAGCACATAGGCTCGAAATAGAACACATAGGTTCTTTTAACCTCGAGCACATAGGCTCGGAATAGAACACATAGGTTCTTTTTAACCTCGAGCACATAGGCTCGAAATAGAACACGTAGGTTCTTTTTAACCTCAAGCACATAGGCTCGGAATAGAACACGTAGGTTCTTTTAACCTCAAGCACATAGGCTCGGAATAGAACACATAGGTTCTTTTTAACCTCGAGCACATAGGCTCGGAATAGAACACATAGGTTCTTTTTAACCTCGAGCACATAGGCTCGGAATAGAACACATAGGTTCTTTTAACCTCGAGCACATAGGCTCGGAATAGAACACATAGGTTCTTTTTAACCTCGAGCACATAGGCTCGGAATAGAACACGTAGGTTCTTTTAACCTCAAGCACATAGGCTTGGAATAGAACACATAGGTTCTTTTTAACCTCGAGCACATAGGCTCGGAATAGAACACATAGGTTCTTTTTAACCTCAAGCACATAGGCTCGGAATAGAACACATAGGTTCTTTTAACCTCAAGCACATAGGCTCGGAATAAAACACATAGGTTCTTTACCTCAAGCACATAGGCTCGGAATAGAACACATAAGTTCTTTACCTTATTCCCAATGAAGCCAATCTTTATTGATTTAAACATGATGAATGAACTTTTAATATATCTACGAAATTCCCGTTACTAATTCACATAATCACATGTATATATATGACAATTGTAATATTTATATGTAAAACATTTTATAAATATCTTAATTTTAATTAAATAATTTTCACTTGTAAAAATCATACCAAATAAATAGTGAATTATAAGATATCATCAAAAAATTTAAGCCGATTAAAATAACATACTATTATAAAATGATTATGTTTGTTATTAAAATAAAGTAACACCAGAACACATTTATATCTAGTAACAATAAATTTATTTTAAAGATAACTAGTAATATTTACTATAATACTCACATTTTAACATATGTATCGAAATCTTAGTTTATATATTTAAACAATCTTATTTTATAATTCTAGCACCATATAAAATAATTATATTGATATTTTGAAACAACTTTATGGTAGATTAAATCTTCCTAAATTGTTAAGAATATTTTCTTAAAACTCCTCTAAATATAAAATACTTCACACTAAAAGTTATTTATTTAATAATATTAAATAAAATATTAATGAGAAACATACATTTTAATATAAATAACACAACACATATTTTATTTAATATTTCAAAGGCAAACTTTAATGTAAAAGTCATTTAGTTTTATGCATTGAAAAGGACGACGAGTAATTAATTCATAAAACTTGTATTATTCATTAATTTCACTATTTTACTCTTTTTCTAATAAAATGGTTAAAAATAAAAGGAACAATCGATAATAATAATTCTTTTATATAAATATATTTTATTATCTTTTAGCAAATCAATTTATTATTCCTGTACACATAATTAAGATTACATTATCCGACAATATATTTAAGTTAAAACAACATAACAATGTATATTTTATAAATTACAAAAATAATATTTTTTTTTAAATTAATCATTCTAGGTTTTTATTTTTAGTGCCCTAAAGAAATCATTTAATCAAATTTGTAAAACTATTAAATTTATACTTGTGACCCCTACATAATATAAGAAGAGTAGAATGATTTATGACTGTGATATGATTTATGACTGTGATCAGGAAATTGTTTAGATTTTCTGGTTTGTAATTTTTGTTCAATTTTTTTTTTTATATCAAAAAATAGCAACATACTTGGAACTTTGGGTTTTTTCGTACCTGTATCGAGAAAGAGCGTAAGCTTCAATCGCAATGATTAATTGTTGATCTGTA
>Ga0214544_1001795_pt1 | contig 45091 bp, 23 predicted proteins | sample CNSS3metaG_FD_160074 | JGI IMG/M metagenome (GOLD analysis project Ga0214544, IMG submission 160074) | Root nodule microbial communities from cowpea collected in UCLA plant growth center, Los Angeles, California, USA - CNSS3 | ecosystem: Host-associated > Plants > Roots > Nodule | place: USA...
TATATACTTTATTTTAGTTGAAATTCTCTTTGGTTTGATTTGCGAATGACAGTGTAGTGATTTGGAATGGTTCCTTTTTTTCCTTTAAGTATTGTGTTTTTAAAAACTTTCTTTTGAAGAATAATATAATACATAGGACATGTCTATAGCTTTTATGCTTAATTTGATTATAAAGGTTAAATTACTCTTTTAGTGCCTCTATTTCTCATGAAATTTCAGTTTGGTCTGCAAGTTTTTCGTTGTCTCAATTTGGTCCTCATTTTCTTAAAAATGACTCAATTTGGTTCTAACCGTTAACTTTGACCAGACGTTATTAAAGTCGATGCCACGTGTCAATTTCTGATTTTTTAATTTTTTTTAAAAATTTTTTAACTTTTTTTAATATATTTTTTATTTTTTACATGTGTCACTTCACAATTGTGCCACGTGTCACACTTTGACACGTGACACAACTATGAAGTGACACATGTAAAAAATTTTAAAAATTTTAAAAAAATTTAAAAATTTAAAAAAATAAAAAATGACATTGATTTTAACAACATCTGGTCAAACTAAAGGTAAGGACCAAATTGAATCATTTTTAAGAAAATGAGGATCAAATTGAGATAATGAAAAACTTGAGGACTAAACTAAAATTTCATGACAAATAGAGGGACAAAAAAGTAATTTAATCTAATATAAATTATGAGATGTTTTTATTAATAGAGAAATTTACTAATTTGGAGTGATACAGAAAAGGTCTTGTTATGCCTAGTGGTCTAGAATTTAGTGTTTTAGAAGTCTCGGTGTGAAAGAAAATAAGTACTATAGTTTTACATTTCTTTTATATATATTTTGTTGTATAATTTAAAACTAAAAATGATATTATTTCTTTCAATCATAACTATCTCTTACAAACAATATCCGTTTTATATTTATTTACCACCGATTCCGATTAAGTAATGGAGAAATTTCATTTTTATGGGGCGAAATAAACTAATCATACAAACGATAAAATGAAAATTGCGTATTAGCTTGAAGAGAGTGAATTTGTACGAATAAGAAGTTGAAGAAATATTGGTACATAGTAAAAAAATGTTACCTAGAATTAAAAATGATAATATATTGGTAAACATTTTCATTATGAGCTAGGAATATTATTATGTCTTCGGTTTAAAAAAAATGAGCGTTGCTCGAAGAATTTTATAACATATTATATAATATGGTTTAAAATAAATATCCTTTTTATATTTATATATGCAAGTCACATTTACAAACAAAAGTTGATTATATGTATAAGCAAACACAGAAAAAACCAACAGGTATCCAATTTCTTTTTAATCGTATTAAAAAAATGTTTGAAGCAAATTCAACTTTGAGTTGATAAATAAATAAATAAATATATATATATATATATATATATATATATATATATATATATATATATATATATATATATATCTATATATATATATATATATATATATATATATATATATATATATACAAAAGGAACAACGGTCAGCTAATATTCTACAAGATACAGGTTGACTTTATCAAATTCCATATATTCAAGTTAAGTTTGAGTGAGAAATTTGGACGTGTTAGATACACAATTCAATACGATTTTATTTTTCACATTATGTTAATATACCTAACATTTTTAACTAAAATGTATAACAAAATACTTTTTTTTAATTTTAATTCTCAAAGCAAGTCATTTTTTTAATTATTATTCAAATACATAATCATTAAACTATCGGGTGATTTCACGCTGTTCCAGCTATCCAATCTTAAGAAAAGTCTAAAATCAATATTTAAATTGAATTTACCATAATTTTTTAAACTTTTAAAACTTATTTATGAAATAAATTTTAAGTCATGTTAAATAATTAGATTAGAGACGGTAATGTGGGTTGTCTTGTTCTATTTTGGCAAGAAAAAAATAAATGAAGTCAGTCTATCTCATATGATAAATATATATGAATATTTTTAGCTCGTTCCACATAACATCTAGTTTGTATATATGTAAATAGTCCTCATAAGAATTATTAATATTCGTTCAAATCAAAATAACAATTATAATTTTTAAATATGAATTTTTCAATTTTGGCTATTTAAGATTTTTTTTATTAAATTATGAGCATTATTGATTATAATGGTTACATTCATGCATTTATGTGAATGTTTAATTAACAACCTTATACTTATACATATCTAATTATTACAAATCATCATGTTTCATGTATTTACCTTTCCATCTAATATTAAAAACATGTAACTTTTTGTAATTTAAATTTATGCAGCTACGGGGTAGGCTATTCCGTCCTATCATTGGTTCAAGTGAGCTACGAGGTGGATCAAAGCGGGTCAATCGACTTAAAAACTCAATTTGTCCTGCACTTTTCTTCAGGAGTATGCAAGTCAGTCCACATAATTCATCCCACATTATCCTTCCTATAAATAATATTATACTTTTTTTATTTTAAAATAAAACTTTTTGTAGTTTCAAATAAAATAATATCTATATTCTTTTCAACTTTTAAATCTATATTTACCTCAATTATATTTTTTTAATCAATAATATTCATCTTTTTAAACTTTTATAAAATAACACTTATCTTTTGTATTTTATTTAGAAACTAGTTTTTAACATATGCCTACACTCGGACTGATACGTGTTTGTGTCTTTATTAAAATAAAATTAGAGACCAAAGAAAAATAATAAATATTTTTAAGTTTATAATTAAGTTTTGAATGTAATCAACTTAAAATATACCCTGTAGGTTTAGAAAGTCAATTTGTTTATAACCTCAAATATTTAGATTTAAATTTTAAAAAAATCAAAACTAATTTTACAACAAATATATGGATCAAAAATCGATTCAATTATTTAAATTTAGATTGAATATTTAAAAATCGAATCTATGCTCCCCCACGTTATCATTATATTTAAACTTGTTTTTCAAAAAACTTTTATTTCCAAAAAAAAGTGAATACATACTATACTTATTTCACCTAAAAAATAATGATATTTTGACCTAGTTATTTTTATTTACTTTCATCTACCACTCCAATCACCTTAAATCATCACATGACACCACTAAAAATTATCTAAGAGTAATGAGTTTAAAGTAGGTAAAAAAAAAAAAAGTGGATCAAAATATTATACTTTCACCCAATCCATTTCCCTTCCACACATTCGTGTGAAAACAACATCGTCTTAATACACTTGAAAACAATGTTTTGCCCACTTAGCCTTTATGTAACACTCATCAATTACTTTTGACGGAGGTAAACTACATTGAATCCGTCAAAATACTATAAAAATGGCGCATATCATATCCATTTTGACCATTTATGATTTTGAAAAGCCAACAATAGAAATCTTGGATTGAACCTAATGCACTTTGTGTTCATCGCTTCCTCCTATGCTGACACAAGACAAGCTAGCTGCTACAATTTCGTCTGTCTATAAACTTTGCAGACATTTTGGTAGATCAGTAGTAACCTGAGTACATAAAATTAGTGGCTGCAGAACAAGTCACAGTCCATAAAATGATTAGCCAGATTCAAAACTTACCACCAAGCTGGTGGATACGATAAGCTTTTCTATGAGAGAGGCTATGCCAATATATGACCAATGTTTCGACATTTGGCCAAGTTAAGCATCTGTCAACAAAAGAGAGAGCATGAGTGTTATCAAACCGGTAAAGTTAATTCATCCCTCTCCTTTCCGTAGAGCATAATTAAACTAGTTCCATAAATGATTATCATAGAGAAAATTTTCACTTACGAAAGGGAAAACCAAAAGGAATACCTTCATTGCCTTGCAGTTTGCTTGGAGGGTTGCAAGTCAAGGAACATCGTAGATTACTTTGTTTAGGAAAATAATCATTTATAATTTTAAATATTATTTTTTAAATATTTTTTTATTTTTTTATTTTTAATATTTTAATTTAAAAAATATATTTCATATTATAAAAAAAAATTGTCAAAATTTAAAATTCAAAATATCATTATTTTTTTATTTACTTTACAGATAATAATTCCAAGATGTTAGAAAATTTCTGATATATCTTGGAAATTTCTGCAATATACCTACCTCCAGTTGAATTCCTAAAATTTCATAATTCAACGCATTATCAAAATCAAATATCTAATATTTAAAATATTTTTAATAAATTTATAAAAAAAAAACTAAAAAAACATGATTTTACAAAACAATTTAAAAGATTGATACTATATTTATTTTATATAGAGAGACATACTTCCATGAGAAGTTATAGATATACTTAGTACGGTATAACGTTTTCTTTCAAATTCAAGTCGTAGGCTAAAGAAAATTAGATTTTTGGATAAAAAGGTATAAAGTATTATAATAAGTCGTCATATTTCACTTTTGTTATATATTGTTTGTTAAGTTGATAGGATGAATAATTTGATTATACTATTGTATCATTGTAATCAGACTTATTTTACATAAATTGAATTACATTTATCTCATATGAATATACAATGATTTTATAAAAATTAAACTAAAATATGTACATTATTTGAAATAAATTTGAAAAATAGTCTAATAAATTTTAGTACAACTAAGACTAAATCTTAAAAATAAGAAAATAATTGATAAAATGAGATTGAATCTGCATCTTAATCTGAAAAAAAAATTACAAGTTCAAAAAAACATTTTATTACAAATAAAGTCAATAAAATTAAAAGTATGTCTTATTTTTAAAGTAATTATTATATTGTAAAGTTGATTATGGGTTCAAAAACTTAACCAAGAAGAGTTAGATTAAGAATAGAAAAAGGTAGAGCTTACATATACAACTTGGGTCTTTCTTTCTGCACCTTTAAAATTTCTTCTACACATCCAATAAAATTTTAAACCACAAAACTACTTTTTGACCATTTAATTAAAACTACAGACATCACACTCCAAAATTATTTCTAGAAGTCGATTTCTGGAAGTCAAAAAATATAATCGGAAGTCGACTTTCGGAAGTTAAAATATATAACCAAAAGTTGACTTCTGGAAGTCAAAAATATAACAGAAAATTAACTTTGAAAGTCAAAATATATTACCGGAAGTCGACTTCCGAAAGTCAAAATATATTACCGAAACTTGATTTTTGAAAATCAAAATATATTACCGGAAATCGACTTCCGGAGGTCAAAATATTATTTTTAAATTTTATCTTTTAATTTAATTATTTTTAATACATTGTATAAAAAAAATTATATATATATATACATATATATATATATATACATTTATATATATAATCTTATTTTTTAAATATATATTAAAAATACTTAAGAAATAAAATAAATTAAAAATACTTAAACTTTATATTAAAAAAATATTAATTTTGTTTTAAATATTTTAAATTTTATTTAAAGTTTATGTTTTCTAAATTTTAAATTTTTTTTAGTTTTTATTTTATTTATTTTTTATGTTTTCATACTTCTTAATATATATTTGAAAAATAAAATAAAATATTAATATCTATGTATATAATTTTATTTTTATTTAATGTACTGAAAAATAAATATAAATATAAAAAGTAAATAAAACAAAAATATTATTAAACTTTAAATAAAAAAATGAAAATGAAAAATATATTGTTTTTGACTTCCGGAAATCGACTTCCGGTAATATATTTTGACTTTCGGAAATTAACTTCTGGTAATATATTTTGACTTCCGGAAGTCGATTTCCGATAATATATTTTGACTTTCGAAAGTCGATTTTCGTAATGTATTTTGACTTCTTAAAGTCGACTTCCGGTAATATATTTTGACTTCCGAAAGTCGAATTCCGATTATATATTTTGATTTCCGAAAGTCAACTTTCAGTTAAATATTTTTACTTTTGAAAATTGACTTCTAGTTATATTTTGACTTTCGAAAGTATTTTTCACCGGAAGTCGACGTCCAAAAACAATTTTGGGGTGTGAAGAAATACTTGGAGGTGCAGAAAGCCCCGTACAACTTTTTCTTTCAATCACCACCATTATATAATAAACATGTGTGTACGAGGTATGGGCCTTATTTATCTTATTGGTCATATCTCAACACCGGGTCTTTCTTTCTACACCCCTTCTTTTCTTCCTTTCCCATAAAAACAATAATTCTCAAATTATTCTTCATTAAAATTATAATAAAAATATTTATATCTTATTATTTTTAATATTTTTTAATTAAATGTTTCAAAACATATTTTTAAATCTAAAAATATCTTTTAAAATATTTATTTCAAAAAATAAAAAATATATTTTGAAAATTATTTTTAAATACGGAAATACTTCCGAAACATCTAATCCAAAATATAATTTGAGAAGTGTAGGAAGAAGCAACCTCAACAATCCGATTGTCGATCCAAATAGATGGTATTTAGGAATTTTCATAATTCGTGTTTAATTCGTGTAGAAGGAATCAGAGTATCATTTCCGAATATAAGAGCATTATATACTTTTAAAAATAATATCAAAAGAAAATATTTTGTCTAGCTTTTTAATTAGTATAATTATCTTAGTTCTTTCTTCTTATTTTCTTTTAGTTGTAATTCTAAAATTGAGAAATAATTTTAATAAATCCAATGTTTAAAAGTGTCTTAATAAAAGTTCCTTTTATAAAACCCCTAACCTACCCAAGAACACTTTGCAAAGTAACCTCTGTATCAATAAATTAATTACTTTGGATTTCTTAAATAAGACTTGGGTATCAATAAAATTAGTAATGATTTAATTCCTTAAATATGGTGTAATGAGTTTCGTTTGTTATTGTATACATGTGTATGAAGAAAATTGTACTGCGAGCCGTAAAACTCATTGAAATTATCTTGGCAAATTTAATCTTCTAAATTGAAAAATATAATTAGAAAATGAAATATACTAAAAAAAAGTTATTCAGACTTTTTAGCAAAAATTGATTATTAATAAAAATCTATAGATATTTTACGCTTTTAGATATAAAAAAGGAGCGTATAGAACTTATTTTTCTAATTTTTGGTATAAAGTCTTAAAAAGAAACTTTTGCTACTCAAAAAAATTAAAGGATAAGGTGAATTAAAGGAAAGAAAAAAGTTTCCAATCCAAGGTGCATTATCAATCTCTGTCCAACTTGGTTAGGAAAAAAAAAATGAAAGACCCAATTTAGTTTCCGAAAGCAACCTAGTATGTGAACAAAAGACAAAAATTCGTGGTCTCCAACTTTATAAATAGTTTCCTTCAATTAAACTCGGTTAAAGAATAATAAAAAAGTATTAATCTAAATAAATCTCAATAGCATTTGATTAATGTGTTCCTATATTTACTATTACAACCACAAAGCCTGCTATGCCATTTCATTTACAAAACATTTCTCGATCAAAACACGTCTCATCCCGTGCGTTGCATCCATTCATTTAACATTAATTCATCCAATAATTTCATATAGCTGGCGTGAACGGCACTGGATTACTCTTGAGTAAAATGAAAAATCATGTACTCTAAATCTTTTATGCTAATTCAACTAAAAGGATAAAATACTCGTTACTCATTTTTATACCAAAATCTTAAATTAATTTACCTATATTTTAGTTTCAATTAAGTTGATATTTTTTAAGATGCACAATATTTATGTTCATTATGTTAATATGGTATTAATAACGTTAAGGATGTGTCACGTGTCAACTAATTTTTTCAACTTTTTATATTTTAATTTTTGAATTTTATTTTTTAATATTTTTTTAATTATTTATGTCATGTGTTTCGTCAGTATTGTGTCACGTGTCTGAATCTCAATTTTGTTTACATATTTGTTATTTTGATTCTATTTCAGTTCTAAATTTTTTAAAAATTTTCCAATTTCATCTCTTTCAAATTGAAACCAAATTTAAATTTTACATAAATATTATAATGATATTTTTATTAAAAGTAATATTTTATTAAATATTTTAACAATATTAAGTTTATTTAAATTTATATTTTACATTAATATTTACTTATATTTTGTTTTAAAATTTAAAATATATTTATTTTAACTTGTTACAAAATTATTTTAAAAAATTTTTATAAGTTAGAGTTGGTTTAAAAATAAAAGTTTTATAAATTCAAATATAAAATTTTAAAAATATTTTGTAACAAGTTAAAATAAATATATTTAAAATTTTAAAATGAAATTAAATAAATTTTAATATAAAATATAAATTTAAATAAACTTAATATTATTAAAAATATATAATATAAATATCACTTACAATAAAAATATTATTATAACATTTATATAAAAGTTAAATTTTGTCACAATTTAGAAGGGGTAAAATTGAAAATTAAATAAAAATGAGACTGAAATGTAATCAAAATAACAAATATATAAACCAAATTTTGAACAATAACTTGATACATGTTACTATACTGACTTGACATGTGACATATATAATTTTCAAAAAATAATTTAAAAAAGAAAGAGCTACGTGTATTTTTTTTACAATCTAGAATTTTTTTCCATAAATAATCAAATCACATTTCTTTTAATTAAATTAAACAAAACAACATGTTAAAACGGAATATTCAATAACAAAATTCATATATCACTATCAAAATTAGATCAAAATAACATTTGTAGAACTAATTCAAACTAATAAAATATAACAATACAAAGTCTTCACAACCCAATAAAATCATAAATTGCATACAAGTGTATATGATTTAATATCATTATTAGATAATTCCTAGTAATAATTGACTTCTCACATCATAATTAAAATCCAATAACTCACCAAATCTCAAATCAACAACACCACAAATCAAATGTTTTACATTGTGTTTTGGATGCAAAATTTTAACAATTACAAAAAATTGAAATATCCCGTAATTATATTATTTGCAATTGAATTCACTTCATTTATTAAATAATTAGTTTGGATAAAGTAATTAAAATATTATAAATTTCATATTTTTTGTTTGAATAAAATAATTTAATTTCTATTTTATGGTAAACTTAACTTTACTTTGGAAACTAACCTAACTTAACTCACTTGACTTAGACTTGATTCAATTTTTTCTAGTGTGAATCCATCTTAACTTGGCTTGAAGTAAACCTTAGTCGAATCAATTCCATCAAATGTGAATATAGACCATCTTAGATTGAGGTGGACCAAAATTTAGTGAGCCTAAATTGGCCCTTATCTTAATCAACACAACATGGCTAGTCTTCCTAACTTAGGTTTATTTTGACATGGATTATTCCAACTCATCTTAAGACTATAGATTGGACTAACTAAGCCCAATGTGACATATAAAATAAACTTAAAATATTTTGATTAACCTCTTCAATATCGGTTAAAATTAACTTAGCTTAATATACACATTAGAGATTACTCAATTAAACTTAAAATAGATCCACCAAATAAATATATATATATATATATATATATATATATATATATATATATATAACAGTTAATAAATCAAACTTAATATAGCAATATTTACGGTTATAATATTACAAATTGAATAATCATTTAAATTTTTAATAATAACATACACATTTTTCAAATTCATAAAATTAATAAAAGTGATTAATTGTATTATAAACTAATAATTTCTTATCACTGTTTAACAATTATAACCTTTATGTTACCAACATCTTCAGTTTTTTTACAATGCTATTTTAATATATTTTAAAATTTAAACATTATTAGAAAAATATCATAACTTGACTCGACACATTAATTATTTAAACTTTGTAAAACTAAGAATCAAACAATTAACACTTCCAACAACAAAAAAAGTAACCAGTTTCTTAAAAAAAAAATTGCAGGCTAAGAAAACAGTTCTCTCCAACCCATTATTTAACATGAATAGTAATTTATATTATTTAGGTACGTAATATAAGGAAAATATATTATTAAAGAAAAAAGTCTAAGGATAAGAAAGATGGTGGATCCATGGCGGATGAGAAGGAGACAATGTGAAGTGTAGGGCTGACGTGGCGCATCTGTATCCTAGTATCATGCTGCTGTCGCTGTCGTGGCGTCACAGCCACTCGTTTTTTTGTGTGGAGGAGACAAGCTGCCCTAATTTGCTGAATTCAAATACATGCATGTGCATGTTCCAGTTTCAATTTCTCCCATGCACTTCACGTCCCATCGCCATCTTCCACCAATTCTTCATAATTGGTTTTTTCTCAAACATGTATAAGAAATTATTCTCAAATTCTTTACCTAGTAAGCATAAATTTTTATATGATTTTAGTTACATTATTTAATGTTATATATATATAAAATTAAAAAATTGGATGTTAGAAATAATTTAAAATTAAATTAATTTAAATATACTGATAGTATAAAATAATTATATTGTCGTCTAATTGCATATTCTATCCTTGATCTTAAATTGTTACCGATCTTTTAGTTTAGTTTTAATCACTTATGGAATGTTGTCACTCTTAAAAATTAATGACTTTTGTTTTCTTTAATAGATGTTATATTATTCAGGAATTTTAACATATTCATTTCGATTTTAACTCGATAAATATTTGTTAGAAGAGACGAGTTTCATTAAATATTTGTTACAGGCAAAGGTGACAAGCTAGGATTTGGACCGAGCAAAATCTAGACCGAGCAAGGAATCCAAACAGAATTTTGACTAACTATAGAATCTGAACGAAGATTTGGACCGAGTTTTTTGACAAAAAGTTAGGATATGGTTACTGGATATTTTTTGTAATAGGAAGATTTCCGATTTTGGGAAAGAGTGAAGATCATGTATAATTTTTCTTTTCTATAAATAAAACACTCATTCATCTAATCAAGAGAGAAAATTATTTTGACCTTAGTGCTCTTAAGTTTACCTAGATCAAGAAAGTTCTTCTTACATTTTAATTTCAATAACACATAGGTTTTTTGTCGAAACATATGCAATCTCACTTCCTTGTATATATATTGTCTTGCAGAGTTTTAAATGTTGGTATATATATATATATATATATATATATATATATATATATATATATATATATATATATATATATATATAATTATAGTTGTAGTTGTTTCAAACCGAGCTATATAACATTTTTTATTTTATAAATCAATGAGATCTTTATGTTTGCTGAGACTAAGGAATATGATATTCTCCTCGTGACAAAACTTCATATGTTACTTTCAAAAGGTATATTGTTACCAACAATCTTTGCTATTCAAATTAAGAATATAGTAATGAGAAGTAACTTTTCTCTCAATACTTTTTTATTTGTAAATTCCAATATACTAATGAATTAAACTTTATCAATTTTTAAGGGTCGTATGGACGAAGTATGTTGTTAGTATCATTAAAATTATTAATTTTTAAATTTAATTAGTAATTTGATTTTTATATTTAAATTTGTATTTGGTTGGGTCATTATATATTTTCTTTACTCAATTGAGTTTGTAATATTTAAAAAAAAACTCAATATGACCGTTTTTATTAAATTAGCGTTAATCCTATATAAAAAATATTTCGTGTTAAAATTTGGATCTTCTGATTTTTTTTTTTTTTTTTACTTCCTCCACCTTTCTCCATATACCATCACCTTCCCCCGCTCCCACCACCTCAGCCTTTAACAACCTTTGTTCCTCTCGTTCTCCATAGTAAGAAGCTCCAACTGTAGTAGATTTGTGGCTATTCAAGTCTCTGAGGAATTTGGAGGGTAGGGTGCAAACAATGTCAAGTGAAGCACGAATTGTGTTGAGAGGGGTTTTAGGAGAAGAAACATTCAATTCAATTAAAAGTTGTTGAATTCAATACGTTTGGGACTTTTCTGATTTAGAGTTTAGGTCGACTAACCTTGCATTTGATATAATTTTTTTTTTTTAAATAGGAGACCACATTGAATATTTAAAATTTAAGGACTCAATTGAATAAAAAAAATATAGAAACGAAAATAAATAAAAAATTTAATTATAAAAATTTAATTACTAATTAAGTCTATTTTTTTTATTAACTATCCTTAATTGTTATTTATACTGTTATGAAAAAAACGTAGTTAGTATTCCTTCTCAACACATCATCACTTCTCAACTATATATACTTATGTAGTTAGTATTCGTTCTCAACACATCATCACTTCTAATTCTATATATACCATCGTTTTTTTAAGTATAAGAAAACACATTTAATTGAATTCTAAAGTCTTGTACGACAACTTTCTTTTCTCTGCATATTTACATAACTAATTAGTATGTATTAGTATATACGATCGATCGACAAAATGTTAAGTTTCAAGAAGTAATATTTTTTTTTATTATTTTCTGTTTATTTTAAAAAAAAAATGTTTACTGAATATAATATATATATATATATATATATATATATATATATATATATATATATATATTGTATTATATATCCCTTCTTAGTTTCCTAGTTAATTAAGCTATTTCTATGCTAATATTATTTTCTTAGAATTGAATTTTACAGTATTAAATTTCGTAGATAAAATTACCTATCAACTCAATACTTACGAAATTTGTTTCATAGGTAATTCGTAGATAATAATATATTATCTACGAAAAAAGAACATTACGTACGAAAAATTGGTGTAAATAATTAATTGATTTCTTACAGTGGAATAATGTGCTTTTTCTTTGTTTTTATGATTGAGCCATTAGATTTGAACATATGACATCAAGCACCAGTGCCTTCCTGCATTTAATTGGTTTTGGTACACATCTTTTCTTTTTAACGCTTTTGATACTTCATCTACTTAGGATCATTAGCTAGAGGCACATTTTGTCACACTCAAATATTTGAAATTGAGGTACATATCATTTTAATGTTACATTACTGTACTCGCAAGTCCATGACCGACGACGCATGATTATAATTAAGGTCAACTCGTGTTTTGTTATTATTTGTCTCTCTCAATGATTAGTTTAACGCTTAACCACACAAAAACATATGAGAAATATAATTGAGGAGGCGAAATACTGAAGCATAATAACAGAGTACGAATGACAAAAATCTAACAACCTGGATATGGTAACACGAAAATAGATCATGTTGTCGCTAGGAGATCATGAATGAATGACTTGCCCAAATATGATACTATGCCAGAGTTTTTTCTTTCATCTTCTAGATTTTTTCTTCTATTGCTATTTACAGGATTAACTACGATTGAAATAACACGTTAAGTAGTATAGAACATGTTATTAATTATGAGACTCATAAATTTTTTACATTTAGTTAATATTTTACTTTTTTATTTATTTTACAAGTAAAAAAGTTTACCTTTTTAATAATTTTTTACTCTTAAAAATAGGTTGTGAGTAACTCTTGGAAGTTAAATGAATTTTTATATTTATAAAAAAAGTAAAATAATAAATATAATGTGAATTTAAAAAATTTATGGGTGTTAATATAAAAATTTTATGGATATCGACGGTAACATGGTCCCAAATAGTATATAACTCTATCCCCTCTTTATGATAGCATAGCAGAGTTGAATGTTATTTTGCTGGTATTGTTTATGTTTTGGTATTGTTTTAACACGGATAATATTTTAGTGTAATAATAATATGTTTTCAATTTACAAATTAAAAAATAAGATATTAGTTTATAACTTTTAAGAATTTTATTTTATTTTATTCATATTTTCCTGTCATAAAAATTCTTAAAAAGAATTATTAAAACACAGTCTCCTCTCTTATATATGTATTGGAAGTTTTTAAGTGGCCTTTTAGATATAAGTCTTTTTCTCGTGGGAAAAGAAAGAAAGATATTTTTTTACTATCTCCTAGTAATATTCTTTCGTCGTGAGGGGCAAATGGGTATTGGTATAACAGTTAGCCTTTAATTAAAGACATTAAATAGACAAACACCGACTTCGAGCTTTGAATCAATAACCAGTAAACCAGTCCGTGTGGACTGTAATTTAGGCAAGTAGTATTGAACAAACCGCATAACTTTCCAGAAATTAAGTGTGAAGAAAAGTACACGCCAGAAATCCTAAACTTTAAAGAATAAATTCTTGAAAGTGAAAAAACAGAAAACTTAGGCTGAGAAAAAGGAAACAGAATAAGATAACCTCAGACAAAAAAATGAAAAGAAAAGAAATAGTAGCAAATACAGGTCGTGTAGCAACCAAAAGTTTTTCAATGCTGAAGGTCAATTTCAAACTTCCCACTTGTCCGGAAGCAGCTAGCGGATTAACCGTGAGTCTGGTGCGAATAGCCTCTGAACATGAATTTGAGTAGAAAGAATCAAAAGCAAAATAGTTGCTTTTCAGAAGCAACCGCATTTGACTTGGTGCTGCGAATATTGTGTTATTGACAGTGACTGTTAACCAATGAAAAATTATTCTGTAGTCTCTGAACTCGTGTAAAATAGTTCTTTTATGATGTATATTCAATTTTTATATCATTAACTAAGAGTTAACACAGTTTATGCTGCCCGCAGAGACATGGATTATCATTAACTAAGAGTAATGATACATATATGATAAATTTTATCATACATAATTAGTTAACTTTTGTCCTAATCTATCAAATTACCTACCTATCGTATTGTTATTCACTTTCCCTTTCCTCTTCATATCTATCAACTGTCCCACTCCCTTTTGGAATAAAAAAATCTACGAACTTTCTTAAAAATAACTTATGAAGAGTGTGATACTCTCAGCTTAAAAAGGAACCCCTTTAATGAAAGGATAAATAAGATAACAACAAGTGAGTGAAAAGAAAGCATGCCAGACATGGACCACAGTGATAAACTCAACTCATTACTAGACAACAATTACAATAATGAAATGAATGAACAGGAATCAAAAATCTCCTTATAGAAGCAACTAAACACGGCATATAACCAGCTGTTACTCTCAAACTCCTAATCCTATTCAGACCACGAAAAACCAACTACATCATCCATGGCAATCCCCAGCCCCACCAGATTATCCCTTGCCATGGAGAGAACCGGGCAATGGTAAACACCACTCCACTCCTTCATTCTCCAATGAACAATTTCATGAATCAGTTAGGGATATGTGTTAATGTTAGTTGTTCTTGGAATAAATTTCACATGAATCAATTGTTATTGCAGGATTTTCTCCCCAGAAATCCCAACCGATGTAATTGTTACAGTGGGGGAAGCCGATTTTTCTCTACACAAGGTACCAAAATTTTGCACTTTTGCAAGGAACTTCAAAAAGTCGTCATCATCTATCGGTGATTTTGTGTATTGAAATTATAAGTGCTGGATTTTTTACGCAGTTTATTCTGGCGGCAAAGAGCAACTACATCAGAAAGGTGATAATGGAATCAGAGGAGAGTGACCTAACAAGAATAGACCTCACGAACATACCTGGAGGCCAAGAAGCTTTCGAGAAAGTAGCCAAGTTTTGTTACGGCGTCAATTTCGAGATCACCGTTCACAACGTCGCTCCGTTGCACTGCGCCGCCGTTTTCCTGGAGATGACCGACGAATATTGCAACGGAAACCTCGCTGGAAGAACGGAGGATTTCCTTTCTCAGGTCGGCGTCTCTACTCTCCACAGCGCCGTCGCGGTCCTCAAGTCCTGCCGGCAGCTTCTCCCCTTCGCCGCCGAAGTCAACCTAGTTGAGCGCTGCGTTGACGTAATCAGCTCCAAGGCTTGCAGCGAGGCGAACTTTCCGAGCCAGTCCCCGCCGAATTGGTGGACGGAGGAGCTCGCCGTGCTGGAAGTAGATTCCTTCGCGAAGGTGATTTCCGCCATGAAACAGCGCGGCGCTAAGTATCTAACCATCGCCGGAGCGTTGATCACCTACACCGAACGCACGCTGCGGGAGCTCGTTCGCGACCACAGCGGCGGCGGAAGAGGAATCATGTCGTCAAATTCCGGCGATTCGGATTCGGAGTCGAGAAGAAGCGAACAACGCGAGATTCTGCAGTCTATTGTCCCGCTCTTCCCGAAGGAGAAAGCGGCGTTTCCAATCAACTTCCTCTGCTGTCTCCTGCGGTGCGCGATCTATCTCCGCGCGTCGAGTTCGTGCAAGCGCGAACTCGAGAAGCGCGTCACAGAGATCCTGGAGCACGTGACGGTGGACGACCTCCTCGTGCTTACGTTCTCCTACGACGGCGAGAGGCTCTTGGATCTGGACAGCGTGAGGAGGATCGTCTCCGGCTTCGTGGAAAAGGAGAAGAGTACGACAGTGTTCAACGCAGGCGTCAACTTCAACGAACACTTCTCCGCCGCGATGCAGCGCGTGGCCAAAACCGTTGACGCGTACCTCGCTGAGATCGCTGCTTACGGCGAGCTCTCCATCTCTAAGTTCAACGGCATATCCATCCTCATTCCCGGAGGCGCTAGAAAATCCGACGACGATCTATATCGCGCCGTTGATATCTACCTCAAGGTACACAGATTACGTAATCAAGTTCCCAAAAAAACGGATTAACTAAAGAAAACGACACCTTTTGGAATTAAACTAATTGGCTAAATAGTCGGAAAGTTTTTTTAATCACTACTTAATTGCTTGATTATCTTAATAACCCTAAATTTCAATTGGTTTGGCCAATAACAGAATAACTACCAGTGTATAACACTTAAAATTGAGGTTAAATTATTTGAATTAATCATTAATTTAGTATTTGAATTTTCCTTTTTTTTTTCTTTGACTGAGTATTTTTATTTCTCTTTATAAACTATTAAAGTAATTAAATTGTACAACTGGCACTTAAAATTATAGGTTCAATTGTTAAGTTATGTTACTGACGTTCAACTGTGAAGTTAAGTTATTAATTTTGACTGTTAAAATTTGTCTAAAATATCATTTACCATACAATTTCTTTCGTACAACAATGACAAAATGGAATCTAGCAAAAGGCACTGTGTAACCCAGACCTAACCAGTGATCAAGTAACAAACTAACTCCACACGCGCTCACGCGTGTTGTTGCAGGTGCACCCGGACCTGGACGAGATAGAGAAGGAGAAGGTGTGCAGTGTAATGGACCCACTGAAACTATCATACGAGGCGCGTGTGCACGCGTCGAAGAACAAGCGATTGCCGTTGCAGATCGTGCTTCACGCGCTGTATTACGACCAACTACACCTAAGGAGTGGTATGGCGGAGGACAAGGAGGCGGTGGCGGTGGCAGCTGCAGTGGAGAAGAAACAGCTTCAAGCTGACGTGTCGTTGGTGAGGGAGAACGAGGAGTTGCGATCGGAGCTGATGAAGATGAAAATGTACATTACCGATTTGCAGAAAAATGTGCAAGGAACGTCGTCGTCTGGGAAGGAAACTACTGGGCCTGTAAAAAGGCCCACATTTTTCTCTTCCATGTCGAAGAAACTGAGCAAGTTGAACCCGTTCAAGAATGGGTCTAAGGACACGTCACACATTGACGATGCCCCGGTGGACTTGACCAAGCCCAGAAGGAGAAGGTTCTCCATTTCCTAGATGATTTCTTCCGTTCAGCCATCGTCACTGTTCTTAGTAAATTCAAATTTCCATGTTTTTTAGTCAAAATATATCCCTCTTCGTTAAAAGTATTTTTTTTAAAATTAGTTACGTTTCTTTTTGTCTTTATTGTTATTTTTTTTGTAATGAAGGTGTCAATTTGTAATTAATAAAAAGAGTGAAGTGTGATTGGATTTCTTATACTAGATTTGATCATATTTGTATCTATAACGGGGAGAGGAGCTACTAGTTTCAGTGTGAATTAATAATAATGTTCCGGTATGCAAATCCTGGTGTGATTAGCTACCAGAACAATCCTCGTCTTACTCTCTCAATACCAGTTAGAAAAATCCTGTTTGTACCAGATGCCCTTTCCTCTTTTAATACCTCTTCTAATAACCTCCAATCCCTACTGATCTGGGACTGCCCCCTTTCTTTTAGCGTTTTTTAAGTAACCAACCGTATATCTCGGCAGTCACTGGATTCAAGCCTAGGTTTGGGGAACTGCTTCCTATAATTTAGGAAACCACTATATAGTGGGCCTGTTGGGCCTATCAACGGCTACTCTGTCCCATGGCTGAGAAAAAATATCTAACTTCGTCCTGCGAGCTAGTTATTGTACCCAAGCTCGGAATCCGAGCTCTTCCTGCCTTGGTGCATGGCGGAGCTAGGTCGGTGTCCGAGCTAAAGGTCCGAGCTAATTATCCCAGTACACAGCCCTCCGACCCTTCGTCGAGCTTGCTAGGCTAAGGGTCGCATCCTGTACCTTGATTAGACATCCTGACAGCATTTATTACCCTGTACCTAACCGCTACACGTGTCAATCATCGACTTAGGCGGGCTTTAAATCTCGTGGCTCTCCTTGAAATAAAAAAGTAACCGTTTTCAGACCCTTTACCTTCTAACATATTCACTCTCGTGTGCGTTCTTCCGGCGGGATTTCGCGTTTCTAACCAATCTTTGTGTGTTCCCAGTCTTCTTCCAGGTACTCCTTCCATTCCCCCTTTTTCTTTTTCTTCATCAGGTAGTTTGTATTGTCTTTATCTTTGGCTATTCTGGGGTTGCGTTTGATAAGCGAAAACACTTGCAAACCGTATTATATCTTCGGCCCTTTATCTTTCTTAGTTTCGCCAGGGTTTTCTTGTCGTAGCCTTTACCCAAAGAAATAAATGTAGTTGAGTTTTGCTTCCCCCAAAGTCGTTGTCCTGCTTGTTTCAGATTTGGCCTTGTTTCTCCTGTTTCAGATTTGGCCTTCTGCTTTCTCCTCGCGTTTGTTTTCCGGGCGAAAGTGTTTTAGGGGTTTTTTAGGGTTTAAGATGACTTCCTATGATTCGCAATATCCCTGGGCTTCTTTGAGTTTGAATAGGGAATGTACTAGTTTGTGTACGGCAAAGAGGATTAAGGCTTTTAGGGATGGGCAAGCACTGTGTAAAAATGACGAAAAAGATGTGATTGTAGGGCTTTGTGAACTGGACGAGCCTGTGTGTAGAGATGGCACTCTTCCACCTATCCAAAGGTTCACCTTTGTTTACGCTACCCTTTTTGAGAGGCTTGGGTTCCGATTACCCTTTAGTGATTTCGAGAAGGATTTGCTAACTATGTTAAATGTTGCTCCTGCCCAACTTCACCCGAACAGCTGGGCTTTTGTCCGAGCTTTTCAGATTCTCTGTTCGGGTTTAGATATCGTCCCCACTACTCCCATGTTCCTCTATTTTTTCGAGTTAAAACAAAGCTCCCCTAAACAGTTTTGGACTTCTCTGAATAGCGTCAGTGGTCGAGGTCTCCTCACCCTGTTTCAATCCTCGTACAAGGGTGGAAAGGGTGCTTTCCTGAAAATTCTCGCTCCTGAGCATAACTCTACCTTGCTGGAGGGATTCCCCATGTACTGGACTAGGCTTCCCACTCCACAAGGTGCTCGCCAGATGGAGGAGCTAACACTGACCGAAAGGGAGAGCTGCGCTAGATTGGAGGGTTTAGAGGTCGTCTTTGATATTCGTAAAATACTAGACCTCGAGTATCGCAAAGTAGACTTAAAGTTGTTCATCGGTATTCACCCAACCATGCCCTCTATACTCTAAGTTCAAAATTATCTCTTATGCTTAATACTGATGTTTACTTTGTCTGACTTTATCAGAACGCCAGATGGCTCTATCACAGAGGGACTTGCTTCGTAGGATTAAACAGCAAGAGTCAAACAAGGTCGGGGCGAGTTCGAGGACGAAGGATTCCTCCTCGAAAGCTGTAGTTCTAGAGAGCGAGCCAGAAACCACACAAAGTGACCCCAAGTTAAAAAGAAAGAGAAACGATCCCTTGATCTCGGAGGCTTCGGACTCTACTGATAACGTCCCGGTTAGTGCTTTAAGCTTTAAAAAGAGTTTCTGGGATGAGAAATTTACTCACTTGGCATATGGTCGAGCTAACAATTATTTTCCACTTGATGATAAGTTGCTTTCAGGTCGTCAGCTTTCCTCGGTCCAAGAGGGACTTCTTCGCGATATCCATCAAGTTGAAGCCTCCTCCTTGTTCCTTATGAATCGCCTCGAGGCATCTGAGCGGAAAGAGTCAAAGGCTGTATCTGATTTGGCCGCTGCTAATAAGGAGATCGAGCAACTCCGAGTTGATTTGGTGGACTTTGCCACGTTGAAGAAAACTCTTGAAGATAAAGAGGCGGAGCTGACGGTTTTGAAAGCAGAAGTGGAAGAGTTGAAACCAAAGGCTGAGAGTTTGTCTATTCGGTGCCAAGTGTTAGAGGGCGAGAAAGAGGAACTTGCTGACCAGTTATGCTCGACTTTAAAGGAAGGTTTCCAGCTTGCCCTAGACCAAGTGAAAGTCCTCCATCCTGACATTGACATATCTGCAGCTGACATTACTAAAGAGATAGTAGATGGTCAGTTGATTGAGCTTAGTTAGATTTTCTGAGGGTTTTAGTTGTAGGGTACTTTACAAATGATGTATATTTTGTTACTTGTTTTGTGTTTGAAAAACTTTAGTGTAGTACTCGTCTAAAGAAAATGACTTTTGTGTTATGTCTCGACTAAACTTTCAAGGTTTTTTATAGTAAGTTTGGATTGCGTTAATCGTCGTGTAGTAATATAAACTTAAGTTGTACTTAAGTTGGATTTGGTAGTAAGCCCTCAGCGTGCTGAGGTTTTGTGTCTAGCTTGTAGCTAGGTCGGACCGAGTAAGTCCTCAGCGTGCTGAGGTTTGTGTCTAGCTCGTAGCTAGGTCGGACCGAGTAAGCCCTCAGCGTGCTGAGTGTCTAGCTCGTAGCTAGGTCAGACCGAGTAAGCCCTCAGCGTGCTGAGGTTTTGTGTCTAGCTCGTAGCTAGGTCGGACCGAGTAAGCCCTCAGCGTGCTCAGGTTTTGTGTCTAGCTCATAGCTAGGTCGGACCGAGTAAGCCCTCAGCGTGCTGAGGTTTTGTGTCTAGCTCGTAGCTAGGTCGGACCGAGTACGTGAAAATCTAAAATCTAAAAGAGAAGGAGTTTTTATATAAAGTTTGATGCCCACCTCGTTAAAAAACCCTCCAATAAGGTAGGGAAAAAGAGTGTGGGGTGTTATTTTTACAAGACGAAAAATAAATAGTTAAAGAACTGCTAACTGAAATAAAAACGCAGATTTGAGGCGTTCCATGTCCTAGGAATGGTCGCGCCATCCAATGTTTCTACTCTGTATGCTCCTCCCTGTAAAACTTCTTTCACTCGAAAAGGCCCGATCCACTTAGGTGACAATTTGTGCTCGACCTCGGTCAGATGTGCTCTTCTTAGGACTAGATCGTTAACTTTGAAGTCCCGAGAAATTACCTTAGTTCGATATCTCCGCTCCACCCGTTGTTTCGTAGCTTCTCCAGTAATCCTTGCTAGTTCTCGGACTTCTTCTAAGGTGTCCAAATTCGCTCGTATTCCTTGTTCATTTGATTCCGACGTCAGTTCTCTTCCGCCTTCTGCTGGGTTCCCGATCTCGATTGGCAATAGTGTGTCCGTTCCATACACCAGGCTGAACAGGGTTTCATGGGTGGTCGATTGTGGTGTTGTATGGTAGGCCCATAGGATTCTGGGGATCTCCTCAGGCCAGAGCGATTTACTAGCCAAAACCCTTCTCTTTAGCGCTTTGAGTATCACCTTATTAGCCGCTTCCGCTTGTCCATTAGTCGGTGGATGCTCTACGGAAGAAAAACGTTGGGTTATCCCCAATTTCTGGCATGTGCGTCGTACTTGAGAGCTGGAGAATTGAGTTCCGTTGTCGGATATGAGACGACGAGGTACACCGAATCGGCATACAATGTTCTTTCATAAAAATTTTTCCACCCTCGATGCAGCGATTGTGGCCACCGGGTCTGCCTCTATCCATTTCGTTAGATATTCTACTGCTACAATGAGGTACTTTAATTGGCGTTTTGCTAGAGGAAAAGGTCCAAGGATGTCTATCCCCCATGTATGGAAAGGCCAAGGAGCATGAATTGAATGCAGTATTTCCGGGGGAGCTCGGTGGACGTCGCTTTGTCTTTGACAAGGATCGCAATGCTTGACATGTTCCATGCAGTCCTTCCTCATGGTGGGCCAAAAGTAACCAGCCCGAAGGACTCTTAGCAGTAGAGCTCGTCCTCCAATATGACTGCCGCAGATTCCTTCGTGCAGTTCCGACATGATTCTTTGAGCTTGTGCGTTCTCCACGCATGTTAGTATTGGCCTTGAGAATCCCAAACGAAAAAGGTGCCCATCCACAAGGGTGTAGCGAGATGAGCTTCTCTTCACGCGTTGCGCTTCGTCCAAGTTAACAGGCAGGGTTCCGTCAGCTATGTAGCATCTGATAGGATTTATCCATGACTCGGATACAGAGGCTCCTTTTAGACTCATTATTCTGATTTCGCTGGATGAATCTACTCTAGGTGAAGTGAGTGTTTCCTTGATCACCGACCTGTGCTAGCCAGGTTTGGTGAGACTGGCGAGTTTGGACAAAAGGTCTGCTCTGCTATTGTCTTGTCGAGGAACGTGGTCAAGACAGAAATCCTGGAAAGTTTTTGCTAACAACTTTACGTATTCTAAGTATTTTGCTAATTGGGGATCCTTTGCTGAAAATTCTCCACTGAACTGACCCGTGACTAATAGAGAGTCACTCCGGGCTGACAATCTCTTTGCTCTGATCTCCTTAGCTAATAGCATGCCTGCAATTAGAGCTTCGTATTCGGCTTGGTTATTACTGGCTTTGAACGAGAACCTTAGGGATTGCTCAATTAGGATTCCACCTGGTCCTTCGAGGACTACCCCTGCTCTGCTTCCTTTCTGATTTGATGCTCCGTCGACGGATAGGACCCACTCAGGTGTGGCTGGTTTGACAGGAACTCCGTCCGTGCTTGATGATGTAGGCAAAGTGAGTTCCGCCAGGAAGTCAACCAACGCTTGAGCTTTGATCGGTCCTCGCTGCTCGTAGGTTATGTCGTATTCTGCTAATTCTATGGCCCATTTCACCAGACGACCTGTCATGTCTGGCCGTTTGAGAATTTGCTTTACAGGAAGATCGGTCTTGATTTGAACGCTGAAACTCTGGAAGTAGTGTCTAAGTTTCCTGGCAGAAGTGACGATAGCTAGGGCCGCTTTTTCAAGGGTTGGGTACCATTTTTCTGCGCCATGTAGCAATCGGCTAACAAAGTAGACCGGGTATTGTTTATCTTCTCGGTCTTGTACTAACACGGAACTTATGGCATGTTCGGTTACTGTAATGTATAGTTGCAAAGGATGCCCTTTCTGTGGTCGACTGAGCACTGGAGGTTGGCTTAGATATTCTTTGAGTCGGAGGAAAGCATTTTCGCACTCTAATGTCCACTGGAACTTTTCGTTCTTCTTTAGGCACTGAAAATAGGGGTGGCCTTTATCCCCGCTCCGGGCCAGGAACCTGGACAGGGCGGCCATCCTTCCTGTTAATTTTTGAACTTCTTTCATACAGCTCGGACTCTTCATGTTGATGATTGCTTGACATTTATCTGGGTTGGCTTCAATACCTCGTTCTGTCAACATAAAACCTAGGAATTTCCCTGCTTTAACCCCGAACACACATTTTTCTGGGTTTAACTTCAATTGATACTTGTTGATGGTGTCGAAAAGCTCTTGTATGTCGAGGGCATGAGCATCATTTCCTGTGGAAGTGACCACCATGTCGTCTACGTAAGATTCTACACTTCGACCAAGTAGAGGTTGGAGTATCCTATCCATCATTCTCTGATAAGTGGCCCCGGCATTCTTTAGGCCAAAGGGCATCACTCTATAGCAAAAGTTGGCCCTTACTCCCATGAAGGCAGTCTTGTCTTCGTCCGCCGGATGCATGCAGATTTGGTTGTACCCTGAGTACGCATCCATGAAGCTTAGCAGACCGCAGCCGAAGACGCGATCTACCAGAACATCTATATTCGGCAAAGGGTAGGAATCTTTGGGACATGCCAGGTTTAGGTCGGTGAAGTCGACACACATCCTCCACTTTCCATTTGCTTTTTTAACCATGACCACATTGGCGAGCCATTCCGGATACTGTATTTCTTTAATGTGTCCGGCTTCCATCAACTTTTTTATTTCCTCCGTCGCTGCCTTCTCTTTCTCGTCATTGAGTCTCCTACGCCTTTGAACTCGCGATTTTACCTGTGGGTTGATGTTCAAACGATGACAAAGTATGTCTGGATCAATCCCAGGCATATCTCGGGCTGACCATGCGAACGTGGACATATTTGCTCGCAAGACTCGTCGTATCGCTGTCTCCGTGGCTTGATCGAGGTCGGCTCCGATTCTTATTTTCTTCCCGGGGAGTATTTCTAACTCTTTAAGTTCACCAATAGGTTGTGGTCCTTGATCGGTTGGTGGTCGTGGATCGAGCTCGGAATCTGACCGATCTACCAAATTAGGGATCTGAGTTAGGCTGTAGGTATCTCGTCGAGTTCGCAAGCTTTTTTCATAACACTTTCGTGCCATTTCTTGGTCGACTTTCATCGTGACTACCTTTCCTTCAGCCGGGAATTTCATCTTCAAGTGTGTAGTAGAAACGACCGCGCCGAGCTTGTTGAGGGATGGTCTCCCGATCAATACGTTGTAAGATGAGGGGGCATTGACCACAATATATTTGACTACTATGGTCTTTGCTGCGTGCTCGTCAGAAAATGTTGTCCTCAGGTTGACGTACCCCCGAACCTCTACCTGTTCGCCTGAAAAACCGACGAGGACCCCATCGAAAGTGTAACATCCCTAGGGAATATTACTCAAAAATAAATATTTTAAATAAGCATTTTCATTAAATAATCATCTCGATAAAATTCCCAACGCGGGAAAATTTTATTTCATTAAGTTATCGTGCCAAAACTCATAACGGGCTCATAATTCATTACAAGTTCCCAAATTTTGCATTTAACATAAATTACAATTCATCAAAACCCTAGAGCTACTCCCATGCTAGCCCCTCACTCCGCCATCTGAACGTCCTCAGCACCACCTGCATCAACATCTGCTCCCGTGTAACGAATTACACGATCATCGCCACACACAAACAGAAAGGGTGAGCTGAGAAAATAAAATAACAAGAATATAACACAAGACAGTTCATTTACCCATCGTACTCATTATCTATAAATCTTGGCCAAGACCCTAACCCCAAGACTTATCAGTCTTCAAGTCACACAATTGGTTAGCCTTGAACTCGGGAATCTGATGCTCACACGAACCTGCCCGCGCGTGGTCCTGCCTCTACGAACCTCCCCGCTCGTAGTCCTGCTCTACGGACCTACCCGCCCGTAGTCCAACACATGTGATCCACCAGCCTCCGTACCTCCCCGCACGTGGCATCTCTCAACGTGAGCACGGAACATACGAACCTCCCCGCTCGTATCCCCACGTGAGAGTAACTTGATATGAACCTCCCCGCTCATATCATCACATGTCACACCATCCATGAACCTACCCGCTCATGGCACAGCATCTCCCGATCCAAGCATCATTGTCAGCTTAACAAAACAACACACCAAATGCAAGTGCAACAGCGTTTCCGCCTGGCCCGGCCCACACGCCGCCAGGCGAAATTGCTCCAGACCGCCTGGCGGTATTCACCTCCCGCCAGGCGCCAGCGTCCTCCCAGACCCCCACTGTTTTCTCGTCACCGCCTGGCGGAGCATACCGTGCCGCCAGGCGCCAAGCGATACAGGGACCCCTGACGCTAGTCTCATCGCCTGGCGCACCTACCCGTGTCGCCAGGCGCCGTATCAGTAGCAGAACCCCTCTGGTTTTTCTACTATGGTTAGTCTCACAACTATCAGAAGTATCAAGCACCTAATCTTTACCATGGCCAAACCAACAATTCAAGTTTTCTCAGTAACTGAGCATTAACATATTAAAGCAATTTCATCCATATCTACGAACACAGCCCCAAGTTCGACACCTTCTTTCACGATACCATGTACCCTACTCTATAATAACCAAAACTTTACTCTCAGCATCATTAGAATACTTCCCTCCTAATTCCTCATGCATCAGTAAGTCATGTTCAGTACCTATCCGATTATACGTAAACGAACACTATGCCTTTAAAAACAGAATCTCTTAACTAATTTTTCCCTTCTCCCTTTCTTCCATAGATAATCCATCCAACATCATAAGCTACCATTCTCCCGACTATTCATCATAGTATTTCGTCCCTTTCTACATTACCAAATTGTCGTAAAACCTCACACACTCCAAATTTCCTTCAGTTTCTATTTCCAAAATCCTGCAAAACAGCCCCTGCCCGCGCTATCGCCTGGCGGCGCCTTGCTGGCCGCCAGGCGGAGCATCAGTACCTGCATAAACCAGATTTCTTCCACACCTGTGACAGACTCCACCCTTTTTTTCCAGTACTCAGTTTCATCATGTCCTTTCACTCAGAAATGACCCTACCTATTTTAAGAACTAATTTCCCGTTCCCGCTTCAATGCATATAGATTCCTCGATCTTTACACTCTAGAATCCCCCAAATCAGTTCATTCACGACTATACCTAGGACATTGCCATACTCTGAATTACAATTGATTTTCGCCCAACCAAATACTCAATAGAAACTAAACATACCAATTTCAGTAATCCAATTAATTTAACACGCAAACAGCGTCACAACTCACCAAAACAGAACGCAACAGTGTCGCGCCGCCTGGCAGGAATTCATCGCCGCCAGGCGGATCATGCCAAAACAAGAACAACACAACAAACCTGATGAGCCGCCTGGTGGCACGGGATGAACCGCCAGGCGGTTTCTGGAAAATTCCAGAAACCTCGATAAAACAGTGCAGAAAAATGCTACAGCGATCATGCTATGATTCAAGGCATTGCACAGTTACTCAATCGCAATTAAAAGACAAGAAAACAACTCCCCTAACCTGGATTCCTTGCTAAACTCGAGTTGTTGTGCTCCTCTCTTCACCAAAACTTCTCTAGCCTTGGCTTCCCACTCCGGCCCTTTCAATTTCAGCCTCAATGCCTCACCCTATCAGCCCTAATCCTCTGGAAATACCTCTCTTATGATAACCACGACCCTAATTGCTATATTCTCCCCTCTTTTAACCTTTTCTTCCACTATCACCCTTACTTAATTGCCCCTTTAGATGCTTATACGAATTTTAAAATAAAATTAATATTAAGGTTACCCAATTGGCTTAATTAACCTTCTATTTTTCAGCCCTTAGATTACCCCTCCCTCTTGGCTGCTAGGTTTCCAATCCTTCCACATTCATGCACCAGAAAATTTGGCAAAAAGAAAAGTAACTTAGTTCTCAACAAGGTTTGAACCCACACCCATGCACATACCAAACCAAGGCCAAACCATTCAACCAACCCAGATTTCATGATAATTCCTACAATTTTAAGAATTTATCATGACAACACGCATCCAATATAAAACACACAAAAACACACAATTTAAATAACATTCAAGTGACACACATAGGACTCGAACCCAAGTCCTCACACACAATCAAAGTGCTCCCATCCACTTGAGCTAGCACTTTTCCACGTCATAGCTCCTCGCATTTATTGCTTTAAATATTCTCTTTATCCATCCTAATTAAATAATTAATTATATAACTATTTAATTTTCCCGGATCTTACAGAAAGGCAAAAGCTGGTCTCTGGGAATCTGAAGGCCGACGAACGCGTCATAGAACATGACGTCCGCCAAGCTGCCTTGGTCGATCAACACACGATGCACATTTCGACCCATCATAATTATTGAAAGAACCACGGGGTCGTCCTCATGAGGTACAATATCCTTGGCGTCTTCTGTTGAAAAGGTGATATTGGGAGTGGGCGTTGGAGGTTCTAAGAAAGTTGTCGACATGACACTCCACGCGTATCGCTTCCTGGCTGATTTGGTCGGGCCCCCTCCTGCGAATCCACCTGCTATAGTATTGAAGTCTCCAAGTACGGGAATTTCATGAGGTCCGGCGACCTCTTTGGAGAATTGTCCGGCGGGCTTCATCTTGGTATCGTCGTTCTTAATATATTTGTCCACGAGGCCCCTCCGAGCTAAATTTGCCAGTTGCCCTATTAGAGGGAAACAGTCCTCAGTGTCGTGACCATGGGTCTTGTGAAATTCACACCAGGCCGAAGTTTCTTTTCCGAGGAGTCGACCGGTCTCCATAGGAAAACGTAAGTATTTCCTGACCCCTTCATCTTGTAAGATTCGAGTTTTGGACTCAGAAAAAGGAGGACACGAAGATTTGAAGGCCCTTTTATCTGAAAGGTGACGTGGACTGTAGGGAGTGAATTTGCGGCTAGCTTTTTTGTACGGAGAGGAGGTCTCCATAACTTGACGTCGGATGTCCCTACCTTTGTGCTCAGGCTGAGGTCGTCTCTCTTTTGACCTCTTCCTCTGCATGGCTTCTTCTGTTTCGATATAGATGGTCGCTCTGCTCCTTATTTCCGCTAGTGTCATAGCGGGTGTCCGAATGAGAGACTCGCTAAAGGAATGAGCTCGCAATCCTTTCACAAATGCCCCGACTAGCATCTCCTCGCTAGGATTTGTGAGTCCCATGCTGACATCACAAAATCTGTTGAGAAATTGCTTCAAGGTCTCCTCCTGACGTTGTTTGATATCAAACATGTCCGCTATCTGTAGCTGCTTGGGGCGGTTTACTGCGAATCTTTCCATAAATAGGCGAGCAAAAATATTGAAAGAAGTGATTGTGGCGTGGGGGATTTTGCCAAACCATTTTAACGCTGTGCTTGACAGCGTGCCTACGAACATCTTGCACCGCACCGCGTCGCTTCCTCCTGATATTAGCATTTGCGCTCGGAAGGCTTTTAGGTGCGCTTCCGGGTCGCCTTCACCAGTGAAAGGTGTCATTTTCGGGATGATGAAATGGGGCGGGATGGTCTCTTCTACGATCGCCCTAGCCAATGGATGGTTATCCTCCTGCTCGACCGTTCCTCTCCCGGGAAGGTTGGTGTCTCGGAAATGACTACGGTCTCTCATCCAAGTCCGCAATTCATCGTTGCTTTTTTGCAGTTGTTCTTGTTGACGCATAGACTCCTCCAATCTTTGTCTAGCTTCTTCTGATTCTTTTCGGACGATTTCGTTTTCTTGTCTTAAGGTATCAATTTGCCGCATGATCTGCTCTAAAGCAACCCGATCATTATTGTTGCTTTCTGTTGCCGTGATCACCATTGTTACCTGCTTTCGTTTGCTATTGTTTTGTGGTGCCGGTTTCAAGTTTTACCGGGCCCCACGGTGGGCGCCAATGTTCCGGTATGCAAATCCTGGTGTGATTAGCTACCAGAACAATCCTCGTCTTACTCTCTCAATACCAGTCAGAAAAATCCTGTTTGTACCAGATGCCCTTTCCTCTTTTAATACCTCTTCTAATAACCTCCAATCCCTACTGATCTGGGACTGCCCCCTTTCTTTTAGCGTTTTTTAAGTAACCAACCGTATATCTCGGCAGTCACTGGATTCAAGCCTAGGTTTGGGGAACTGCTTCCTATAATTTAGGAAACCACTATATAGTGGGCCTGTTGGGCCTATCAACGGCTACTCTGTCCCATGGCTGAGAAAAAATATCTAACTTCGTCCTGCGAGCTAGTTATTGTACCCAAGCTCGGAATCCGAGCTCTTCCTGCCTTGGTGCATGGCGGAGCTAGGTCGGTGTCCGAGCTAAAGGTCCGAGCTAATTATCCCAGTACAAATAATTATCGTACAATGTTCTTATTGATGCTAACTTCCCATCTTCTTTCGTTCTAGCATCATATTTTGACTCGCTTGTATTTTTTAAACTTAACAAATACATTAATTAATCAATATTAGTCTAGTTACGTTCAGTTTTGAAAACTTAACATAAAACATAAATATAATTTGTTCTTGATAAGAATCGTATCAAAGTATTCAAGAAATCATACAAAAATATAACATAAAATATTGATAGATACAAAATTATTAGATAAAGCTTAGATGAGATTTGGATGTCAAATCGCTCTCATAAACCTTTTGATCTAACTGTATTAAACAAATCGAATTCTCATTCCTACCTCACTCACCTCAATAGAAGTTTTATAAATAGAATGTTGCTTTCCAACAACACCACTAGTAAGAGATTAGTGATAACTACTTTTGCATGTTTCTAAGGATTTTGTTAATTTCTTGCATTTGGATTTGGATTTGGATTTCGTATCATAAAAGGGGTCTCTATAAAGCAATGCATTTCATTTTAGCCTATTTTCTTATGACTCTGGTCAGAGGTTAGTCGCTTGAGGTGATGGTTTATTTTTATTTATAAAATGGGGAGTGCACATTCAAGAAAATAAAATTTAAAAAGGGAGTGTAATGGTGTAAATAGCAACTTGCTGAGCTGTTTTCGGTTGAATAGTGGGCCAATTTATTTGAGTGCTTGCCCAACACCCAGCCTTTTCAGACAAGAAATAATCTTTGTCATTTCCATTTTGTAATTTCACTATACCGTTTTGAGCAAGAAATTGCAAAACCTAACCTCTGCGTATGTATGCGTTGCCGGAATTTACCGAAGAACGGGCAAAACAGAGAGCTATTCCAATATTTATCGCTGATAAGATACAAATTTGAAGATAGATAGCGATACTGAATATGTCTTCGAATAAGAGTGAGGAGAAATCTCAGGCCGCGGCGGAGAGAATTAAGGCAGCGGCGTTGACTGCGGCGAAGGGGTTGAGCCGTGCGCAGGCGGAGCGGGCAGCGGCGGCGGCTGCGCGGAACGTGAACGCGTACGGGCAAAAGGAGGAGGGGCCGAGCCGATGGCAGGAAAAGAGGGAGGCGAAGCGTCAGATGTATCTGATGAGCACCGAGAAGGCCGTGAAATTGGGCGAAAGGAAGGATCTCAAGCCTTCGAGATCCGCTTCTGGCGGCGCCGCGCAGTGCCAGAAGTGCTTCCAAAGCGGACACTGGACTTACGAGTGCAAGAACGAGAGGGTTTATATTTCTAGGCCTTCACGGACGCAACAGCTTAAAAACCCTAAATTGAGGGTCGATACGCCTGTGACGTATGATTTGGATTTGGATGGCGATGTTCCTGATGGTGATGATAAGGAGGAAAAGGAAAAGAAGAGGAGGAAGAAGAAGAAGAGTGAAAAGAAACGACGTCGTTATGATTCAGATAGTGATAGTGAGAGTGACAGTGGGAGTGATGCATCTTCTGTCACCGGATCGGAATCTTCCTCTGAGAGTAGTTCGGGTTCTGATTCGGAGGAAGAACGGAGGCGGAGGAGGAAGAAGCAGAGGAAGAGATCAAGACGCAGCCGGAGGAGTTATAGTTCGTCCTCAGGGTCGGAGTCCGATACAGATCCTGGTTCTGACTCTGATTCAGATGATAAGAGCAGCCGGAGGAAGAAGAGGCGTAGTCGTAAGCGTTGAATGAGATCGTGGCCAGATCCATGGAGACAATCATCAAGATTCTGCGATATGGTGGTTGTTTATGATTTGGCAATGGGTAATGTAGAGTTTTGCTGGATGTTTTTGGTTGTTTATCCTATATTGTTTCGACATTCTAATTCGTGGTACTTGCAACTTAGGTTTATTTTTTTCAACATTTAAATTTATGGATGTGTTTTGTGTTATTGTTAGGTGCTCAAGAAGTTGGATGATTTTTGCAATTAAAGCTATCTTATAATTCTGTGGTACTTTCACACTCATTTTTGTTGCCCAAGAACAAGTCTTGTCACCACTACCCTTTGACACAATGTCATCGAAGATCTTGTCACTCTTTATTCATTCGTCAAAGTTTAGCCGCTGGTCCTGCTTGTCCTTTTCCGTGTCCATCCCTTGTTTCATCGTTAGCATCTCTGCTTTGTATAGCACTGGTTTCAATCTCAGTTTGCATTTCTTGTGTCAAGGTAGTAAACCATTCAAAGACGCTGCTACCATAACCGTCTTAAAAAATCTTTATATCAAGCTATGGGAAATGACTCTCAATTTTGGCTCCAAACATAGAACCAATGTATTGCAACACCCTACATGTTCATAAATGCTTATTGTAAGTTATGGAATAAATGAATTTCTTGTACCTCGAAGAATTTAGCAATCCAACCGATTGGGTCTGCCCCCACAGACACTGGCAACTCTGCCTTCTTAGCCCAGATGTGTGTTTTCTCCATCTCTAGCACTGGCACTCTCCTGAAGATCTGGCTGGTAGGATCAATTTGTTAGGAACTAAGTTGAAAAAAGAAAGAAAAGAAACTTTTTTTATTCAATAATTAAATGAACTAGAAATAGGGGAGCTCTCTCTCCTCCACGGGTTTCCCCTTTACAAAGAGCTAATGTTTAATCTACAAGATGAACATCCCCTTCTTTACTCTAATATTCTCTTATTTATTAATATGATTGGCGTGACCCATGATGTCCTTCGAAGTAGTGACTACTATAATTCCTTTTATTCTCTGTCTTAACAGAAGCCCAATAGCTTTTGGTTTTCATGCTTCTGGCTATGTATGTTTTCTTCTGCTGTCAAATTCTTGTTGCTCTTCTTACCTTACTTTATTAATCTAGATTACATTAAAAAAAGACACAATTTAGTTTTTCTGCATCTAGATTACCTTAAACTAACTTATTTTGAGCTATTTGCTTCCCTATGTTAGCATATTGTCAATCCCAGTTCATTTTGGTTTTCATGAATTCATGCTTCTGGTGAATCAAAATTTTGTTTCGCCATCAATTGCAGTTTATCACTTGTTCATGTTACCTTAATTTGTGATTTTTTTATCAGCACCTAATTTTGTTGATGGTTCTAGATTACATTAAACTAACCGAGCATACTTGACTTGATCTTGTTACCTAATTTTCTGTATCTGGATATTAAATTATTTTCAGAAAATGAAAATGGAAAATAATTTACCGGACACGCCTAGGGTTTCCATATTTCCAATGGCCATTGTGCATCCTGACATTGTTATCTCCTCCTCCTTGTTCATCTTATATGTTACCTTAGATCGAGAAAGGGTAGTGGATTATTTTGAGTATTTTAGAATACCTCAGCACTTCTTCAAAATGTCTTCTTTCATAGATATTTAAAACATTGTTGAATCAATTATTCATCTTACTGTGGAGGCAATCTTAGGGCTTGGTTCTTGTTTCCTTTTTTTAATTAGGGTCGGTAGTCTTATTCTATTTGTGGATTTGTGCTTGTGTAAGGAATATTACTCTATCAAGTCATTTTAAAGCTCTAGTGTTACCTAATACTTAATTATCGGTATTAATAAATAGGTCTGCTGGACTAGTATTTTCTATCACATCTGATACATTATTAGACATTATGGGTGTGTTTGGTTCATAATAGAATTAATTTTCCAACGCAAAAGAAAGAATTAGTTGTTTCTCATTCAACACGTGAATTTTTTATCCTTTAATTGATTTTGGAAACCTATTGATTCTGCTTTAGAAAATCAATTCTAATCAATTTTACATCATTTTGACGTAGAACCAAACACCCACTATGTCAATGTAATGGATTATTGAAACCCTTGTTTTCTTCCTTTCCTGCCTAAACCCTATAATTTCTACAGTTTTGAGGAAGTGTCTCTCAGTATGGCTTGATTGGAATCTCTTCTCCCCAGTATTGGTCATTGCAAACTTTGTTGCTTGCTGAAATGCGTAGGATTTGGCATTTATAATTATTGAAGTTTCATTACTGAAATCAGAAGATGCAATATTATAATGACCGTAGATTGTTCGCTATGTATGAAATTAAATTAGTATTCTTTTGCCACATTCAAAGTTTTTATATTTTATGTAAGCCATTTTCTTGTTGAAATGGTAAATTAGTTCCTTAAGACTTGGTACTGAAACTCGTTGAGTGCACTCCTATTACTTGCAAGTATCCCTGTCATCCATTAAATTCTAACTTGCATATCTGTTCCAGTGTTCACAAATATCAATGCTATATGTTGTGTAGGTGGAAGAAGTTTAACTGTAACGCCTTTAATCTGAAATGTTTTAATCCCCTTTAAAGTAAAAGATAGTACTCCTTTGATTGCAATTTCTAGTAGAATTTTAGTCTGCACGTTTAAAAACTACTCATATTTTTGCTGGTTATGGAGGTTTTTTGAAATTTCTGAATGTATGTAGGCACTTGCTAAAGGGGAAGAATGCATAGCAGCCATTTTTTTTGGTGTAACCCAAATTGTGGCTACCGTTGTGGGGACTAGGGACTCTTCGTAACTTGGTCAAGCAAAGGTTCAACATAGGGGGATTCAGTATATCATATTCTTCACTCGTGGATATTTTTGCTCACTGGTTATAAAAAAACAACTATCCGCTCTCGCTCTTTAAACAACAACCAATTATTGTTGACATAATTAATGATCTAATCCTTTAGTTTGTGGGTTATTAAAGAAGCTTGCATTTAGTTGGTGAGCTACTGAATATTTAATTAAACAGTAATGATTAGTAGTCGGGAGGACGTGTATCAATAGTCATGTATGTTTGGATTGATTTCATTGTTTAAAATATGTTGTTCAATGTTTGTTTGGTTTAGGTTATGTTTGGATTGATCAAGATGAATTAGCAAGAATTAAAATAATGCTACAATTAAATTTTAATAATTGTTTACATTGTTTAATATACCAAAAGAAATATATTTATCTCATTCTATCGAGGAAACATGTAGAACAAAAATTATTTGGACTCACAAGTTCACTAGGTAGTTAGCACAAACTTCACGATATGTTCTTTTCTAGCTTACGAGGTTTCAAGCTTACTTGGTTTCAAGTTGTCTTAGTAAGTATAATAATCAGATTTATAGATTATATTTTTTTTTTTAATTTTTTAATTGTTTATTGAATAATATTTCATTGAGCTATTTATTCTGGTATATCTAGGACTGACGTAGCACACATGATATTTAAATCACAATGGATTTTTTTTTTTTTCATTTTCCATTTCTTGTTCTTGTCTAATATACTCCCATCGAATCACAGAAGGCGTCACTGATGAAAGTGGTTCCTAGTCAGTTCAATATTTCCTTTTTGTTAGTCTTTCAAGGTACAAATGTTGTTGAAGTGAATGTAAAATTATTATTTCATTAATTTTACTTTAATTTAGGATTCAATCTAATTCTCTTTAATTTTTTAAGTTTATTTATTTCTAGTTGTTTCCTTGTATCAGGGGATGAAACATCTTAAATGTTTTGTGCACAATACTTTATTACTATGTATATGCATCATAGACTACTCTGTCTAATTGTTACAGACAAATATTAATAAGGAAGGTCCGACTAGAATGAAAGGGCATTTTAGAAACTAATTCTTGTTTACCAATTTATTCTGTATTGAACTGATCACTGCCTTGTTGATGGATTAAGCAGATTTATTATTGTCCAAAAATTTTTTAGTTTACGTTTAAATTATATTGATAATTTAGTCTAAAATTTATTTTATTTTAAATTTTCTGCTAGTATGACAGAAATTGGTTTATAAATTTAACTAACTAACAAGTATATATTCTAATTAAATCAAACAATTAAATAGTGAATCCCTATGACTCTGATTATATGTTAGACACTGGATTTATTGAATTCAATTCAATGCATTTGACACTTTTGTGGTTAGATATTTTATAATAATACTGATTTTTTTATAAAAGCATTACTATTTTCTATATTTTATAATTCATAAAAACTCATCAACATATTAATCAAGGAAATCATAATTTCTCATGATTTGAATCTTCAATTCTTTTCAATTCACATTCATTTATAATACTGATATATTAATTTCTATAAATTAACTCATTAAGTCATTAAAATTTTTCTTTATATTTGACAATACTTCATAAACTGTAATTGTTAAAGAATTGGTCAATTAAAATTCTGAGTGTGTATACATGTGTATGTGTATGTCTATTTGCTCATACGTGTTTTAATGTGTATGTACTTGTGTTTATATCTGTGTGTCTATGTTTGTATATGTTTGTGTGTATACATGTGTATGTGTATGTGTATATTTGTGCTCATGTCCTCTACATTTGTATTTGTATATATGTACATGCGTTTATGTCTGTATGCTAATAAAGAAAAAACTAAAATACCCTCTTTTATTGTACCATATGTGAGAGAAAGAAGAATAAGATGAATAAAACTTATGTTCCGCAAAACCTGTTCAGAACGTTTTGTATTGCTCAGCAAAACTCATTTCTAAAAGCATTTTATATGTTCTGAAAAGCTTGTTTTGGACTAAAAAACTTGTTCAAGAAGATATCATATGTATTCCAAAAAACATATTCTGAAAATTATATTTTGGAAAGTTTATTCCATAATGCATTTCATGTTGTTGAGAAATCTTGTTTTGAAAATCATGTTCTAAAAATTTAAGAAACCTTGTTCCTAAAATTTTTAATATCCATTCTATTAAAAATCATGTTCCTTCAATCCATTTAATATCCATTCTATTAAAAATCCAATCCATTTAAAATTTATTTTATTGGATCTGGATATCAATCTAATCTACATTTTATATATTTTATGGATTGAATATCCATTCTCAAAATCTAGATTTTCAAAATGGATAATCCAAAATATCCCATCCAAATTTTCACTTTATATTTTTTGTTAGGTTAGTTTAAAGGGTGAGACGGACTAGCCCAAATTTAGTCGTATTTGATTGAGTTGGCGTAACCCTGTACAAAATTTGACTGAATCAAGTCGGTCCCGATCGAGATTGGACCCAATTGGTCCTGGACAAAATTGAGAAGTATTCGGCCAAATCTGTTAAATTCTTTGGTGTCAACCCTATGGACACAAATTTGGATCCACATCCATTATTTGGATCCAAAATGGATGTGGATTAGATTTTCGATAGGGCTGACACCATAGAATTTGATAGATTTTTTGTCGAGGCCAAATTTTAGTATGGGATGAACTTGGATGACTTTTGAACGAATTTCGGTCGGGGACGATGTGACCAAATTTGGGCTAAGATCGACTCGACAAAATTTCAGTCAAGATTGACTTGATTGGATTCGACTAAATTTCGGCCAGGGCCGATTTTGCCTAATACGACCAAATTTTGGCCAGAGCCGACTTCGCCAAATATGGTCACATTTGGGTCAGGTCCTGATCAGTCAAATTTCGGTGAGGGTTGACTCCACTAAATTCATCGGTCAGGACCGACTTGATTGAATATGGCCAATTTTCGATCACAGCCAACTAAGTTGAATATAATCAAATTTCGTTCATAACTTAGTCGACCGAATACGGCTAAATTTGGGCAAGTGCCGACTTGACCAAATTTTGGTCATGACCAACTCGACTGAATTTGGCCAAATTTAGGTTAGGACCGACTTACCTAAATATGAACAAATTTCAGTCGCGATCGACTTTTCTGAATACGACCAAATTCAGGCCTGGACCAACTCGGTCAAATTTTAATCGAGGCCAACACGGTCGAATTTTGACCGGAGCCGACTCACTTAATTCGGTCGTGGCTGACTCAGTTGAATACGGCCAAATTTTGATCGTGACTAACTCATTTGAATACGGCCAAATTTCACCCTAGGTCGTCTCAGCCAAATACGACCAAATTTGGGTCAAGGCCGACTTGGCAAATCTCAATCGGGGCCAACTCGATTGAATTCGACCAAATTTTGACTGGAGTCAACTAGGCTGAATACAGCCAAATTTTGGTCGCGGTTGTTTTGGCCGAATACGGTAAAATTTAGTCTAGGTCGACTCAGACCAATGTAGTCAAATTTGGGTTGGGGTGAACTCAACCAAATACTTCCAAATTTTGTCCAGGACCAATTGAGCCAAATTTTGATCGAGACCGACTTGACAGAATTCGACCAAATTTTGTATAGGGTCACGCCAACTCAATCAAATACGACTAAATTTGGACTAGTCGATCTCAACTTTTAGTCTAACCTAACCAAAAATATAAACTGAAAATTTGGATTGGATATTTTGGATTATCCATTTTGAAAATCTAGATTTAGAGAATGGATATCCAACTCATAAAATATATAAAATATATATCAGATTGATATCCATATCCAATAAAATGGATTTTAAATGGATTGAATTTTTAATAAAATAGATATTAAATGGATTAGATCATAGAAAAAATAGATTGGATTATAAAAAAATGGATTTTTTGTCTAGCCTTGATTAGAATTTTGTGACACATCTCTTTGCATATTGAATGTCAGAACAGAAAACCAATAAAAAAATATTGTCTGCCAACATCTAAAATTTTTTCTAAAATCATCCATGTAATCATAACAGACATTTGCAAAAGTTTCAAATTTGTGTTGTTGCATAAGGTTAGCTTTCCTATTTCCGGAAAAATAATGTCATTTTTCTTCTTTCGATCAATAAGAAACTTGAAGAAGGATAAACAACAAAGAAGAATCTTAGCTATACTGCAACAAGTAAACCAAAGCATCATTATTTTATGAAAGAATCAAGTATTTCAGTGCAATAATGCGAGACGTGCGACGTGAGACGTGAGACGTGAGACGTGCTATATGGGATGTGGAAGGTTAGATGTAGGCATGATACGTGGGACGTGGGACATTCGACATGAGACATAAGACGTGAGACGTAGGACGTGAGACGTAAGACGTGGGACGTGGAACGTGAAACGACGTGGGACGTGATACATGAAACGTGAGACATAAGACGTGAGACGTGGGACATGGGACGTGAGACATAGGACGTGCGACGTGTGACGTGAGACATAGGACGTGCGACGTGTGACGTGAGATGTAAGACGAGAGACGTGAGATGTGAGCCGTGAGACGTGAGACGTAACGTGGAACATGAAACGTGAAACGTGAGACATGAGACATGAGACGTGAAACGTGAGACATGAAACGTGAAACGTCAGACATGAGACGTGAGATGTGAAACGTGAATGGGACGTGGGTCGTGTGTGGGACGTGTGACGTGAGACATGAGACGTGAGACGTGGGACGTGGGAGGTGAGACGTGAGACGTGAGATATGATACGTGGGACGTAAGACGTAAGACGTGAGACGTGGGACATGAAACGTGAGACATGAGACGTGGGACATGAAATATGAGGTAAAAATAATAATTAATGTTTATTTAACACATAAAAATAAAAATTATGAGAATAACAACAATAATTCATATTTATTGAACTCTTAAATGAGCGGAAGGAAGCAGAGAATGATCTGAAAAGTTAAACTAAGGATGGACAAAAAATCTGATTTTCATGATCAAATCCATTTTTGCTATGATCCAATCCATTTAATATTCATTTTATTAAAAATCCAATCCATTTTATTGGATTTGAATATCAATCTGATATACATTTTATATATTTTGTGGATTGTATATCCATACTCTAAATCTAGATTTTCAAAATGGATAAGCCATAGTATTCAATCCAAATTTTCAGTTTATATTTTTGGTTAGGTTAGGCTAAATGTTGAGACGGACTAGCCCAAATTTAGTCGTATTTGATTGAGTTGGCGTGACCCTATACAAAATTTGGCTGAATTAGGCTGAGACGGCTTAGGTTGAAATTTGGTCGTATTCAAATGAGTCAGTCACGATCAAAATTTGGCCGTATTCAACTGAGTCGGCAACGACCGAAATTCGGCCGAATTCAGTCGATTCGGCTCCGGTCAAAATTCAGTCGTGTTGGCCTCGACCAAAAAATTGACCGAGTTGGTCCTAACCTGAATTTGGTCATATTTAGGCAAGTCGGTCCTGACCTAAATTTGGCCAAACTCAGTCGAGTTGGTCATGACCAAAATTTGGTCGAGTCGGCACTAGCCCAAATTTAGCCGTATTCGGTCGATTAAGTCCTGAACAAAATTTGACTATATTCAACTTAATCGGCTCTGATCGAAAATTGGCCATGTTCAGTCAAGTCGGTCCCGGTCGACGAATTTAGTGGAGTCAACACTGACCGAAATTTGACTGATCAGGCCCTGGCCCAAATGTGACCATATTTGGCCAAGTTGACTCTGGCCAAAATTTGGTCATATTAGGCAAAATCGGCCCTGGCCAAAATTCACTCAAATCCAGTCAAGTCAATCTCGACTGAAATTTTGTCAAGTCGACCTTGGCCCAAATTTGGTCACGTTGTCCTAGACCAAAATTCGTTCGAAAGTCATCCAAGTTCATCCCATGCTGAAATTTGACCTCGTTGGCCTCGACAAAAAATCTGCCAAATTTTATGGTGTCAGCCCTATGGACACAAGTTTTAAAAAATTTAAGGGTTAATTATGTTTTTCATCCCTCAAGTATTATGCGATTTTGTTTTTAGTCCCCCAACTACCGTTTGCTCCAATTTGGTCCCTCATGTTTTGAAACGATCGGAAATAGTCCTCCTTTTTGGACGCCGTTAGTTTTGTTTGACACCTGGCAAACAGACTGTCACATATGAATCCCATATTAGGCTGTGTAAGTGGATTGTGTTTATGCACGTGCTAATTAAAGAGAAGCTATAATTAAGTAAAACGAAAATGTTATTTCTTCAGTGGGAGAGTTATTTTGTCTGAATTAAGTGGGCTGTGTTATTTAATTAAGTTGTCCGAATTAAAAGAGACAGTCGTTGTTCAAATTAAAAAGAGAGGAAAGGTCATATCTTGAGTGGGAGAGTTATTTGGTCTGAACGAAAGCATTGCACAAACCAATTGAGGGCTTGAGGGAAGGGATTAAACCATTACACAGCAATCGGGAGGTTGAGGATAGGGATTAAAGCATTGAAGAGTAGAATCGGGAGGTTGATATAAGGGATTCAAGTATTGAAGAGTAGAATCGCGACCTAAGGTAAGTTCGTTCCTTCATGTTTTTTTTGGATTCTTGATCTGGTTTGGTTGCATTTTTTGGTTCGTGTATGGTTGTATTTGTTTAGTTTGTCTATTGATTGAAAATGTAGGGCTGGAAATGGGGTTTGCAGTTGCTTTTCATCATATGGGTCGGTTCAAAAGGAATAAGGGATTAAAATACGTTGGGAGTGAGATTCATGTAGTTAAACGGATCGACCCCGATTTTTAATTAGCACGTGCAGAAACACAGTCCACTTACACAGCTTAAAATGAGATCCATACGTGGCAGTCCGTTTACCAAGTGTCAAACAAAACTAACAGCGTCCGAAAAGGAGGACTATTTCCAATCGTTTCAAAACATGAGGGACCAAATTGGAGCAAACGGTAGTTGGGGAACTAAAAACAAAATCGCATAATACTTAAGGGACGAAAAACATAATTAACCCAAAATTTAATTTGAATTTATTTTATGAAAAATGGATTTTGGATTTTGAACTTGATCCAAATATTTAGTTCTGGATTTAAACTTAATCTAAATATTTGGATCTGAATTTTTAAAAAATCCAATCTATTTTTTTGAAAAAATGGATTTTGATCGAAAATCTAATCCTATTATTTGGATTCAAAATGGATGTGGATTGGATCATTAAAAATCCAATCCATGATATCTCTATAATAGATAATGCAAAAGTCACTTTGTTGAAGGATAAAATTATCATTTTAAAATTGTGAGATGCATATAGAAATTATGGAGGTGCAGGAAGAGAAAGGCGAAAGACATTATGTATTTGAAAGTGTTAGATGATTCCATATAGGATGCGCCTCGTCTGAAGTTTCTTGGGCCTTAAGAAGTTCAAACAACAAAGATTCGCTGCATAAATTGTACGACAAGAGTACTCTATTCTCCAAATACTAGAAGAGGTTGTGACATTACTCTTGAAATACATTGTTAAAAAGTCTTTGAAATTAAAAATAATAAGTAATAAATATTATTTATTATTATTTTAATGTCTAAAAATTAATTAATACTATCATATACACTAAAAATTTTAATTTCCCATTATACACTTTAGTGTTTGTAATATCTAGTAAAAAAACATCAATCTAGACAAACAAAAACAATTATTCAATATTTCGTCTTCAAAAAGAAAACATTAAATGAATTTTATTTGATAAATTGTGGACAAATGTATGTTTCAAGTACAAAATATTAAAAGTAATAAACATTTATTATTATCATTATTACTATTATCACGGCCAACCTTACAATATTATTTCAATATCATTTTTATATTTATATCAACACAATTATATTAAGACAGTTGATTTTTTAAAATTTTAGTAAATTTAGCTTTATTTTCTTTGTCCCCTATTCATTATGCATTAAATAATATAGAAGATAAAATTCGTCTCACGACTTAAATATTTATCTTATATTCATCATATATATATATATATATATATATATATATATATATATATATATATATATATATATATATATATATAAAGTTGTTCCAATCATCACAATGACATTGCTAGTATTTTTATTTTTATTTTCACGAGAGTTAGAATTATTCCTAGAGAAAAAAATGTTTTAAACTCCCTTGAAAAAACATGATTACAATGAGTTCGAGAAAACTTGATAGGAAAAACAAATATTATATTATTTCTAGTATATTTTTCTTTAATGTATATCAAACACTAAAGAATTTCATTTTTAATTTTCTTAAATTTACTCAGTGGACCTTTTGCATTTATTGGGCCGTGTTTGTGTAACATTGTCTGGTAGTGTGGTCTGGAAGGAAAAAAACAAAGCACAAGTCCACACTCCAAACAAACCCAAAGATTTAACAAAAGAATAATTAATATAGGGGACCATGGTCCATGCTTGGAGGACCATGTCACTCTTCAACTTTATGAAAAATAATTTACTCATCTTAATGTTGTTATAAAACTCTTGAAGATATAGTGTAAAAAGTAGATTTATGGATATGGTGTTTGAAAATATGAATATATGATTTTTATTTTTGTGATTTTTAAAGAAGACCATTTTTATAAGATTTTTTTTTTCTAAAATTATGCTATATTTTAGATATAATTATGAATAGTAATATATAACTAAATAAGATTACTTCACTTTTTTATGGTTATTGCTTCAGATTGTGCAACTAGAAAGAGTTGCTTTAGCTCTCACTCACTTCATACAAGAAAAATAAAATAAATTTTGCATTTGTTTCACGTTTTTAATATTTATAGAAATAGCCTATAAAACAATTACATTGATCATTCACTAATTGTCACATCTTCAATTCATATTAAAAAGTTACAATTTCCCAAGAATCATTCATTAATGCACACTAACTTTTTTTCCTTTTTAAACGTTGATGTTTTATACTATTGGAAACATTTAATTAGCTCGTTTCGTCACCAACTTATAACGAAAATATATTATTAAACTATCTACACTCAATTATTCATCAAATATGTATTTTACATTAAGAAGTAACAAATACTTATAAGTGATTTACCTACAAATTTTTATATGTAATTACGGATAAATATTAAAATGACTTATGGTGAGAGATAAATGAGACTGTGATTCTTTTGTTAATAAGAGAATTTTTTACTGTTATGATCCGATTTAAATTCGTACGGTAGTCATCGTTAGAAATAATTCCCGCATTTTCGAGATTTTGCGTTAATATCCCTTCGGCAATCATCATTAAAAACAACTATTGAGTTCTTGAGGTATTAGCTGTTTTGGAGCGTAAAATTTCATTACAGTTTTATCTTTAAAAAACGTCTCATAGAGGGTCAAGAGAGAAAGAAATATTGAAACTGTGCTCTTCAACTCTTAATCAATGTCAAACTTATTGAATATACCGGAACACCTGCTTTAATTAAAAAAAAAAAAACTTTCAAAAATAACTAACTCTATGATCATCATATCATATAAGGTATTTGCAAATTTTTTTTACTAAGTACATCAACAGATACATTAGCTTTCTTTGGATGATAAGTCAAATATAAGCTATAATTTTTCAATAATTTTATTCACCTTTATCTCATGTTAAACTCTTTTAAATCAAACAAAATATTTCAAACTCTCATCTAATTTTTATTGATAACATTTTCAGCGATAAATTTTTGTTATACATTTTTATTCTATTTAAAAATAAAATTAAACTTCATATCTTATTTAAGAAAATTGACTCCGTTATCATTTTGATTTTAAAAAGACATGTTTAGTTAGATTGAATTTTTTTAAATATAAAAAATGTTATTAAAACGACTTTAAAACACCTTTTTTTTTCATCTCTTCTTTGTTTGAAAGCAAATATAATTCAAAATAAACATCATGTCAATTTGAATGTCAACACCAGACAATAAAAGACATAATTGGTGTAAGCCTTTTGAAATTCATCACAAGGGCATCTTATATGATAATATATGGAACCATATATCATATAATATACCCCACTCTCATATATGATATATTTAATATGTCAAATATATTGCAATAAATTTATGCAATGATGCATAAGGACAATCATAAGCCACGTGAAAACCCTTACGTAAAACCAATTTCGTTAATATTTTTTTACATTGTTTACTTTGGAAAGATAACAACGTCTGAAACATAGAAGAATAGAATATTCAAATTGGTCATCATTCATATTTCATATAATATAATAATACCTTTGAACAAGTTTAACTTCTGATTGTTATCAATGTCACTTGAAAGTGATTCCTAATTGTATTTATTGACAGGAATTAAACTTATAAAGAGACGTCTTTTTCTTCTTCTTAATATAAAATAACACAACTGTGACATCCCATTTTAATAAGATTAAATTACTAAATAAAACGTCACAAGATCATGATAACAAGAAGCACTCAGAGAGATATAAAGCGTAGGAAAGATAACTATTACAGTCATCCGGAAGTACTAAAAGGAGTTCATAGGCATACAACCATGCCATAAGAAAACACAATCTAAAAGTTTAACAGTCTTGCAAAAGGGTTGCCACCAAGGCAACTGATACAAAAGGCCTCATGGCCATGAAACTACTCCTAAGGTCACCAAGGCCGACAACTAGATCGCACCGCTGCGTCGCCCGGATCCATCTCGAACCTCTCTCTCTTCTGCTCCCACCAAAAAGGTGATCATCGCAAAAAGAAACATAACAAAAAACAACACAAACATGCAAGGGTAAGCTAGTGTAATATAATACTTATCATGATACAACAGACAAGTATTTAAACATTCCTTAACATGCAACACAATAGGCACAAGACATCATGTTATAGCAAACAAGCAGGACACTATGACTCAATTATCCGGATACATATATTAAGATCGGATTCACTGGATGCCTGCACTCGTGGTGGCCTCTACTGCTCTGCAGAGCCATTGCCAATGGGTTTCACCCTACCACTCACGAGGTT
>Ga0214544_1001803_pt1 | contig 44968 bp, 24 predicted proteins | sample CNSS3metaG_FD_160074 | JGI IMG/M metagenome (GOLD analysis project Ga0214544, IMG submission 160074) | Root nodule microbial communities from cowpea collected in UCLA plant growth center, Los Angeles, California, USA - CNSS3 | ecosystem: Host-associated > Plants > Roots > Nodule | place: USA...
TATATATATATCAATGATTTTCATTAATCTCCCTCTAATTTAAACTCTCAACTCCACACTTGTATTCTTGATAGTTGTTAAAGTATAAACGATAGATTCTTCTATATTTCATTTTTTTTTATGATTTTGGTTTGCATTAGGATCCCTGTACGAACAATTGGTGGATGCAATATGGTGAGAAGACCAACATAGGTTATTGGCCACCCGAGTTGTTTGAAACAATACTTTACAATGCACAATCTGTGGAATGGGGTGGTGAAGTTTACAGTGCAAGGGTTGCACAAACTCCTCACACAGCAACACAAATGGGCAATGGCCAATTTGCTTCAGTTCTGGATTATTCATCTGCAATAACAAGAATGAGAATTCATGACAACTCTGAGGCCTTGAAAATCCCAGAATGGACCTATGATTTTTCTGATGAATATAATTGCTATGATGTTTGGTACATGTCAGAATACATTTATGATCCTCAATTCTACTATGGAGGTCCGGGTAGAAATCCAAAATGCCCTTAACTTATTCATAATTAATGTTTCAACCAATTACATCTGATAAGAGATACATGAAGAGGATGTATTGAATATTTTGGTAACATTTTTTTTTCGCTGATTTTTATAATGATAAAAAAGAGTAAATTAACAATTTTGATTCCATTTAATTTCTACAATTTTTCTTATACGTTTGTAGTCCTTCCTCTATACAAACATCGTCTTACAGATCAACAAGAGAATTTTGCTGATCAAACAAAAGAACAAGTCGAAAAAGTTAAATTAGAGTTAAAATCTACATTTTAAGAACTAAAGAAATATCAATATTACAATTTAGCCAGTCAAACACTACTATGAAGGGTCAAAACTCTGTTTGAATGAGTAAAATGAAAATGTAGTGCACAGGGAGACAACATCCACTAATATTACATTTGATTATTTTTAACATTCCATATAGTTACAACAATATCTACAAACGAATATGCTGTAACAAGGACAAAAACAACAGAAAAAGTAGAATAAAGTAGCAAGATACATATAGTAAAACAACAACAACAAAGTACAGGACTTGACGCACTGTACAAACTCATCTCAAAGCCTGTCTTGTGCCACATTTAGACAACATTTTCACTTCCAACAGAGTTTAGTATTTATAGCTTTGGACTTTCACATTTCTGAAGCAGAACAGAACCATAAACATGACTACACTAAATCATGCTGTTTTCTCTCTTGTTGAATGGATTGAAATATTCTAGCAGCTGATTCTGTGGCAGATTTCCCGTTATGTGGAACGACTTTGATGACTTGTGTTTGGTGTCTGGTTTCAACAGAGTGAAGAGAAAGAGAATGTGCATCACTTCCTTCAGCAATGTTCCCTGCTCTGATTCCCTGTGGTGTTTCACCAGGAGTGCTTGCTGTGCTCCCTTGTAATTGTCTCTCCTTGGACACATGAAGTTTCTTGACATGTGATATGGCTCCATTCCTCTGAACTGGTAAGTTGGATGAGCTTTGGTTATGGTGAGTGTTAAAATTGGCTCCCTCAACTGATGAATGACCATTTTGACCATGAGAACCTTGTCCGGCCAACTGGTTCACATGTTCAACAGCTGACCCTGATGCTGCTTGATTCGCTACCGGCATGCCATAGGGGGAGAAGTAGGTGTGGTTGGCCGGAGAAACAAACGGTGACACCCCGACTACTTGATGAGAAGCTGGGAATTGAAATGCAGGATTCATGAAAGTAGCACCGAGAGGTGCTTGTCCGAATCCTGCAGGCATTGCTCCGGTAAATGCCGGCCCGGGATATGGCTTGTAGACAAGCCCTTCGGAAGGAGACATGATAGGAATTAACCACTGATGTTGAGGTGACTGATTGAAACTCCAGGGACTTGTTCTGTTATCAGAAGCTACATCTGCCTGGTGTGGAAGTCCTGAATAAGGGGTGTGATTTGTAAGGTGGCTACCATTTTTCGGAGACGAAAATGAGGTCTTCTTCTCAACTGCATTCTCAGCAGAACATTCTGTTTTAAGGTTCTGCTTTTCTGAATTGTTTTTCCGTTTAGGAGTTTGTTGCTGGGGATCGACCACAACTTGCAATGAAATGGTTTTAGGAGTAGACCCCTCCAGAGGAAATTTTCCCAAGAAAGCAGCATCTTCAAGCAAAACATCTGGGGATGAAGCAATCAGCTGTTGAACCTGTTTAAATAGAGAGAATTAATGTGTGAATGTGTATGAACAGACTTGAAGGGTGAATCTCCATGTCTGTGTGCAAGTATGTGCAATAAAAGTTAACATGCTTCCCATTTCGAGCTAGCAGAAGAGATCAATTTTACCTTGATCAGTCTGTGCAATTCAAACACTTGGACAGCAAACACTCTCTGTTGACTGTAGAGAGGAATGGGAGTTCAATCAAGAAAATTACACAATACTCATCCAAAAGGTAAAAACTCCTCTAAAGTAAAAGTGTTTGACACACTTTCTTACTCTGAAGGAGCCAAATAAGAATATAACTCATAGCAATTGCTCAATACTCATCCAAAAGGTTAAAGCTCCTCTAAAGTAAAAGTATATTTATATACTTTCATACTTTGAAGGAGCCAAATAAAATATCATACAGATGGCAAAAAAGAATATAGCTCATGGCAGACAAACAAATTTTATAGTTCATACGAAATAGTTGTGTAGTTTAGTTGTTTCTGGCCAAAGCATGGAGTTTAAACCGTGCAATGTAACATAGTCATCTTTTCTAGGCATATGCATATCAAATCATATAAAAGATATCTTATGCAAAGGAACTATTATATGGCTACCTAAGCTAAATGTCCCAACCTGAACACAGAAATTAAGACATTGACAAATGGGAGAAGAAAAAAAGAGAAATATTCCCCTTGTTATAAGTATAACATGTATTAACAACTCATCCCCTCATCATATACTGCGAGGGATCATCCTGCATTTCTCAGTCCCCTTCTTAGTCCAAGTCCTTCAGTGCAGCAAGGGCAAGCGGTATAGTAAGGAAACTCGCCCCAGAGGTCACATGGAGAACCAAGTAAGAGGAAACCAAGAGATGAATATATCCGCTATCGGCCTGTCATAAGGGTAACCCTTCGACACAGTACAATATTTTAAGACTGCTCACCACCCTGTTTTAAGACGATCCAGTATCCACCATTAAAAATTTATTAAGAACTTTGAACATACAAAAAACCAATTTAGAAGGGACCCCAAGATGATCAGATTTTCTTTCTTCAGAGCCACATTTGCAACTCCTCGAATGAAATGTAAATATACAGGTTATTTACCTAGTGTAGGTTGTATAGCATAAACCAAATGCAGTTCTACAGTTTTATATACAAGAGAAAGGAAAATTACCTTCATTGAGTGGCAATAGGGAAAAGGTTTAACATAGCTTATAAACCAAGCCTTATATCCATATCAAATATGCATGAAACAATATGAAAGGAATAAAAATATGAATAATCAAATCAGAAGACAAATCAAACTTGGGGTTTTATTCTATACTCCTGCAGATAGGAACAAGTTGACTTTTTTCTATGATAACTTTATAATATACATAAATCACAAATACCATCCAGATGAAGCATGTAAAAAAACATTACCATAAATCAGTAAGAAGTTTCACGAGGAAATAATTGAAGCTTGAAAGCACCACACCACAGAAAAAGCTACTGCTAAACATCAACATGACTTACTTGGCAATTTTTCGCCTTGCTTTCCAGAAATGTTTTTGACCTAATATCCCTACAACATCATCAGGAGAAACTATCAGACTTGATAAATTTGTTACCGTGGAAATCTTCGAGACATCACCACTTTCACCAAAATTTCCCTTCTGTATTGGACCTTCAGTACCAACATCGTGATATTCAACATCAACATCATTGGTAACCTCAACTGGACAGGTTTGGTTTACTGCAGAATGAAAACAGCTTTTTGGTACAAGGGCATTTCCATTATCCATATCCCTTGTAGAGTTAAGGACACCATTTCTATGTTCAACATCATTGGACTGTGTCCCAGCCACACACTCCTGCTGTAGACAAGCAACATCCTGATGTAACCTGCTTATACTTGGGACAGAACAATCTTGATCCTCTTGATTTGGAATCACCTTGGCTTGCATCACTAGACTGTCAATAACTTCTCCACTTGATTTGTTTTTCACAGACATTTTTTGTTGCTGTCTACTTGAGCTTACATGTGGATGTGTCTCATTCCCACTCCTCACATGCTTTCTGGTGTCAACAGGAAGGGAACCAAATTGTGCTGAATCTCTGTCACCATCATTTTGCACTGAAACTGAGCAAAAATTACCCAAAGGAGTGAATTTTTTCCCATTGAAACTCTTCATCGCTTTATCATTTGAGTGACCAATCCTTGAGCAAATGTATGCATGAACATCATCTTCATCTGCTCTCTTTCTCCTTTCTAGCTGCACCGATGAAGTGTTTGATCTTGATCCATCAGATTGGCGAGAAACATAACTTTCGGTTCGATGAGCCTGTGTTTGCGAAGGTAAACGAACTGGGTAACCATAACTTCTCTCATGCCCACTCCCCTGAATATACATATATTGATTCGTATTAGAAATATACACAAATTCATTCGCAAACCTTCACCGCACAACTCAAATTATAGGCGTATTTGTTTCAAATCTTACACTAAAACAACAAACTCCAAGGCATATATATCACAAAAAGGTCGATCATTAAGAATCCTCAAAATTGCTAAATTCCTTATTAAAGCCTAACACGATCTTATAAGAGGTGATTCGATAAACCCACCATAATATCTTAGAATTTGAGATTTGACCTAACCCAATCCTGCAAAACTGAGTTATGAGACAAAGGCTACCCCTAATTACATACTATCTTAATTCTTTATCTCTAATTGAAGTTGACTTGCTTTTTTCCCAAAAATCTCAAGCTTAAGAGCAAGTTAAGCAACTAAACCACAACAACACAAACATTTTCCAGCTTAGATACAAAAAAAAAAAATCAAAATTGAATGAAGCACAAATAACACAAAAGCCAATCCTCACCTGGGTTGAGGAAGTTGGTGGAGCAACTAAGTTAGAAGATGAATTCGGTTTGAGTGGCAGAAGGCGTGGATTGAACCTCTGAGAGGGAACACTGAGTTGTTCATAGAGGGCCATCTTATTCCTCGGTGGTGCTCTTGGCCCTCCTTTCTCTGCATCATTCACATGCAGCCTCGGAAACATTGGCCCCGCCACCTTCTCATCGTCGTTCCCTCTCTTCATCTTATCGAAAAATCTCTTCTTTTTCTTATCCCAATTTGCACCCACAAAGAGAAAGAAAATCTGAATCGAATCTGAAAGCAAAATCTAACAAGAACCCAGATGGGGCAACGAACTGTGATCAGAAAGCGAGGTACGGAAGAAAAGAAAAAACGGAACTGATGAGTTAGGGATTCTCCTCAGACATTGCTCCGAGGTAATGGAAAGAGAGAAATAGAAGAGGAAAAAAGTGCGCTCTTGTGGGCCCCACTACAGCATATCTCTACACTTGTTTAGATTTTCTTGCCTAGATTGTTCTCTTCTTGCTTCTTTCCCCTTTTCTAGTTACTATCATTTACTATATTAATTAATTAACTACCTTTTTTGTGTTTTATAATTAAACAAAACACTTGTTTCTCTTAGGATTGGATTTACCTTCACTTGGTTGGATTTTTTTTTTCAATTAAAATTGGGTTTTTTAATTGGATTTGTTTAGTTTTTCAGTTGAATTTTCTCATTTGAATGTGGGGTACTTTTTATGAGTTGAGATTATATTGGATACTATCTTAACTTTTTGACCTCTTAATCTAATATATATTACATAAATCATGAAATAATTAAGTATTAATAATGCATTGTGTTAGTGTGGATATTTATGGCTTGTAGGTATTCATGTCAAGAAAAGACTTGGAAAAGACGAATAAATTGAAAATGAAATTCAACATAAAAGATATGAAATATTTACTGCTAGCAGACAAATCCTTCCCAGAATCTTAAGAAAATAGTCAATCTTGAAAGATAAAATAAAAAATATATATAAATTAAATTAAAATTAATTATTATAGTTTTTAAAATGGTATTTTTTTATTGTAAAAGTAATATTGAAATATTAAAATAAAAATATTAATAATAAATAAATTGATCTTTTTCATTTTTGTTTTTCTCTTAGTTCTAATAATTCGCTCTCTATGGTTTTTTCCTATTCTCTCAATTTAAACAAGAACTTTAAGATACATATTTATTAACAATTCTAAATAATATAAATTTAAGATATGTATTATTCATTAATTACGTATTTATTGTTAAATCTTTATCATCTTAATGTTAAAATATTTTTACTGACAAATGTTGTTTAGATAAAGGTTCAAAAAATACATAGGGGAGTAGAAAGAATAATAACACACTAAATAAAAACACTTTATATAAATCTGGAAAGGTAACAGTTCTGAATTGAAGGATTAGTTAAAAAAAGTTAGTTAATTTTGAAGCGACACTAGACAAAAAATGTCCAAAAAAAATTAAATAAACTGTCTTTTAACACTGTCTTTTAACACTGTACAATATTAACAGAAATAATTTAATTATATCAATTATTTACACAAGTAAAAAATATAAAATTAACTTGAGATTTTTCTTAAAAACTGCAATTAAAAGAATAATTAAATCTATTTTTTTATCTTTATAAAAATTATTTTAAAAACTACATTTTAAATCATTTTATTTATTAATAATAACAAACTATATTATGGTAAAATATCATATATCTCTTTATTTGATTTTAGATTACAATGAAAATATCATATATTTTATTTTTTTTATTATTATTAAATAGTCAAATATTTATGTATTATAATAATATTAAATTTTATTTTTCCTTTTTATATTAAGGAATATTGAATTCTATATATTATATATATTTCCAATATATTAATATAAAAATTACAATCGTGTATATTTTTCATTTCTCTTCTACTTATACATATCTAATATATTGCGAACACAAGATATCAAATGAGATTCTTATTTTAATATTAAATTTATATTAAGAAGTGCATTATTAAAAATAAATAAATTATGGTTTATTGATAATTGTGGATTGAACCAGGTTTTCAAAGACTACCTACCACCCAGCTGTAGTTTCCGTACATTCCTCTTCTTTGATTTGAAGATACCTAAACGCCTAAACAAACCTACTAATCCTTTTTACTTTAACTAGTAACATTATTTTTGTTGAACTTGAAACAGTAGTTTTTTGTCTTCATTAATCTTGGCAAAGTTAATCAGTAAACAATTGTGATTCCTTGTATTTTTCCTCACTTTATATTTTACTAAAATAAACTTTAATTATTAAGTAATTAAACAGTTTACATTAATTTTTTTTATAATATTTAGTTTTGTAATTACACATTGAATATTTTTATATTTTTTTAATTCACTATCTTTAGTTGACTATAAATTTTGTATCTTGATATTTGATTAGAGAATAGAAAATATAAATCATTTTAATATTAAATATAAATTATATTAATTTTTTATTGCATTTTTTAACTTATTTAATAAATATTTACAATAATAAAATACAGGCAGAGATACAACTATAAGTACATTTATTCTACCATCAAGATACAAATTAAACCAAATTTTCATAACTATTTAATTTAAAAATGATAATAGATTTTTACTTTAAAAATAAAGATGAAGTTATCAAACTTTCAACCTGCCCTAGTGTGATCACTATTTCCAACTATTTGAAAAAGACTAATTTATATGGGCTCATACAATTTAATAATTTTAGGATGAAAGCAAACTCATGTTCAGCTATGGCTACCTATTTGTTTAATCTTTCTCAAGAGTTCAAGAAAAGTTTTTTTTTTTTTATCCTAATACTAAAAAGAATAAATTAAGAGATCAACAAAAATTTACTTAAATTCTGAAGACAAAACATACAATTAAAGCAAAAATTAAATGACATTTACTTGAAATTATGATATAATAATTTAATTAAAATTTTAAAATTTTATAAGATTAATTAAATTAAATTAAACTAAAGATTTTTTATTAAAAATAATAAAAATGTATAATTATTTATATTTATAATTTATTTATCTTTATATTATCTCTTCCACTTAATTTTGCTGAGTTGTTCTCAACTAAAAATTTAATACATAGTTCACTTAATCATAGATTATATGTCATAATCTTAAACTAATGTATTAAATATGATATTGACTGTTTTTTCTTTATACTAGAATAAATGTTTATTATGATGCTAGAGTTATTTATTAATGATCAACATACTCTTATTTATCAAATTATATATATATATATATATATATATATATATATATATATATATATATATATATTAACATAGTAAAACACAAGATTTTTTGTTATTATCAACGGAAATAAATTTTTCAATCGATCTAAATTTGTCAACAAATTTAGAATTTAAAATATTTATGGATATTTTCTTTAATAAATTGTCTAATGATCAATTTATATTACTGGAAGACTAAAGACTTTTCTCTCAAGTAAATTAAGCAACAAATTCCCACAAAGTTTGATGATAATTTTTGTATATTAAGGAGAAATGATGAAAAGTAAAGAAAATGAAGAAAATAATGGAGAGAAGAAAGAGAAGAAGATGAGATGAGAACATTAGAAACAACAAAAGTGCAACGAAAACTACACGATAATAATATTTGACGGAGTTGAAGAGGGAAATGATGAGTCAAAGGTGATAGTGGTAACGGCAACGGTGAACATGACAACCAGGTGGAGAGGATGGAGGAGAAAAATGAAGAGAAAAAAGAAAACAAGAACAGGAAAAAGAAAAGAAGAAACCAATTATAACTTTTACCAACGAATTTTATCAACAAATATTATGATCTGTTAGTAAAATTTATCAACAAACAATTTACCATAAAACTTTTATGTCAGTACTCTATTAATAAACTCAAATTACTTTATTATTATTTATAAACTATGTACGTAAAAAATATTTAACTTTTTATAATGATAAAAAAAAACTAATTATGATTATTTAACTATATTAATTTAAAATTTAATTAATTCATATTACTATATAAAAGTTTAGTTCACTTATTAAATATCAGTTTACTAACACGATTAATTATATATTTCAATTTTAGTATAAGAAGAAAACTACAATATTACTGATATAATTATAATTTTATTAATGATTGAAATAATTAAATATGTATTTAATATTTAAAATTTATAATGTAATTTATTTTTACAAATTTAATTATATATTAAAGTTAAATTTTATTTATTAAATACACATAACAACTATTAAATACTAAATATGTCATATTAAATTTTTATATTAAAATTGTAATTTTATTGCATTAAAAATAAAATATGACAATATTTACGTAATGAACCGATTTTTTACTCAAAAAAATATAAATTATAAATAGTATATAATGTATAATAAAATATATTATTTTTAAATTAATTATTAAAAAGGTATATGTACGACAATTTTGAATTGTCTAACATACCCTTTAATATATTCCGTCACTATATAAAAGTTAAACAGATAAACATTTCGTATCAAAATTTTCTACTTCGTCGTTCTCTCTCCATTTTGCTTAATTAATTTGATTAAAATTGATTTGCTTAGTGTTTTTTTCTTGTGTCCATTGAACATGCAAATCAGGGATGAACACTTGTGGTTATGAACAAAAGATGTCCCAGAAAGATAATTAGGCTTGGCTGTTGTACCAAATTAAATTAGGTCAAAACTTTAGTCGGCAAAATGCACCTCCTAATTAGAACATTGTTATGTCTACACACTAGACAAACAAAATCTTAAAATTCATGCTATTTCTTTTAGAAATTTTATTTATCTTGATCTCTAGTTTGGAAACCTAAAAGAAATACTAAATAATTTCCGAAATTTACTTCAGATTTTCTTAGTTTCAACAATTGATATGATGACAAAATAATATAACTAAATTGTTCACAAGTATTTTGTTGTTTTTAATTCAAAATAAAGATAAAGTGTTGAACAGGTAAATTACAAAATATCAAATTTATTTATTTATTTTGTGATACTTTTTTTTTTTAAAAAAAAGTTTGTGGGACTTTACAAAATTCATAAGATGACAATAAACTTGTAACGTTCCATTTTAGTAGTTTAAGATTGATAAAATAAAATACTTCATCATAATATTCAAAATAGATAATTTAATGTAGTAAAGTATATTAATACAATTTTACAAAATATATGATTATGAAAATATAATATTTATACACTCAAACCAAACTAACAAACTTTATACAAAACTAATAAAACTCTCTGAAATCTTCCACCACTCTAATTGATGGTTCTTTATCCTCCAAATGTGCCATTAAACCTAGAACTTCATCTCCTACCAGATAGGTGATCATCGTAAAAGAAGAAGACAAACAACATAAGAAAAATACAAAACACACAAAAAAGGTAAGTCAGTGTACAAAAAAAGTTATTCTAAAATTAAGTAAATCTTGTTATTTTCACACTAACATAATTGACGGTTCATAAACTCTACAGAGTCGAGCCTCAAGGGGTTATAACCCAACCACACACAAGGCCTAAAACAAATTTAAAGACTAGGATCTCCTACACCACATAACTCATTATACTCTATTTGTATTTGTATTTGAGTGTGAATGATTACTAGAGTTCAAGATACCTCCTTTCTGACATCTCTTATATCAAGGCATACATTAACAATACCATCACAAAGAATTTTCCTTAAAACTCTTTAAACATCATCATTCCACATGCTCACAACATCATTCTCATATTCATTATTAATCATAAAACAATAAACAAAGTAACTCAATCAATAAAAATCATCATCAAGGATATAAAAGAACAAAAACAAAACCAACAAAGTAAAGTGACAGTGCTCAACACCATTCCCCTAGCAATAAGTGGAACTCAATGCCACATTGGCGCCACTCAATGCCCAATCATTCACAAAAAGAGGCGTTCGGTGGTGAGAAATGCTGCTTAGCGCCATGCAGCTAAAATACTCCTAAACATGCACTGATTGTGCCAGCAGTGGAGGTTGTCGCTCAGTTACATATCAGTTCACACCGGATGAATTTTATGCATTTGAGTGAACTTACACTTTATTAATTACTGAATTTGGTATTCCTCCCTCGGTACTTGGTTTTAAAACACTTTTAGCACATGAAAATGAGTACTAATTCGCTTAATTGATCATATTCTAAGTTTCCACATCGACATAAAATCCCACCAGACTAAAACAAGTATAAAGTATAGCACACCAATTTATATCAAATCATACACATAAATTCAAGTTCATTAAACAGTTAAGATTTCATCAACATGAAAAACATCAAATTTATTAAACTGACGCACACTATAAACAACTAACTTTATCTACACAGAGAAACATCATAAGAACGATCATGACCTACTGTTATGATTATTGATCAGTAGAGACTCATGTTGATAACAAAAAAGTTGCATACAACTAAAAGAAGACTCACATGCAACACAAAAATATAAAGAAAAAAGGTTGAAACTTAACTTATGCGAAAAAAAAAACTGAAACTTGACTATTTTATAAATTTAATTATCTTTTCATTATAAAATTATCTACAAAATAAATAAAAATTATTTATTACAAAATTATAATAATTATTTATATTTAATTTAATAATTATTTATACCTATATATAGAAACAATTTCCCTCTATTGTATACACATCTCATAATTTCAATTTTATCCTTTATAATATTGTTAACCGACTTTAAACCGTAATTATTAGATTTTTTTTTTTAAACTATCATGAGTTTTTTTTTTCTTTTTTCTCTTTGTCATATTTGTAGTTTTTATACAAATATTCAAGTACTTCTTACCATTATTTTCAATTTTTCTTTTGTTTTTAATATTAAAAAATGACAGACACAGGTACAATAACACCTATGTTTACCTTATTAATAATAGTCTACACTTATATATAAATAAAGAGATTTCCTATTTTATGTACATATATCATAGTTTTAATTTTATCCTTTATAATATTATTAATTGATTGCTTTTTAAACATGAATTTCATATTTTTTCATCTATTTTGTTTCTTCATCATATTTGTAGTTTCTACATTAATATTTAACTATTTATTATTATTATTTTCAATTCTTTTTATTTTTAAACTTACAAAATACAAACATACAAATGTGATGACACTAATGTTTCTAATAATAATAATAATAATTTTATTATTTGTTATTATCATAAAAAAATAAACACATTTCCGTGATACATACATTTTCACTACTTAATATTTTTTATTTTACTGTTTAAATAACTGTTTTTTAAAGTAAAATAATTATTTCGGTACTTGTATTCTTTAAATAACCATTAATTTAAATTTAACTTATTTTTAAATTAAAATAATTATTTTATCATTTTATTCTTCTAATGATTGCTTATTAAATTTAATTATATTTTATAACTAAATTAATTATTTACATTTAAAAAAAAAAGGCTTAAATAATCTTTTGGTCCTAGTTTATGACGACTTTTTTCAGTTTGATCCTACTTTTGAAAATGTTTTCAATTTGGTCATACCTTTCGTAATTTGTTTTCAATCGACTCCTTCTCGTTAACTCCGTCTAAATCGTTAACGGAATAGTGCCAGCGTGGTGATTTTGTGTGACGTGGATACTGTTCAGTGACGTGTCCGTTTGCACTGTGCTGACCATTTAATTGAAATTGGGGATTGATTTTAGGGTTTAAGTTGGATTAAATTGGGTTTAAGGTTGTTTAAGTCGAATTGTGCATTTAGGGTCGAATTGAGGGATTTTGTCGTCACTCTTTGAAATTGTGGAATCTGGCCTTTCAGATCAATTTTTGTCTTCTCAGTTCGTCGTTCATCTTTGGACAATTGTTGCGGAGGGGAAAACGTTTTCATTGCAAGGTACGTCGTGCTTTAGGGTATTATTTTTGGTCAGATTTGATTGGGTTTATTGTTAATGATTAGGGTTTTGTTTATGCATTCCATGGAATATTATGCATCCCAACACATCTTTACCACATCTCTGCAACAAAAAAAAAATCATGAAGATGAAAGTGAAAGACTGAAACTAAAAGAAACACCCAAAGTCGAACACTGGGAAACAAACCTTAAAGTTCGCACAGCCCCAAAATTGTTTACCCAAGTTCTTTGTAGTTCTAGTTGTGCGCACCACTGCAATGTCTCCGCAATCACAAATTGGGGGTGAGCCTGAAACCCTAGAACCACCATGGCAGGAATTGCATGTTCTGTGAACTCAACTATTGCAAGAAGATGAAGATGCCCCACGAGACATTCGTTTTCAGCTGAACTTTAATGGAACCTGAACCACAATGAACACAAACCCTAAATTTCAATTTAAAATCTGGGCTATGACAGTGCAAACGGACATGTCACTGAACAGTATCCACGTCACAAAAAATCACCACCCTGGCACTGTTCCGTTAACGATTTAGACGGAGTTAACGAAAAGGAGTCGATTGAAAACAAATTACGAAAGGTAGGATCAAACTGAAAACATTTGCAAAAGTAGGACCAAACTGAAAAAAATTGTCCTAAACTAAGACCAAAAGACCATTTAAGCCTAAAAAAAAAAGGGAAACATGCGTAATGTATTGTATATGTTTCTTGATGACTATAATTAGTTTTAAAATCGATGTTTTAATTCTCATTAACCATGTAACGCAAAATGTAGGATTATGGTTTCTCACTCTCAACGAGAGTCGTCATCAATCATAATCGGTCATCGATTAATCAAAGGGCCACTCATAAAAAAAATGTTTTCAGACGGATAAGTTGTCCTTTAATTTAATTGAGTATGAAAACAACATAAAATAATAATAATAAAACATGCTAATTTGATGAATATACAGAAGCTTAGAAAAGGATAGAATAATGCATTTGCTTATCCAATCGCGTTTTGGAACAGTGATTGTTGCGTGACGTGGTTTTTCATTCTTATTGAAAGCTTCATCGTTGCAAGGTTGGAAAGAGCACTAAATAAAGCAAGATTCGACGCGATCCTTCTTCGTTGTTGTCAGTGTCATTGCATCACCATGCAATTGCAGAGTTACTGCATGTTTGGATATTAATTGTTTGAGAAAATCACCAAAATTTTCTTATATTGTATCAGTATTTTTCCAAATGATATAAAATATTTTATTATTATAAATAGGCTTAACTAAATTCTAAGAACCGACGTGTTGTTATAAAATTTTCACTAAGAGTCTCGTGGATAACGAATATTTGTTATAAAATGGATTTTAGTTAAAAAAATGGAAATGAGGGAAAAAATTAGTGGAACGTGGGTTGATTGGATTAAAGAAAAAGAAAGTGGACAAGAATAAAAAGTTTTTAAAAGTTTGTAAGGAATTTGATAAATATAATAAATATCAAATATTTTAATTGATAAAATTATAAGGTTATAATTTTATTTTTGGAATTAAAATTAAGATGTAGTTGGTCAAAATTTATTAAAAATTAAATGTGAGTGATTAATTAAAATAAAAATTACTTTTAATGGATGAAATTAATTTAAAATAAAATGTTGAAAACAATATTTTGATAAAACGAAATATTTGTAAAAGATTTAATTAAAATTGTAAATTTTGTAAAACTTCAAAAGGAAAAAGTATTTAAATTACATTTGATATCAATTTGCAAACGTTTGGTTTGGTTGGGCAGTGAGGTTCCACACTACTTAAGAGTCGATGTCAAACACAATTTAAATACTCATATCTCCTTCCACCTTCTAAGACACATATTTTAAAGACAAAACTGTGACGAAACTCTAAAATTCAATTATGGACAATACCTCGGGAACATAATAGTTGATCCTAACTATATTGTCGGACTTGCCATTGGAACATTGTCGTCGTCTATGGAAACAACAACTCCTTTTGTCCTCGGTTGGAAACTTGTTCCAATACACCAAATCGTCCCACATCGCAACGAGATGGTTGATCTGATCCTAATAATGCAGTCGAAACATTATCTAACATGTTTTTAATTAGAATAATAAAGATAACTTTTTTTTCCTGTAAATTATAACATCATTTTATATTAGTGACATCACATCTATTAAATGCTGAAAACAAAATCACACAAAAATAAAAAGAAAGAAACTCAATTAAAAAATATAAATTTCAATAGTAGATTGAAAGTTGAATGGGTTGGAGATGTAGTTATCTTAAACAGTAATGGTTTGAAGGCAGTGATCCCCGGTGTGTTTTTGGTTCCGAAAATGAAATGCAACCTTTTGAGCATAGGTCAATTGATACAGAAAGGATTTACAACAATCATCGAAAATTATGACAGAATTGAGTTGTTTGATGTCAACAACAATCTGATATTGAGGAGTAACCTCTCGAAGAACAAAACATTCCAAGTTAACATGAGAGTTGCTGATGTACAACACTTGTCTACTATAAAGAGTAATGATTGTAGACAAAAACTTTATAATCCCGTGAAAAAATTTTATTCATTGTTATTCATTCATACAATACATAATATAATTTATAAATTTATATTTTTTGACTGTACTCTCAATAGCTAACTTATTAACTGTTTAGACTCCAACGAGTAGTGCATTAACTACTCATAACAACTAGTTTCTTATAACGGCTAATTATCCATAATGACTAATATATTTAAGTTTATTAAAAACCCAACAATATATCTAGTTATGACACTCAAGATATATGACCACTTAAGTTTCAAGAGTCTACAACAATTCAGTGAGAAGAACATGGTTTCTAGAATATTAAAAATAACACTGTCAAAGAGTGTGTGTATGTGAAAGACCTAAAGATCCTTGTGAAGACACCAATGGAGTTGAAACAAGTCAACTCACACACTTCCAAAAGTATTTTGAGAATTTTATCATGTATTTACATAACAATCTACTCAATTCATTAAACAATTACATGTAATCCATGAATTTTGTAATCAACATGGTTTTGTCCAAATAATCAACTTGTGCAAGGATACATTAGCAATATTGTATTTAGTTTCAAAACAAATCACAAGTTAACAAGATATGACTTAAGATTAAAATTCGTGATGGTATTAAATAGCTTATTAAAACAAAGTTTGTTCTCTATATAAGATTTTCTATTATCTGTTGTTAAATCAACTAAGAAGACATACTTTTGTCCAAATAATCAACCAGTGCAACAATACATTAAAACCACTATATTTAGTTTTAGAGCAATCACAAGTTGTTAGTAAGGCATGACTTAAGTTTAAAATTCATGATTTTATTGAAAAGCTCAATTAAACAAAGTTTGTTACATATATCATATATTCTATTATGTATAAATATTTACTCACACATTATAGGTATAATATTTATATCATGCTTTTCTATAAATGGAAAAATTTGAATTTGTGTTTTTTATATATATATATATATATATATATATATATATATTCATACATAGTTTCTCTTTTATTATTTTTTAAAAATTCAAAATTAAAAATAAACTTTCAAAATATAATTAAATATCGAGAGACATAATTATTAAAAAAAATTATAATAATCAAATTACACTTAAATTTATTATAAAAAAACACATTATAATTAATTTTGTTTCTTTTATGTTTATAATATATTATTGTACAAAATATCATGTAAAAAAATTGAAAAAAAAATTTGTGTTTAGACAAAAGAGAGAAAATAAAAAGATATCTAATATTTTTTTTTTACTTTTTAATATATTTAATTTTATATTTTACTATTATTTACCATTAAATGACATATTTTATAAAATTAAATGACCAAGATTAAAAACCTATCTAATTTAATTCTTACTGATTCTCATCATACATACTTGTGAAACACATACGCAGTTCACTGTTTTTTTAATTTTGAAAATAAATATAATTAATTTTATAAATTTTATTATAAATAGTTTTTATTTATTTTGTAGTTATTCTTTTTTATTAAAGATACTTAGAAAAAATTAAATAATGAAACACTTAAAAGATAAATAATTATTTTAATTTAAAAGATAGTTATTTATTAAAAGATAATATTAAAAATAAAAATATAGTCACTAAAATGGAGTACTCCTTGTATATAAATATAAATTTTTTAAAATTTGAGGATAAACATATTCCACTCTCTATGAATATCAGCCCCTACACTAATAATATTGTCTTTTGTTTCAAAACAATCACAATATTTCAGAAAAAAATATGGCTTAAATATAAAATTCACCATGGTATTTGAGAGCTCATTAAAACAAAATTTATTTACTTTCATATTTGAAATATTATAAGTCATTATTTGAAATATTATAAGTCATTATGAGAATACAACCATCACTTAAAATTACATCATAATCCTAGTTTTCACTTTATTTTCTTGCTTTCGTTCATTTTTTCACCCCTTGTCCATAGGTGTGGAAGAACAACTGAAATTTTTGTTTTGTTTTTTTTTTTTCACTCAACACATTTTTTTTTTTACCTTTATCCCTCCTAATCAGAATGTTAGTACCTTTAATAAAGGACACTTTAACGCAACACAAGTGATAAATATTTTAATATTCTATAAAATTTCGCTTCAATTATTTTTATTCTATTCTATTAATAAAATTATTTATAAAATTGATGTTATTTTTCTTTAATCGGAATAACATTCTTTTCCATTTTATTTTTCTTAAATTGGTAATTTTGTTTACTGTGATCTTAATAGTGAAAAGACTAAAAGTGTTGAATATTGGATGGAAAAACAATAACTAACCATTTCTTGGGTAATAAAAAGAGAGGGAGCGGAGAAGAGTGCAGAGCAAGCTTAGAAGAGCGAAGTGTGTGATGTGGTTGAACATTCACTCCCAATCACATGGCTTCTTCTTCTCCTCCTCCTTCTTCTCCTCCTTCTTCTCCCTCTTTTCTCACACACCTTCCTCTTCATCCTCCTTCTTCCTCTGACCAAGGTCAATATTCATTTTCATACGTTTTTAGGGCTTCGTTTTATTCGTCTCACTCTCTCTCTGTGGAACACGAACATGCCAAGAAAAACAAATTTCGATTACTCTCTAAATTTTAATTTCCAACTGTTCAACACTTGGATCGTTTTGTTTTTGTGCAAGAATATCGTTATCGTTTGAGTTTCTGTTCATGTTCGCATGCGTGTGTTATCGGTTATGGTGGAAAGGATTTTAATAACGAATTCGATTCACGATTAATTAGGTGAGAAGCGTGTGGAGGAGGATGAATCGCGCGTTCCGATTCACATCGTGACGGCGGCGTCGCAACTTCCCGTCGAGTTCCTGGAACCCTCGCCTCAATCGAAGCTCGTCATTGGCTTTGACTGCGAGGGTGTTGACTTGTGTCGCAAAGGCACTCTATGCATAATGCAGGTCGATGCTCTCGTTTGTGGTTTTAGATTTTGGTTTTGGCTACTGTAATGATGAATTTGTATAATGTACATTGTAGAAACTCTTATGGCACGAGTAATATATGTTAATGATAATTTAGGTCAATATATGTTATATGCTGAAGTTGGAATGTTAGATGATAATGTGAGAAACTCTTTGGTATAACAAGTATCTAAGTAAATAAATAAATAGGAGCTAAGATATAAGTAGATAGATAGGTAAGTAAACCTCCATTTTCCCTATGTTGTGTTGTGATTTTAGTTGTGTTGTGATTTTTTGCTGGTGGTTGTGTTCTTTTAGGACTTATTATTATTTTTAGTTATTTTGTGAGATGAGCGTGTGATGATATACTTGTATTTTACATTGTTGGCATGAAATTTCATCTTAGGTTCTTGTTTCTGCAGCTTGCGTTTCCTGACGCTGTGTACTTAGTCGATGCGATTGAAGGGGGAGAAGAGCTTATCAAAGCGTGTAAGCATGCACTTGAATCTAATTACATCACAAAAGTGATTCATGATTGCAAACGGGACAGTGAGGTCTGATTTATTTGATTGCTTGCTTCCTTGCCCTTTCTCTTACCCCTCTTTTGTATATGTTGAAATTTGCGCAGTGTGCTTAATCAATGGAAAAAAATGTTTAAGAGGCCGGACTTGTGGTCTTAGCATTTAGCTTTCTTGTCTGGCCATATAAAGCACTTATAGACTCTCTTTTTTTTCCAGGCACTCTTCTTTCAGTTTGGCATCAAGTTGAACAATGTGGTGGATACTCAGGTGAGCTTTCTTGTTACTGAACCACATCTTTTCCCGTTCTTCTTTCCTATTTTATGTGTCTCGTTAAGGTGGCAGAATGAACTTGATTCGCTTCTAAAAAAGATCACATATTTCTTAACCCGATACAATTTTCCCATGAGCAATGGTTGTTGACGTTGGAATGCAACATGGTATATCAGCTTATGTAGTAAAAGTATGGATTAATGTTCTTGGTTTCTGTTATTTTTGCTGCCAAGATGTTTTTCTTTTATAATTTTTTTTATTCAGTTCATTCTGCTCTTAAATCTAAATTCAGATACTTAGACTTGATTGATATTTGATTCTTTTAACAGTAATATGATTATTGTCTTGTCAAAATGTATGAGATTTGTGCTTTATCAGTCCATCTTCAATATACTGGACGTGCTCGACCTTGCATTAGTTTACTTACTAATTTTGTTACAGACTACTCATTTATTTGTTACATGATTACATCCCTATCCTTTTGTGTAGCATCTAATGTGCATTTTCTTTTATAATAATATCAGCAATTATGCATAGAATATTAGTATTTAGTCAACTGTATTTATTTGATTGCTGCAAATTAGCTTGTATCCTTGATCTGTATTGCTTATCTCCTTAATTGATTGTGTCCATACTAAGAGATTGGTGCGCTTTGTTCTAGCATATATGTGTTCTGTTTCTCAGACTTTTTTTCAACTTGTTATCAGCGCTTACAACTTGCTACCATCTTTGCGACCTAATCATGTAATTATTGTTCTGTTACTTCCCTAGAAAAATTGGGACTGCTAACCCATAGTGTTTCTGACCTGTGAGTGTGCTTAAGCACCTATTATGATCTCCTTAACTATACATTTTTCTTTCTATCTTTGTCTGCTAGAATGCACCTTTCCAGCTGACATGTGTATTTATTCATCCTGATGTGATTTCCTAGTCTTTATTGCCAAATCGACCCCACAACTGGTGTTTGAGGAATGCTCATATGTGAAGACCCACACGCATAGCCATGAAACTCCATGTGACCCATCTATCCTTCTAGCATCACACCAGCATTTCAAACACCACATTTGCTAGCCATCAGTCTAGATTGTCCTGCTCTCCTCCTGTATAGCCTATGCCCAGCCAGAATTTTCCAATGTTCAGCTTTCCCTGTGTATGAGTTTCTCTCCAGCCGTTCTCTTCACTTGCTACTCCTATAGGCCATTCAACTCTAGCTCTCAGAACCTTTCCCTCCCCTTAGCAACGTGAGACACTGAGTTCTGTTGGTGCTTGATCTGCTTGACCTACTACTAGCAATCCAAGTTCAACTATATCAGTGTCAAATCATATGCCTGTTCCTAAGCCTTAAGGAAAACTTAAGGCAAACTAAGAACCTTTCTACATATAGTTATACGATTACGATTCTTCAAATTTAGTTGCTGAATGATTTATTGAGCAGACTATTGAAGGAACTTATGTATATGATACATTTTTTGGGTCAACTGCTAGAACTACTATTTTAAGAAATAAAATTAAAAAATTGAAATCAAATTTCAATATAGATTCGAATTAAACATGGATTGATGTCTTGTTTAAAATATTTTATTATTAATTTTATGCTGTAAGAAAAAAATATTATTGGTGGCCGAAGAATTTTGTTTTTTTTCAAGCGTGGTTGTTTCTTTTGATAGCTGTATCATATGATAAAGCTGCTGACAATAAATGCCCTTGTGACTTGGTGGACACTTTGATTCAAACAAAGTCAGCTGAGAAACCTCAATTTGTAGATATTTAGTGTATCAAGATTCCTGAGGAGAGATTCAGATATAGGATGTTGCTGCTGGAGAAATGGACCCTCCATCCTTCTGTGCTGTATCCCAAAGTTGGAGAAACACTAACCCCCACAAATGAAAATGCCTAGAAATGTTTTAAGTTGGACTTTGTGAAATGGAATTAGAGTCTCTGCATTTATATTTTATATAGTTTAATTATTACATAACTTCTTATATGGGAAAAGAAGAGACAGAAGCAAAGAGGGTGTAGTGAAAAAGGTGTATGATGCCACCAAGGAGTTCTTGCTAAGTGAAACTTGATTTGTACTCTTAACTAGGAAATGTTTAGGTTTTAAAAGCAATTCCTGTGCTATTGTCAAAAAAAATGCCCCTTGTGAAAATAAAGCTCAGAAAAATTCGCATTAGTGATTTTGTTCGGATAGATTTCTTTTTTTTGTTGCTTTTGGGTAGAACGTTTGGTTGGACAAATGCAATGGAAAAGTTTGTTCGTTCATATTATCTGGATCATAGAAAATAGAAAGAATATAATATAGAAGGTGCTAGCTTTTTATTGGATGTTAAGGTTTTGAAATGCTTTTGGTCTAACTGTTGTAACTATTCCAATACACACTCCTACATGAAATGAGCATGTTGAACGAGGAAGGTCAGAGATTGTTTCAATGCTTGGTTAGGGATTTCGGCTATTTGACCTGAATGCAAAGCATATTGTTTGTCATTTTTTCTTTGGAAATAATATAGATGTTTTTTTTTGCACCGTTTATATTAGACATTAAAGTATGATTTTTTAAGCATCGAGGACTTTTATGCATACGACTTAAACTTTAACAGGTGATGTGTATTTTTCCCTCTTCAAAGGTGTCATTCTTGAAGTTGGACTTCTTTGCTTGTCTCTCTCGTATAATTGATCATGTGAAATTAGGAAATGTCAAAGTTTGGAAATAGGTGGAAATTATAATACAAATAAGTTTCTTTAGCAAATTTTGCACTTCTATTAGTGTTACAAAATACTAGCAACTCCATAAAATTCTTACACTTGTTTGTTGTATGTTCATATGTCTTATCCTCGTCTCCTTGTATATTGCTTAATCATGTTTCTTATTTGGTTCAGATTGCTTACTCACTAATAGAGGATCAAGAAGGACGAACGAGATTGCGAGATGACTACATTTCATTTGTTGGCCTCCTTGCTGATCCACGTTATTGTGGTAGTGTGGTACTATTTGTCATTGTATCCATTGAAATGGTTTTGGTAGTCGTGATTTTTTATAATGACCTCAATTAGACATAATGATAAGAATCCTGAATAAGTTCCCGAGTCATTTGATTCACTTTGAGGGGTTTACATGTAGGCATATCATATGTTGAGAAGGAAGAAGTTCGTGACCTCCTTCGACAGGTTGGTTTCAGAATAGTCTTGTTTGATAGAATAATCTACTTTTCAGAATAGGCATATCATTTGCTGTCTACTAGTGATGTTATGTTTAAGGTTTGATCGATACCAAACAATACAAAGCATCCGATTGATGATTGAAAAAGTTTCTATATGAGCGAAACAATAAAGTACCATTAATCTGTGTCATATCATTTTCTTTTTTGCATAAATTTATATGTCCACCTGTTTATATTGATTTTCTAGTTGAGGTCAAGGTCAGCGAGAAGAGTAATGTTATTTGTAAATGTTTTGTCAGGACCCTCAGTTCTGGACACACCGACCATTATCTGAACTAATGATCCGTGCTGCTGCTGATGATGTTCGTTTTCTTCTCTACATTTATCACCAAATGATGGAGAAATTAAATGAGCGGTCTTTATGGTATCTTGCAGTTCGTGGTGCCTTGTATTGCCGTTGTTTCTGTGTGAACAGTAACGACTTTGCTGATTGGCCATCTCTACCTTCGATACCAGGTCTATATAAATTCCTGACAAGAATCTTGTGCAAAACATATTTCCTTATTCATTATATTGCCAGTTGCCTGAGTTTTCCTATCTATGCTTTCTTCCATTAGAGTTTGATGTAAAATTAGAACCGAAAGATTCATGTTGCCATTCGTATGTTTAACTTAAAGGTTATGGCATAATTTGGTGGTTAAAATTTAGCCTAAAATACTGAACTTGTGCAGCTTCTAGGAAGGCTCATTTTTTAACATGAACAATAACTTTTAGGTGAAAGTCGGGGTTCTTCCCTGGTTTAATGTTACTCCTCGCACAGGATCGTGCAAAAATGAATTATTTGAAACTTTGGTCCACTTTGTTTGTTAGATTATTTTATAATTGACAAGTATTTCATTTGTAGGTTTATGTTATGTTTGTGCCAGGAATGCGTATTTGATTGTTTAAAGAATGTGCTTCTACTTACTTTGTAGATAGCTTGAATGCTGATGGTAATGGTCCCGAGGAGGAAATTCTTTCAGTTCTTGATGTTCCCCCAGGAAAGATGGGACGTGTTATTGGGAAAAGAGGGGCGACAATTTTGTCAATTAAGGCTTCTTGCAAGTAATAGTTTGCCTCTCCTTACTATTCTCTTGGTTTAGTAAATACATGCCTTTTTTGGTTTATTAGTGAATGCTAATGGCCAACTTGGTCTTCAAAAGTGTTTGTCAATTTAAATTAGTTATTGAATTCAAATAAATTAAGAAGTTCCTGAAAACAGTTTTCGTCTTTCACATTTGTCTTTTGTTTCGGATAAGTCTCTATATGTCATCACATTTGTCTTTTGTTTCAGACAAGTCTCTGTATGTTATTATCAAAATGTAAACCTGACCTTGTATTATATCATTAAAATATAATTTAATTCAGAACGATAAATTGCTTTTTAATAACTAAATACAGGACATATAAAGGACGGGCGTAAAAGAAATACTTTTTAGGGACTTGTGTTTTAGTTTATTAACTTTCGGAGACTCACTTGAAATCGTGATAGTCATAGATACCAAACTGACGATTATGCATTGATCAATTGTGGATTGTTTGTATTAATGTTTCATATGTGTTCATTGGTTCAGTGCGGAAATTCACACCGGAGGTCCCAAGGGCCCACCTGACAAGGTTGGTATATCAGCATCATGTTCTATGATTCATAAGCTTCATCTTCTTTAGATGCTTGATGGTCTGGCATTGATAAATTATTATACCTTTTCTATTTCTATGTTTTCCGATAAATAGAAATAAACTATTGATAAATTATTATACCTTTATAAGTTGGTTATTCCGAAGTTCATCTACAGTGGCATTCTGTTAAATTACCCTTTAATGTGTTATTAAACTCTCCACGATCCTCTTTTCCTTTATGTAGGTCTTTATCATCGGACCCGTGAGGGAAGTGAGGAAAGCCGAGGCCATGTTTCGGGGTAGAATCTTGGACATGTAGTAAGGAAATGCCCTGTGCCTTACTTCTCTTTCAACTAAACTTTTGCAATAAATCTTTTTTCTTATCCTTATTGCCTCTGATAGTTGGACTTGAGTTGTGGGGGCAGAGATGTGACATTTCTAATACTTGAGCTTCCTTTTCCCATCCTGTATCTAGTGGAAAAGTGAAAAAAAAAAATTTAACAAAAGTTGAAAATGAATGAAGTATTCCAACTCTTCTTTAGTTTAGGCGCGTCCAATATTAATATTTTTATTATTATTATTATAGTTGTTGATGATGATAAATTTAAGGTCGAGTTAAAATCCTCTGCCACTAGTCATAAATACGGAACCACTCAACGTAATGACATGCCAACTCAACAATGGATGATTTTTATGTTTGTAATTAATTTACCAATAAAGTAGTGCGTTTTAATGGACGATTGCTTAACTCGGAGCTTGTTTTTAACTTTTTAATGTTACCGATTTCTTCATTCTCCGTGTCTTTTCTTTATCCTCTTATATTTTTTAAAATGGTTGTAAAAAAGTTAAATCAACATAAATTTGAGAATATGAAAAAAATTGAAACAAGATGTTTAGAAACATGAATATGACGATTCCAGATTAGTGGTTTTAATTTTTGAAAATTTGAAATTCTTACTAATACAACCTCATTCAAAGTAAGATAAAAATAAACAAAAGAAATTAAGGCAGTTTCATTAAAGCTTTGATTTATTTTGAGGATAAGCAGATGATAAAACTATTACACAATCAAATTTTATGATAAAATGAACACGAAAATCTACGATTGCATTCATCGACTAACAAGCAGAAAACCCATTTCAAACGTTCGGATGAGCAGAGATTAAGATTGCTCCTCCAATGGATCGAGTTAATGAAAAAAGAACACACCACTGTAGACATGTTGGCTCATCACTCACGATAAACTCTCATTTCCGTTTGATTTATTTTAAGGTTATAACAAAAATATAACTTTTGTTTTGATGTAAAAACAGGTCAATTTAGAAAACAAATATCCTCTGGTGTCTTATTAATTCGTCACTTTGAAGATGTCTCAAGACACAAGGGAAATACAAGGCATGTTGATCTGTAACAACATCAACACTCTTATAGCTGACACGGATATTTTACAACTCAAAGTAGTGCCACCATATGTTTCGGCACTTTAGTCCGCTGGATGGCAATCGATCAGACATGAGCAGCATTTTAGACGCAACAGTAGCTTAAGGTTTAAAATAATATAATCACAAAATATTGAGAAATATATACCAACAAAACCATGCCAAAAAGCTTAACAAGCTCTGTAATGCCGACACACAAAGAATGAGTGAAAATGTGATTGGGATTTTTACTTCTGGAACGCACCGAATTGATATTGTTGGGAGCCAAGGCTTGAGAATATGTCGTCTGCAGGTGCTGGTTGTGAAGGAGTGAATCCAGACCTACCAAGTCCAATACTTCCTGAACCTGAACCTAAACCTGAACCCATAGCTCTCCCCATATAAAATGAAGGTGGAGGCCCTTTCTCCTTTCCCTCCGATCCATCGCTCAAGTCACCCACAATCCCAACATCCGCAAGGGATACTTTTTTAGCTGCAAAAACAAATACCAGAACCTACTATTAATAATAATAAACAAAGAAACAGAACAAGTTGCACTTCTGAATTTACTACATGAAAACATTCAATCATATTGCTCAAGCAAAGGGGTAGTGGATGAACACACTAGGTTATTAAGATCATCCAACCCAATTAATAATGTACTTATCTTTTAGCAAGACTATTGCATATATCATATAAAAGAATGCAACGCATTAATTGTTAGAGGCACCGTGTTATGTCCCATAGGTGCTTGAATCTACTCCAGGAGGAAAACAACAGATAATGTAAAACTAATAGTCATGATAATTAACTTACGGGCAGTTATATTGAGATCGATCAGTCCGCGGCTTAGTGAATCAGCCCAGACACCAGACTTCACCTGGAAAGTATCCTTTTTAGAAGGAACTTTAGTGTCTGCTAAAGTTTTACCAGTGATGTTATCATGTTTGTCATCCCTGACAACATTATTGGAGGGCTGGGAAGACACAGAATCAGATTGAGAAGTAAAATCACCAAAAATATCAGATCCATCAAAATTATTAAGAGGAACAGCAGCAAACGGATCAAACGAGCTGTTATCCACAGGACCAGATTTCTCTGGCTTGCTGTCTGGCTGCACTACTGGTTCAGCAATGGAAAACAAGTCAACTGTTGGTGTAACTGTAGAAATTGCGGGTTGTGAAGCAAATAGATCCACCTCAGCCTATACACACATGATCAGCAGACACAAATGGAATATTTTAGCACTGTGACAGATAAAATGTTGAGAAAGAAGGTAAGCCTGTAAGTTTGTTAGATTCACAATCACAATTTAAAATTAAGAAACAATTTTGTCACATGCAATTAATACACTTGGAACCATGTGAAAATATTGCACAACATTAACACTACGTGCCTTCTGGTCTTGATTCCCCTCCAAGACCACATAATATTATCAAACATTATTTTAGAAATGAAATAAAATTATTTCAACATAAAAAATAGGCCAATATATTTACTTCAATGGTGTACGGTCAAGTCAAATGGTAAATCTAAATCTAACCTGTGGTTGAGAACTGGCTCCTTTGTCCATTTGAGGTGTTGCAGATACAAATGATGCATCTGCAAAAAGATCAACCTCTGGCAAATTACCAGTTGCTGGCTTCTCTACAGGAACAGATGTGGGAGCATCCATGAAGTCACCAATTAAATCTTGTCCAAAGAGATCAACTTGGTTAGAGTTTCCTGGCGAAGTTTCTGATGAAAGAATGAAATTTTTCCATATCATTTAAAAGGTAAAATAATCCCGCAACTGAAAAATACATTTTAAAAGGTAAATTAGAGAAATCAAATGAAATTCTCACCTCAATCAAGTTCAAATAATTTTCACATTGACTTTTGTTATTGAGAAACAATTCCTGAGAAAACAATACCCTACTCATCTTTTACTACTTGAGACAATAGCAAAATGTTATTTATCACCACATACTTAATTTGGTTTTTCTTCTTTTTGGGCCAGTGGCTAGTGGCTAGTTTGATAGAGGGTGTAAAACTTACAGAAACATTGTTCATTGGTTGTTTCAGAAGCAAATGGCCTTAGTCTTTCATTATAAGAATAAAGAAAGCAGGCCAAAACAAAGAAAGAAAAGAAAAGGGATGCCAAAGATGAGAACATCAAGTACTATGGAATGCTCAATGGAGTACTCACTTAAAAGTGGCCTGGCTCTTTGAGAACTAACAACTTCTAAGGGAGGGTTCAACTAGTGTTTAAGTGTCTATGATAGGGACTTGGGTATTATGGATATTTGACATTGAGTAGTGTAGGATGCTTAATGAAGTAACTTGTTTACCCAGACAACTAGCCTTTAAGGTTGAATTTTGAAGACATGTACAAGCTGCATGAGAATCACACATTTAACAGTAGTACTTTATACTCAACTTCGATGAATAGATTAATATTTCTTTTTATTGAACAGAAAACATCAAGTCACAAGTCACAGCACAGTCAAAGAATTGCGAGAAAGGGGATTTCCTAGAGTTTGTAGTCAGCTTTATAGTGAGAACGATTATTGATTCTACCACCAGTATGCTGGACTTGGAAGGAATTAGAATAGGTATTAAATATAGGTAGGAAGTCGTTGTATTGCAAAATTGCTATGTGAGCTATACCTATCTTTGTACTTAGGACTCTAGTTTGATCTTTGCTCTTCTCTATACACTGTATCAGAATTCTTTCAAAATAAATGTGAGAACATGAGAGGAGTGATCAAGCTCTCTCAAAGAGTCATTATCTATTCTTTTATATTTTCTCAAGCTGATATCACAGAAGGTCGATCCTACCCTTATCGGCCTTTGTCTAACAAAAGAATTGTCAATTGGTCATTGTTTGTGTCGTATGCCACTATTTGCCGCCCAAGTTTCGTCTTTCGACGTTGGGGTCCTATGAGCCTTGATTACCAAGATCCAAGCCTTGGTTGCACATCATAATTCCGGCCTACACATTGTCATCGTCGTAATGTTTTATCACAAGTGTCTCACGCGTCGTCTTCCAATTGTCGAAATCTTTCCAAACCACCACAGACTAACTTGTCGAAGCACTCTGAGCCCATTTCTACCCTTTGTTCTTCGTTCCGAAACCATTTGGTAAAGTCTTCTAATGTTGATCACGGTTTCTCTCACTTGAAAACCTAGGTTTCCTTCTATATTCTCTAATCCATTATTGGATAGTCTCCCTGCCTCAACCTTGTTCAACATGTATTCAAAGACAATCTCCTCTGACATAAGTTCTACTCTTGGAAAGGGAAGTTGTGAGGAGCGAGCCCTCGTGGTAAAGGGCATCCTCAATGCACATAGCGTAAAAGAATGGGTCACACCCAAAAGAGTTATTACCTTTTACATGGCTTGCCTGATAAGATAGCCCATATTTCCAAATCTAAAGTTTCTAAACCAAAGTTCTCTAATCAAATGGTATCAGGAATATCTCAGGATAAAGTTTGGCAGTCAAGCACTGTCTTTCACTCATTCTATTTTTTCAAAAACTCAAATTTCTCAAACCCTTGTGTTAAAGTTAATGGATAATCAATTCAGGTGCTTTTGATCCCATTTTTGATAATGCTTCATTATTTTCTTCTATTTCTCATCCTAAAATTCTTCATATTATTACTTTAGCCAATAGACCCAAAGTTACGTCTCAGGGAGTTTAAAGTGCACCATAACCTTTGATGTCAATTTTCTTTTTTTGTGGTACATGTCAATTGATTGGTGAAGGACATGAATTTTAGAGAAATCTACTATCTTGGTACTAGACTGTCAATGTCTTCTTTAAAATCCCCATCTCCTAAGCTTTTGCATAATCGCTTAGGTCATCCAAATCTATCAAAATTAAAAAGGATGATTTTCTAACTTAGCAAACTTCTAGCCTTAGATTTTGAGTTTTGAGTTATGTAAATTAGGAAAACATGTTCAATCTTTCCCAAAAATAACTGAAACAAAATGCAACTCTATCTTTTCTATAATTCATTTTAACATTTGGGGTCCAAGTCAAGTCACATCCTTGGGGTTTTATGCTCTTGACATACTGAAAGAGACGAGTATGATTGACAGTAAACCAGTAGATTGTCCTATAGATCCAAATAAAAAATTAATGGCTGAACAAGGAGAAGTTTTGTCTAATACAAAAAGATTTAGAAGACTGGTTAGAAAACTTATTTATCTTACCATTACTAAACCAAATTTGTCTTTTGTAGTGGGAGTTGTGAATTAGTTTGTGCAAAATCCTTGTATTGATCATTAGAATGTTGTCATCCATATTTTAAGATGTATAAAAAAGGGTCTAGGACAAGGATTATTTAATGAAGATAAAGGAAATACCCATGTCCCTAGATGTTGTGATGTTGATTGGGGTGGTTCTCCCATGGAGAGACGCTCTACTAGAAGATTTTTTTTTTTCTTTGCAAGAAATATTATCTCTTGGAAGAAAAAGAAACAAAATGTTGTTGCACGATCAACAATTGAAACTCGGTATAGGACAATGACATCACTCACTTGTGAGCTTATATGGGTAAAACAATTCCTCTAAAATGAATGTATCAATAGAATGAGCAATTACATTATTGGAGATGTTTTTTTTTTTTTTGAAAATACTTACTGGTAGAAGTTCCTCTTGGATCAAAATCATCCATGTCATCCTCAGTACTATTTCCAGGTACACTTGAACTCTGAGAAGGAACTGAACCATAATTATTTGCATTAGTTGATGACTTTGATACTCTAGATGACTTGTTCTCTGGACTTTTGCTGCAAGACAGACATTCTGGAATAAGGATAGGGCAATAAAATCATTGCAGTATGAAGAGGGAAAAAATTTGCCTAAATAATAACCATAGCCAAGTTAAAGTTTAAAATTGAGATAAGCTTCTAATCAACTCAACAAATTCCCCATTTAAAACTAACATGTATCATTCACAGGTAACATGTCTCCAACCCTGACAATATTTAACTTCCTTTCTGCTTCCATAATCTTCTGTTTATGCACACCTCTCTATCACTTTAATTGATCCACAAGATAAAATTTATGCTAAAGATGACAAATTAATAAAACCTTTTGGAAAGTAAACGAGCAAATTACAGTTTGTGCTAATCCTAATCTTATGGCATCAATATCTAAAGTGGTGCTTTTCTAATTATTATTCACTTTTCATCTAATATTTTGTTCCTATGAGCAATAGTATCAAAATTGGAGGTTTCATTTTGCACCAAGGCTGTCTCAAGGTAAAGGAAGATATAAATTAAAATATTTTTTTAGCACATTAATATATATTATTTAATATTGGATGTAACCGAGTTTAACTTAAATGTGCAGATATACATTTGCACGATGGTATGCTTATAATGAATTAATTGACCTCCAAAAATTTCCTCATACCTTTTGTATATACAACAAATAAAACTAACATACTCTGTTCTGACGCCAAAAGGTTCTTCTGAGGCCAAAAGGCTCCTCACTATAAGGTATTAGGGAGGGTCATTGTTCACAACCTTACCCTTGCGTATGCAAAAATGCTGTTTTGGGATTCAAACACTTGACCAATCAGTATCAAGACAAAACCTTACTAATAAGCCAGGACTCACCCTTTTTATCCCTTTTAACATATGTACAAATGCCATTTCATTCTATTACCGTCACATTGCTTTCCAGAATAAGCCACAATGCCATCCATCAATAATTAAATTCGAAGAAATAACTAAATTTATGCACTAAGTAGCAAAATAATCATCAGTTGCTGTCAAAAAACACACCCAAGGCTATGACAATATTCTCCGCTAATAGAATGGAACGGTCATAAAAATACATTTACAGTTATTTGCCAACCATAACAGCAGTTAGATTTGTCCTACCTGACAGATCGTGATGAACCCTTCTTGAAGGAGTTGTCTTGATTGTCACTTGCAACAGTATGGTTTGATTTTCCATGGTCATCATAAGATCCCCCCTTGTCTCTATTGCTATCACTAAACCTGTCACCATCTCTAGATCCAAAGCCTCCATACTTACCACTGCTCTGAGAGAAGCCACCACTACTATAAGAGGCTGACCCACCAGACTTGTATGTAATACCACTAGAAGAAACTCCAATATACCTACATTGACCACCCAAAAGACAAATAAGAAATGTTTTTTTCTGACAACACATTCTACAGTAGTAGTTTTGTTGACCTGATAATTCTGGAATGAAAAGATTGACAAATTGGACCTACTTGTCACGGTTTGCAGAAGCTTTATTTCTGACATCATGTATCTTATCCCTATCATTCAAAAGGGACACAATGGTTTCAGCCTTCTTCCTTACATTGAGTCCCACGTCCTTCCCACTTGGCTCAACATATTCAAAACTAGCAAGTGCCTTTACCAATCCAAAGGAAATTAAAATTACGACAGAAAATACTCTTAATGTACTTGTCAGCACAGTTGTTAATTGCAACCATAAATTAGCTAAATACAAGAAAATTCCTTACTGAAATCTGAAAAGTATGTTCTATAATGTCATCAACTGCACGTTCAGATCCATTTCCTACCAAATACTCAATAACCGCCAACGCCTGACAAAACGTAATTCAAGTTATTGAAAGAAAAGCAAATTGTATGTATCAACACAGAAAATACATCCAAAAAGCCTTCTCTTTGTATCTTAAAATCTTAGGAAATGACATGATTATTTGTAAAGCATTACCTTGTATACATATCTCCAGTCTTTTCCAGTTTCGCCCAGTCTTGTCCAAAGGACATTCATGACCATTTGACATTCAGTACTAGTATAGAAGAAGTAATAATTTAGTAGAACAAGTATCAGAATATTTCTCAAAATATGAAAACAAAAAAAAAACAAAGCAACATAACCGGAAAAAGAAAAGATAGATAGTTTTTTACAATTTTTTGGTAGCCTGTGCAATCTCTGCCAGTGCAGTACCATGAGGACCCCAAGGTTCATTATCAGTTGCATCGAGCACCTAATATGTGAAAAATGGTATAACAGTCAATAATATAATACCACTGGCCAATCTAGTGGCTTTATAGTTTGCAAATATATAAAATCTGGCAGTCATCCAACACCATTGCATCAACAAAGTATCCAAAAATCACTTGATAATAGATAATAGAAAAAGAAGTGCTATGCCTAATTCAATTCCAAACACGCATTCCATTATCAATTTTAGAGAAACACAGAAATCCAAAATATTGTACTTCCCGTACTCTAACAACGGTGTTTCAAATCGAAATAGCAGGAGTTGTAACATTTTTTCAATGAACTCCGCACAAATAAAACAAAAAACACAACAATCACAGTTTTACCTTCTGTTCGATTTCCGGAACCTTAAGCACCTTCAGATTCACCTCTCTCTTTCTGTTTTCGCATAAACAAACATCGTAATCGTAAGAGCAGGGCGAACTATCATTCTCGATTAGAAGATTGAAATAGGTTTCAAGTTTTTATTAAAAAAAAGAAAAAATATGAAAATCGCAATGCAAAAAGATGAAGGAAGGATCGAGAAGCTCGCTCACATTTCTCGAACGGTTTGATCGAAGACCTTCATGAAATCCATGGCGGTGGATCCGCGAAACGAGACGCTGTGGATCTGATCTGATCTTATCTGGAGAAATAGTGGAAAATGGTTAAATTAATTGCAGCAATTTCGATTGGTTTCCAGTAGCAACGATTTCAGATCTAATACATTCAGAGAGAATTTTTGTTAATTTGTTTTCCGAAATTCCTCCATAACCATGCTGCTTCTTTTCACTCTTCAGAATAAATACGTTTTTTATTCACGTAAATATAATAAGTTTTATTTTAGTTTTTAATTTTTTGCTTAATTATCATTTTGTTCTCATAGTTACTGCAGTTTGTTGTAATATCTACTATATAGTTTAAGAAGTTTGATTTTATTGGTGTCAAAAAAGATTTTGATTTTATAACCAATACAGATAATTTTGCTTATCTTTCTTGTCTAAAATTGTTTAAAGCCATGATAAATCGAAACGTCAAATTCAAATAAATAGAATTATTCAACAGAAAAAAAAAACGGAATTATTCAACAGAAAAAGGTGAAAAATGATAACTACAAAGACAAGTTTTTTAACTATAAGAATAAAGAACAATTAAAATAAATAACATTTTAGCCAATAAAAAAATAAGATTTAAATATTGTTTTTATACAGTTTGTTCAATTTGATACTTCTTCTTAACATTCAATTTTATTCCTTTTTTTACTAAATTATGTTTAATTTTATTATTTTTGTTGACATCATTTAAATTAATAACGACAAAATATATAGTATAAATACATTAAATTCCATTTTTTATAATTTCTTCACTCCTCAATATGTATTTTAATGCAAAAAAGGTTGTTTTAGTGATTTTTACATTGAATTTATGTAAGATAATTGTCTAAATGATATACAATTTTACTAAAACTATACACTTGTCATTAGTGTTGACCGAGATGATATTGGTTCTAAACAAGTGCACTAGCCTCCCATATTGGCTATTGCACATAATGCAACATGTGTTTTATGTCAAGATGATGTGTGCTTGTATTCAGGATTAAATGGTTTGTCCTTAATGGATTTTGATTACCTGACATGGTGATGGGTTATCAATTGGAAAATGTGTTAAGAGACATGCTAGATACAAGCAAGTTGACTATCAACGTGAAAAGTATACCTATATGGTACACGGCCAAAGGCCATAAATGAAAATTGCAAAAACACAAACATAGCAGCCTAAACTCACAATGAATCTATACGTTACTATGATCCTCAAGATTGGGAGGCTGATGTCCCAACTATTTCGTGAACAATGTACAAGTATACTAAGGAACCCCTTAGTACACAGTAAGCAGCCACCAACAACCTTCAAGGCTGTTTACTCTGTAGTACACAGTAAACAACCACAAGCAACCTTCAAGGTCGCTTACTCTGTACTAAGGAACCCCTTAGTATACAATAAGCAGCCACCTACAACCATCAATAACCTCCAAGGCCATTTACTTTGTACTAAGGAATCAATACACAGTAAGTAACTATCAGTAACCTCCAAGGTCGCTTATTGTACTAAGGAATCAATACATAGTAAGCAGCCATGAGTAACTTCCATGGCCGCTTACTCTGTACTAAGGAATCCCTTAGTACACAGGAAGTAGCCATCAGTAACCTTCAAGGTCACTTACTCTGTACTAAGGAATCCCTTAGTACACAGTAAGCAGCCATCAACAACCTTCAAGGTCGCTTACTCTGTACTAAGGAATTCCTTAGTACACAGCAAGCAGCCGCAAGCAGCCACCAACAGCCTCCAAGGCTGCTTACTCTATACTAAGGAATCCCTTAGTACACAACAAGCAGTCACCAGTAGTCTCCAAGGCTTACTCTATACTAAGGAACCCCTTAGTACACAATAAGCAGCCACCAGCAGCCATCAGTAACCTCCAAGGTCGCTTACTCTATATTAAGAATTCCTTAGTACATAGTAAGCAACCATCAACACCTATATTATTCACCCTACATTGAGGAATACACCAGTACGCAGTAGGCGACCTCAAGCATCCAACTGACAGGCAATAAGGAAACTTCCATGAGCAATACACTATGAAGTTGCTCGAGTAAGAGGTAATAACCCTATCCACTCAACTAACTAGGCGACCCAAGAGTATCCAACACTCAGATCCCACATATCCGCTTACTGGATATTGTATACTTAGGATCCCTCATAAAATATGCAGTATCTGTCCATATTGACTCAAGCCGCCTACCAACAACTATCGAGGGCTCTTCTTGTAATTTCACCAATTGTCATTGGATTCATAAACAATTAAAAGAAGTATTTTGGGCCCAAAAGCCCACTCCAGGTAGGACCCACAGGTAAAAAATGTATAAATATCACATTGTTCTATGCATTGAGGACGCATTAAAATATACTTTGAATCCCTGACATCTTCAGTGCTAACTTAAGCATCAGAGTGTCTTTTGTAGGCACCCATGCGCCGTCATCGGAGCTTCATCGGAGTAGGAAGACATCCAGCCAACAATCAAGCACTAGAACAATTCAGCAGACTTGTGGAGTACAACTTACTCCTATAAGAACAAAAAGTATGGAGAAAGCTCTTAGCGCTGCAATAATGAGAATAAAAGATGTTATGAATCAACTTAATGCTATGAATAAAGAAAGATCCCAACTTTTATGAGAACAATTTTTTGAAATCTCGAAGATTTTGTATGTATATATAAAGTTATGGGAGGGATCATCTTGAACTATAAAACTTTCCAACCCAATTAATATAAAGTTATAAGAGGGACCATCCCAGACTTAATGAGGGGATCATGTTGGATGATGAAGCTTCCTTGCCCAAGAGAGCGACATAAGTGGGATGGATAATCTCGAATGATGAAGCTTCCAAACTTAAATAAGAAATGAAGTTATGAGAGAGATCATCTCGATTAGGGATGTCAAAAATATATGTACCGTGGGTATCCGCAAATAAAACCCATAATGGGTAGGAAATGGATATTAAAAATGGATACCCACTACCCGCGGGTACGGGTATTTTTGATACCCGCATGTTAATGGGGCGGGTACAAATATCATAGTATCCGTACCCGTGGATACCCGTAACCGCTAAACTTTAATTCACAAAAGTACCCTTATATATATGTTTGTGGTGTATGTGTGTGTATATATATATATATATATATATATATATATATATATATATATATATATATATATATATATTAGTAAAAAACATTTTGATGTTGCACATCTTATCTTCTTTTGTCTTCATTCTTCCAACTTCAACTATTGGTACGTTGTCTTCTTCCAAGTACATCTCTTAACATTCTTCTCTTTTCCTTCTTTGAAATTGGGCATACACATCAAATCTTATATAGACAGTGACATTTATGGTATGCTTGTTGTTAAATGAACATTATTTTATATTTATTTTTATAATTATTTGGACTTGTATGGACTTGAGTTTGTTTGAAATTTATTTAAAATTTATAATAGTGATGTATTTTATTTTATTTTATTTGAATTTATAATTAAATATTTATTTTTTAAATAATTTTGTAAATACACACGGGTATCCGTGGCAACGGGTACCCGTTGATACCCACGAATATGAAAAAAAATAGACGGGTATCCGCATAACGGATACCCGATGAATATGGATACGGGTACGAGGTGAATATTTATCCAGCGGGTAGGGTACGGGAAAGCTACTACTCGTACCCTGCCCGCCCCGTTGACATCCTTAATTTCGATCGATTAAGCTTCCTTACTCAAACTTAAATAAGAAATGAAGTTATGAGAGGGATCATCTCGGTCGATGAATCGTCTTTACCCAAACTTATATAATACATGAAATTATGGGAGGGATCATCTCGGTCGATGAAACTTCCTTACCCAAACTTAAATAAGAAATGAAGTTATGACAGAGATCATCTCGATTGATGAAGCTTCCTTACCTAAACTTAGATAACAAATGAAGTTATGGGAGGGACCATCTTAGTCGATGAAGTTTCCTTACCCAAACATAGATAAGAAATTAAGTTATAAGAGGGATTATATTAATCGATGAAGCTTCCTTATCCAAACCTAGATAAGAAATGAACTTATGGGAGGGATCATCTCGGTCGATGAAACTTCTTTACCCAATCATCAAAAGTAAGTGGGAGAGATCATTTTGGATGATGAAGATTCCTTACCCAATCATCATAAATATAAGTGGGAGGGATCATCTCAGACAATGAAGTTTCCTTACCTAAAGATAAATTAAAAGATTTGTAGGTTGGGAGGGATCATCTCGAACATATGTCCAGTGAATATAAATACAATGATATTAAAAAATATGGATAAAATTGACTTTTATTATAATGATGTCTCATTAATGACAATGCTTATCAGTACATGCATTAGCGAGATGTACCCTTCCATCATAGGCTGAGATGTGTGTCAGGCCAACATAGCCTGAGATGCACCAAACTGACATAGATTGAGATGTGTGTCGAGCCAACATAGGCTGAGATGTACTTGGCCAAAATAGGTTGAGATGTATCATGCCAACATTGACTGAGATGACAAGAATGAGAACTCAAGGTCGAGACGACAAGGATGATAACTCAAAGCTGAGATGGCAAAAATGATAACTTCAATGTCGAGATGGCAAGGATGGGAACTTCAAGGTTGAGATGCCAAGAACGAGAACTCAAGGTCGAAATGGCACGTATGATAACTAAAGGTCGAGATAGCAAGAATGAGAACTTTAATGCCAGAGATGGCAATGATAAGAACTTCAAGGTTGAGATGTCAAGAATGAGAACTCAAGGCCGAGATCGTCAATATGATAACTCAAGGTCGAGATGACAATAATGAGAACTTCAATGCCGAGATGGCAAGGATGGGAACTTCAAGGTCGAGATGCCAGGAATGAGAACTCAAGGCCGAGATTGCCAGGATGATAACTCAAGATCGAGATGACATGATTAAAACTTCAAGGTTGAGATGCCAAGGATGAAAACTTTGAGGCCGAGATGCGAATAATGAGAACTTCGAGACCGAGATGCCCAGGATGATAACTCAAGGCTGAGATGACAAAGATGAGAACTTTAAGGTTGAGATGGCAACAAAGTCCTTTTGCACTGCCGTTAGCGTGACCATTTCAATAAATGGATTGCCAACTTATTCTTGTACTTATCCTCTTACTCCTTGTAGACACCATATTGTTTTTTCTTCACATAATATATCTCGGTCTCACGGTGGGTGCCAATGTTCTTGTATGGAACCAATTTGTCCTGCAAGGTATGGTATTATTATTCTGTTGCTTGACGGGATATACTTAGTCTTCAAGATTTGGATGTCATTGCCAAGTCTGATACAATGAACCACGGGGGAGCGAATATTTGCAAGTACTTTGACACTTAAGTCACTAGTGAGAAATATATGATAACTGAGACACCTTTATATACCTAATCCACATTAATTACTTTTAGGGACATTTAAGACCCTTCATAAATGTTAACAAATACTTTATTGTAGTTGTTGTAATGTTAAAGGGGACAACTAATTGTCTTGTCGAAACTAGCAGGTCCTCACATGTCTGAGGTAGTTATGATGTATCCAACTTTATTCTATATTTATCAAATTGATATGACCTGGATCTATCAGACCCTATCACCAAATTGGTTTGGTCGAGATATATCAAATCCAGATCCTACATCCCATATTCACTAAGTTACCTTGATCAAGATGTATTAGACCTTACATAATACAAAATCAAGTATTTATTTATTTAATAATTACTTTTTTTCTTTTTTTCTTTTATATTACTAAAATCTAGTAAATATATGAGTTTCTCGTAATAAAACATTAACATTTGCTTAGCATAAATTATTCTGAAAATTGTGTTTTTTTTTTGTCAGTAATTTTGATAGTGACATTAAAGTACTATCATCCCCGTATAACCAAATAAATTATCACTAAAATCATATAACATCATTGATCACGTATCGTTCTAGCGTAGCATATATTTTATCTAAGTCAAACGATACCATCGTATATAGACTCCTTGATCGATTTTGCTTGGAAACTGATCAACCTTCTTTGTTTTTCATCCTTATAATTTTGCTTTACTTTTTTTATATATAACAATGTAATTTAAGAGAAAAGTGGCTTATGAAATTTCTTAATCCTTAAATAACAGAGCGATGATTAAAAGTTATATAGATGTAAATAAACAAGTGTATATCAAAAGGTATTGTTTTTAAATGATTTATAACGACCATTATATTTAAATTATTTATCATTAGTAACATTTGTTCAAAATTGCTATAAAAAAACATGCAAAACTAAATTGAATATTTAAAAAATAAAGGACTACATGTGTAGTTTAATTTATTTTTTAATGATTATCTTAATTTTAATAGATATTTGTAATTTCTTAAAACATCTTTATCTGTACAAATAATTTTTTTTTTCTTTATTATTAATGGATCATCGAGACTAAAAAGTATAATAAGATAATCTTTTAATCATAAAAATACTAATATATCAAAGATCGATGTTTTCGAAATATAATCTTAGCATTTAAATAAATATTTTTAAAATAAAATATATTATAATACTTAAGTTAAAATTTAATAATATATATCAATATATGTTCAATAATAATAATAATAATTTTATATTTTTAAAATAATGAAAAACATGTATTGGTTGATTTTCATTGTTTTAGAGAAAAGTAACTAAAAATTTTATCATCCTAAAAGATTTTAGTTTTTCTCTGTTCGAATCGTGATTTATTTAAATGGGTGAACTAATTAGTTTTTCGATTTAAGCTACTATTCGATTCCATTTTCGTAATATGCTAACGACAGTATTGAAAATTTAAGAAAATTATTTTTTATTAGAAAATGTAAAAATATTAAATTTTTTCATAATTTTTAATACAACTCTAACAGTAAGAAATTTATTTAATTGATTAATTAAAAAAGAAATAAGCTAAGAACGTACAAATAAAACTCACAATAACTCACAATATGAGTTGCTTTACATATTAAAACAAATAATTTACGATCTCTATTGTTTCATATCATTATATTAAGTAACTTGTCATTAATTTTATTTTAATGGAAGATATAAGAAGTGAAATAGTAGAAAACTGAGTTGCAAGGTGATGTTCTAAATGAGTTTTATCTGTGATTGATGTGAGACTTTTAACATATCCGTTCACACCTATATACATATCGAACGAGAGACTTGACATTAATGGATTGTTCGATAGGAGGTCCGGATAGCAGATAGAAGAATATGTTCAAACATCACTAAGATAAGCTTTAATAATGGTTATGATACTATGTTAAGAAATGAACTTTAAGCCTAATTTAATTTCATAAAATCATATGTACTCTAAATTGACCTTATCCCTAGTTTTATCTCTAGTTGATGTGGAATCATATGTAACACTCGTAATTATTATAGGGTTAAATATGTTTTTGGTCTTTAAACTTATGAAAATTGGAATTAGTCCCTCTTGAAAACCTTAAATCAATCTAGTCTCTTATCTTTATAAATATGTGGATTTAGTCATTTAAACCAAATTTTTTTAAGTTTATTTGACGTTTCAAACACGTTTCTCACCTAATGTTGAAGCGGAAATGTGTCAAATGCTGTAAACAAACTCAAATATTATCATGAAACGTGTTTGAAACATTAAATAAACTCAACAAAATTTAGTTAAAAGGACTACATTGATCCAAAGTTTTCAAGAGCGACTAATTCTAATTTTCACTAAAAAGTTAAGGGACCACCTATACATATTTAAGTCATTATTATATATAACAAGATTAAATACAATTACAATTTTTCTTAAACAAATTTGAAGTGTTATATGACCACTTTAACAGAAAAAATTACCTAAATAAACCACTAAACATCTCTAACTCAACATATGTTAAAGCTGAAATCTAACATTGTGAGACTTGTGAACGATGAAAGGGTACAAATGAAGAACAATTTCAAAGGTGGTGTATCCTTTTTTTATATGAAAATACAAGCATGTTTCATTCTACTCCAAATGGAAAAGTTAAATCATGTTTAGAAAAAAAGAATATAAAGTTTTGGTGTTTAGTGTTTATCCTAGTGTTTGTCTTTTTTTATACTAAAGCTATTTGTCAAGGAATATTCATCCTTATATGTAATGCCATGAAGAAGCAGATGTAGAACATCATACAAACATGTGTTAAAACTGATATATATGCAAACATGAGAATAAACAAGTTGTTTTGGCCAGCTTTTTCAAGGCATTCCAAATTTGTATGGGAATTACTTTTTGCATGTTTTTTCCAAAAGGTGCCACTCTTTATTTTAATCTCAAAATTTTAGTTTTGGAATGTGTTATCAATTTTCTTTACGTGTTGAAATTTTAATTTAAAAGTGGCGTAAAAAAAATTGAAATTTGGAAATATGAATTTCATATTATTGGTTAAGAATCTTCTAAAATTTATTTCAAAATATTAATTTCCCTTTCAAAATTGTAAATCTATAATCATTATTATAGAACTTAAATTTTTAAAATAAACAACTTATTTAAATAGAGTGCATTGATGTTCTGCAAAAAATATTAAAAGCAATGAGCAAACATAATAGTAATAGTCTCGTAAGCTTTATGGTTGGCACATGAACAATGACATTAGTAGTCTTATTCTATTTTTAAGGATAAGATTCCTGAACTTTGGAGTTTTTAAAGTAGTAATCAAAGTCACCAAAACTCTGGTTTTGACTCAGAAAACAAGTAACAACTCCAGTGTGAGACAATATTGCAGACATTGACCTAATTATTCAAATGTTATTTGCAATCTACATGAATTATAATCATTAGCTATGAAAATTATTTTAAGGGAAAGAGATTGAGACATATATAACTTTTTATGTCTTCGAAAAATTTTAAAGTCGTATTGGAATATGACTAATTATAGTTAGATAATCAAGCCAGTAAATTCTCATAAAAAATTTAAAAAATTTAATTAACATGTTTCATAATTTTTTTAGTCCTTACAAACATGAAATTTGCCCCAAATTTAATATGGGTTTATAATTTCTTGATAATATTATCTAATTGAATATAATTAGTTAAAAAAAATCACATTTTAAATATTTAATATTATAGTATAATATTTTTATTTGACATTCTTTATATATAGAATGTGAAAAAAATTGCTATTTAGTAAGAATTCTCTATTAAACCTGTATAGTGTAAGAAAATCATGCATCAGGTTACAATCACATTATTGTTTATAATTATATAATACAGTTCATTTTCCTATTTTGTTTTAATAATTTACAAAACTTACTATCAAAATAAATGGGAAATGTACTTTATTTTTATGATAATAAAAAATAATAAAATTATTATTATTATAATTATAAAATTAAATATAAATAATTTTATAATTTTATTGTAAATAAATTTTATTTATTTTGTAGGTAGTTTTATAATTAAAAAGAATGGTTAAATTTTAAAAAAATGTCAAATAAAAAAAACAGTTAAATTTTAAAAATAATATAAAAATAATATAGTTACTTAAAGAGTAAAATTAATAAAATAAATATTTTTATTTTAAAAACTTTTAATAAAAAGATAAAATTGAAAAATAAATATGAACATTAAAAAAAGAAAAAGGAGAAAATTCCTTAGTATATAAATATAGAAAATAATGATAAAGGTAACAATAATTGAAAAACAATAAAAAATATCATCTTTAAAAAAAAAAACTTAAGATATATACGCTCACACTTTACTTATTATATAATTAATAATATAAAGGAAAGATATTCATATAATATTTATGTAAATTATTGTTATAAATAAATTCATGTAAAATAAAATAAATAATATATATACTTATATTATAAACATTAAATTTCAATTTATTGAAATAAAATTAAAATTTTAATTAGTATAACTAAGTTTTTATATTAAAAACTTAGGTTTTAATCGTTATATTTGTTTTTTACTCAATCGAGTTTCTATTTTTTAAAATATCAATATGACTTATTCTATTAAAACCACTTAAAAGTGTTACGTGTCAAAATTTAAAAATTTATGTTTGTTATGTGTCAAAATCTAACACATTTTTTTTTACCTTGGAAATTTTTTTATTTATTTATTTTGACATATGACATCTTAAAAATAAAAGACAATCCAAACTTTTGACAGGTAATACTTTCAAACTGCATTACTATCGATTTAATAAAAGAGATCACATTAAATTTTTTTTCAAAAATTAAGAACTCAATTGAGCCTTTTTCAAAATTATAATATTGAGTAAAAAAAACACATATAAAGACAAAGAAAATCAAGAACCTAACAAGTTAGTAACTAAACTAAAATAAAATTTATAATAAGTAAGCATTTGAAAATTTCTGCCATATACTAATATAATTTTTATATTTTTTACATCCATTTCCATTTACTGTTCTTTATTCAATTTTCATTTCATTTTTTCATAATGAAATATTTATTGCATCATTTATCACATCTATTAATTTTTCTCTCTCACATCTTTTATCCCATCTCATGCATCTTAAAATTGACAAGTAGGTTTAACTTTTTCCAATTAATATTTCAGGGCTCAGAATGATCATTTATTTACAATATGACTGTTGATGAAAGTGCATCACGAGAGGTGCGAGCAGAGAGAGAGAGAAAGACAGAGAATCTTTTATGGTTGATGAACAATGCAAGAAGAAAGACAAATTATTCAATTCTAGGGTTTGAACTAGTCACCCCCTCCATGCAACTTTCGTGACCAACATGCTTGTGTCATCAACACACATGTACATAAAAAAAGAAATCCTTATATCAAACAAAAAGCAAATAAATAACCATATTCATTGGCCCCACACCCAATGCAATGCATGAACCTCATAATTTAATAACAAATATAACACAAAGAGCATCTAGTCAATAATCTTTAGCATTTTTATTTGCTTAATTCAAACTTTGACCTAATTAAACTATGTATAGTTCTTATCTATGAACTACACATTAATATACTAAACTTTATCATCAACAAACTAGAAAACTAAATGTCACCTAATTAAGTCTTCACTTCACACTTCACATAAGTTGTTGCATTTTTTTTTCTTACACAAATATCCCATTGGTTATACATTGTATGAATAAAATAACTAGTTAGCTAACACACACTTTGATTTGGTCAATGTGGCTTAATGTCAGCATAGCTAAAATCAACCCACTCTGGAGCAAAAGTTTCACCAACTCTCTCATAATGGCAGTTAGAAAAATCATAGGGAAATCCAAAGCCAAAATCCATCAACATTTCCATAGATTCATCAATAACATGTTGTTGTTGTTGATGTTGTTCTTGTTGTTGAGGCTGTGACACAACACACTTGTTGTAATTCACTGCAATTGAAGATGAATCCGAAATGCTGCTTGAACCTTCTTGAGACAGTGAAACCATGTGACTGTTACTGTTACTTTCATTGGTGTTGTTGTTGAACCTTGAACTTGCACCAATTTGTGAGACACCATGCATCAACCCATGATGCTTTGTTTGGTCAAAACTAATGATGTTTTTTTGATTAATGGTGAATGCATTGCTATCATTTGCTTCTAAGATCGGTAGCACCAAGGGTAGCTGATTTGGTGAAGCATTGAAAGGTGAATTTTTTTGGTTGGTTGGTAATGGGGTTGAAGTTGAAAGAAGAGTGTCATTTTCAGTCAATGTTTTGAGACTAACTTTTCCTGCCACCATTATCTTCTTCTTCAGTTTCGTGTTCCAGTAGTTTTTCACATCATTGTCGGTTCTGCCAGGAAGCTTAGAGGCTATGGCAGACCATCTGAACAAGCAAGAACACAAGTTTTATCAGTAAATATATATATATATATATATATATATATATATATATATATATATATATATATATATA
>Ga0214544_1001805_pt1 | contig 44938 bp, 10 predicted proteins | sample CNSS3metaG_FD_160074 | JGI IMG/M metagenome (GOLD analysis project Ga0214544, IMG submission 160074) | Root nodule microbial communities from cowpea collected in UCLA plant growth center, Los Angeles, California, USA - CNSS3 | ecosystem: Host-associated > Plants > Roots > Nodule | place: USA...
TATGTCGTTTTCATTTTTTTTTTTTTTTTTTTTTTTAACGTTGCAGTTTTATTTTTATTTTTTATTAATGCCAACGACTTTGTCATAAAATCTTCAATGAAGCCATATTTAATGCAAGCGACTTCAATTAACTGAAATCGGTGCATGTCAGTTGGCAATTAAATGAAACTGTCAAGTGGCCTAGCTACATCAATTGGGTGTTTCGCCTTCCCTAAATCACTGACGCATTTATTTTAATCAGTTAAAATATATTAATCTATTTTTTTTTCAATTTATTATTATTTTTTACCATTTATTGTTCCAAAAAAAATTAAAAAAAAAACAAAAACCTAAAAGTGAAGTCGTTAACCATGAAAACGACTTCACTATGGACATCACTAGAAACCAGACTTGTCTCTGACAACATCGTTTTTTCAAAAAAAAAATGAAACTGGCTGGGGGGAGGACGACTTCACCTTTAATGTCGTCCTCCCCCATGACGACTTGACCATGTTTTGCAAAAAAAAAAATCGAGGGACCCTTTTTTACAAATTCGAGTTACAATGGACCCCCGATTACAAAAAAGCCTAACTTTTTTCTATAGGTATCAAATTGGGTTCATTCGTTTTGCATTAAGTTTGATTCAATTATGTTTAATTTGAATGTAAGAACATAATTTTTGGAGTTTTTACAAGTTGAAGTTTTATTTTTAAAACCCCCAACCAATTTGTATATGTGTTGTGAAGTTATTGTGTAATATACTTGGTGATTATTAAAATGTATGGGTGATATGAACTTTTGGAATATAATTATGTATGAAGTTGGGAATTACTCATGTTCCTAATATGATTTAATTTATGATTAATTGAATATTATTTTTTATATTAGCTTACTCTTTCTTGTGTGAGTGTGTTTACTGTGATGTTGTTTTTCTTTTACAATGATCCCCAATATTTAGTGTGAGTATATGAGAATTTAGGTGTTGGCTCCCCTGACAATGATGATGACAATGTAATTGTTTAGATAATAGTTAATTTTTTGGTACTTATTATCCTTTAAAAAACTCTGTAGTTATCACTTTTTTAGCATATGTTCTTGGACTAAATTTAAATTTATTTTTGTTACGGTGCCAGTTATATGGATGACCGTAAATAAAATTATTTATATAATTTATGTATGTTTTTTTGGACATTAATCATTATCAGGTAATTTTAAGGCTATTATTTTGGGATACTACAAATAAAATTAAAATTATTATACTAATTCTATAACTTTTTATCTTATTATACTAAAATCAAAATTTGCAATATTTATTGTACTGAATTAACTGTTTATCATTTTTTTTCTATAAGAATTACAAGAGGAGGAAAATAAATGAAATGAAATTATTCATCCGTTAAAACTAACTTATATGTAAAAGTTATTTTGTAAAGATTTTTTTTTTTAAATTTATATTTGGTTGAACACTAAGTAACATCGTTTAATTTCCACCTCTTTGACACCAAAACCTTAAGGCACCACTGTTGGGTTTTTTTTTTTTTTTTTGTTTTTTTTTTTTTTTATATATATTTTTTTCATATAGTTTGGTTTATAGTCATAGTTATGGTCATTGAGAGATTGTGGTTCTATATGGTTATATGACATTAGTCTTGCACATATAAGACCTTAGACACCACTTTGACACCAAAACCTTAAGGCAATGTTGTTATGGGTCTTTATTCTTATGTAGTGTTCAACTTTGTCTTTTCTATACAATGTGGGACTTTGACTCACACTTGGACTATTCCCAACACAATTTTGATGCTTAAGTTAATAACAAAAATATAAAATTAACTAAGCATAAACAAAATAAAAATTCTAGACCTTGTAAAGATAAAAAAATATATATATCTATAACCTTTCCATCATAGATAACATAATTAATTATAATAAATAAGATATTATTTCACTAAAATATTTTTCTCGATTATGAATTTTTTTATTTGAAATCTCTGAATTGATGTATTATTATAGTCGATATTTTTTTTGTTATATTTTAATTAATCAAAAAATTTCATAAACTTGATAACCAGCTTATTTGTTCGGTAAGAGGTCGATCAGTGAAGACAGGTAGTATAGTGCTTAGGCCTTTCTTTGAAGATTTTATCTTCAGCCTTGTGTGATGAAGGTATGGCGTAATTAATTTTATCTTATTTAATTTTCAAAGTTAATTTACTAGTATAAGTTTAGATTCATATGTATCAATGAATGCAACTTTGAAGTCATTAGATATATAATAATTCGTGAAATTGATTAACGTAAGGTTATTTAAAAACACAATGAAATATTAGAATGTGATTTTAAGTAAATATTTATATCGATAGTATAGATATTAATAATGAGCCTAAATTAATATTGTGGTAAAATCATTTCAAGTAGAGATTTATCTTATGTGTCATATCATTCTTCGACTAACAAGGTGCATGTGTCCATAATTGTTTAACTAATTATGCCACTAAAATAATCAAGTACATAAATTGTCACTTGGTATGATGTACTTAAGTTCAGTCCAAAAATATCTTTAAAATATATATATATATATATATATATATATATATATATATATATATATATAATAATTTTTATTTGAAATGAAGTGTACAAACATCTATCAAAACACAAAGTTATAACATTAAATATACACGTTTATATTATTTTGGATCATTTAAGATCTCATTAAAAAAACGACTAAAGTGATGTTAGATAAATATTAATATGTGTGAGAATTTAATTGAGTCCAAAATTAATTGAGGTTAAAGAAAATTTAAGTCATTTTGCAGCAGATCAAATATATTGTTCATCATTAACTTAATCATAATATAGTAACCCAGCATAACTTCCTTATTTAAAATTAATTAGCCAAAATCAGTTTAGGTCAAAATTAATTTTAGGAAAAAATGTGTTTTTAATATACTATTCTTAGACAAACATAGGTTTGGTTTTTTATTTTTGAAATTAATAAATTAGTTTCAAACTTAAAAAAATTTAATTAGGACATTATTGAGGTAAAAAAAAAAACGGTCGGTAGATATTAGATTTAAATGTAAATAATGACAAATTTATATGTTTTCAAATGATGAAAAAATGATTGAATTTGGAAATTCAAATAGTAAAAGTGATTCAACAACTTGATATCAATTTAAAAACGCTCACAGGATAGATGGCAAAAGTTGTTGGAGCTCAAAACCAGCTCGGGGTCCCGTGTTCCTTTTCCAATACAGCTTAAAAGAGAAAGCATATCACTTTTAGTTCCTTTTCTAACGGTGGACTTGTTTGCCACAGTTATTCATGTTGGTACATTTGAAGTGATTCTTATTGCACAACACGCACATGCCAAGACCCTAGTACATACCCCTCTTTGGAACAAAGGAGAATTCAACATCTCTCTTTTACCTTAAATTTCTCCATGCATGTCCACCGTATTTTCAGTGTTAAAGTCGGTAGGTTAAAAAGGTCAAAACTTTATTATTATGCGATAGCAGGATCTGCCTTTAGCTGCTGCGAAAATTAAACCAGAGGTTTGTTCGTGTGAATGAGTAAAAAACTTGGCCAAAAACAATGAAGTCAAACACTTCAACGTGACAAGAAAGCAGACATTCAAACAACGTTTTTAACACCACCAAAATGGTAAAAAAAACATTGCTCTTGAATTTGTTCATGGTTCAACAGTAGTAGATATTAATAAAATAAGAATAATTATTGTTATTAAATAATAACTAAACAGTGTGTCAACCACCAAAAAAGAGGTACGAGGGCCAAGAATTTGGTAAAGGTGCGCATTTTTCACATGGCTGAAAATGGGCCACACCTAATTCACCAGGTACATACATGATTCCGTTGCAAGCAAGGACAGAAGATAAAATGCTGCACTGTTTCCCAGCACGTTTCCAATGTCGTTTTGCGTTGGCTCCATTTCACCACACAAAAATCAAACTCTTCCCATCATAGATCAGACAACCAATACAGATCTAGAAGAACTCAATCACAACATTCACACTTCAAAACGCCCATTCTGTAGCAGCAGATATGCCACCAGTACCACAAATATACTAAACAAACTATACACGCCAACAAATAATAACATGATCTCACAGAACTGGCAAGGCATCACGGTTTAGGAAAAATACCCATAAATTTAACTAAGTTCGGTTCACATTTATGATAATTCATAAACATATATACAATCTAAATAAACAGATAATATTAACACAAAAATAGTTCACCTCTACTTCATCGGAGCTGCTATAGATTTGAAGAAAAACTGTTCCACGGTCCCGTTCCCCTTCCCAAATCCAATGACCTCAAGAATTTAATTTAGTCTAAGCTACCCAAAAAAAAAAGAACAGTATTTTACATGGACAGCTACAGCTACAGCCAGAAATGGTAGTGCAGACTATAGTGCATGGCCAATTTTGGAGGATAGCGCCGACAGGAGCTGTTCCTGCGTGTAAAACCGGTTTCCCATGTTGACGGTGGCCTGTTGGATCATCAAATCATTGACCACGGAGACGCTGGCGTGATGCACGTCCAGGTCGAGGTCCTTCAACGCTGCCATCAACCTTGCCGCAGGGTGGTTCTTCTTGCTGCATTGGATTCTTATCATGGCGTCCCACCCTATGATCTTCACCTCTACCTCCAAATCAATCAGCTTGCTCGTCGTTTCCTTCGCTTCTTTGTTAGATGGAGATGGTCCACGCGGAGGAGAAGGAGGAGAAGGGTTTTTAGTTGACAGCTCAAGCTCCTTCTTCACCGAATCCAATTGCTTCTCCAATTCCCCTTTCTCCGATTCAAGCTCACTCAGCTTTGACTTCAGCTCGTTTATGTAGGATATGGCATCGCCCAAGAGCGACGCCTTGTCCATCTTCGACACGTTGGGAACCACCGCACGAAGCGCATAGAACCTTTGATTCAGCTTTTCCCTCCTCTGCCTCTCCGCTTCCACGTGATTCAGCGGCTCCTCTCTGCCGTTCGCCGGCTTTCGACCCCTCTTCCGGGGCCTTTTCTCCGGTTCCACCACCCTGCTGTCCGCCTCTTTCACCACGGAAGCCTCCAGATCCGAGTTTTCGGAATCACCGCCCCCGGCACCACCACCACCACCAGCACCCGATTTTACATTCGAAGCCGGTAGAATGACGCCGGAGGTGAAGGACAGCATTCCATCGTCAATGCTGCTGCGAGAAACAGGAGACCTTCTCTTCTTGTTGCTCTCCTCAGCTGCAACAGCGGGGAAGTAACTCCCATTGTAAGAGCTCTTCTTGCTCTCTCCGAAGCTCAGAATTTCACCGGATTCGGGTTTTAAGGAGTTGGAGAAGTTCAATTCCCTCGGGAAGAAACCCTGGTTCTTGGGATTTGGGACGTGAGCTGCTGCGACGGCTGCGGCACTAGGGGTTTCTGTTAGAGTGCTGGAACCAGGGGTTTCGAACGGCATCGTTTTCGCTGTTGCATTTGCTGAAGCGGGTGCAACGGCGTTAGAGGTGTCCTTGATTTCGATAGAGGAAGAAGGGTTGAGCCAGAGTGAGGAAGGATCGTTTTCGCCCTGATCGGTGGCAACGCAATTCAACGGCCAGGAACCCGCGTCGGGGTTGCTGAAGTTGAACAAATCCCGCACTTTGTTCATGAGATCAGGGTTCTGGAAAATCACCTCCGTAGACGCCAGCTCAACGACGCCGTTTGCGGACGGTATGCAGACCAGAGTCTGAAGCCCAAAGACCTGCCCCTGGCGGGCCCGCTCGCACGCCGATTCGGATAACCGGTCGCCCCCCGCGACCCAAACGGGGCTGGAATTAAAAAAAGCCTGGCCCGGTAGGCCGCTGCCGTTGACAAAGGACTGAGTCATGGACACTAGAAAGAACCACTCGGTGTCAGATACCTCTTCGTCGACGTCATCAGCGGAAGCGGAAGGGCCGGAAATCAAGGAATTGAGCTCGCGGAGAACCTTCTTACGGTGGTCCTGCTCCGCGGACGACGTCTCCTTGGGGGCTTTTCCTTTTCCTTTGTCCTCCTCCCCCTTGTAGTATCCGTCGCCCCAACCGAGAAGGGAAGCGCCGGAGGAGTAGTCATAAGAAGATTGCCAGAAAATGGCGTAGGTCCAGCTCTCTCTGGCACCTTCGATCAGAGTTTGCAGCCGTTGCTGTAAGGTCTCCTGGTTAAGCAGGGACTGAGACTGGGACGGCGGAGGTGGCGGCGGGGCTCTGGCGGCGTCGGCTCCCGGAGTGGTGGTAGAGGCAGCGGATTGAGGCGTGGGCAGCCAGAGGGATGAGAAGTCGGAGGAGCTCATGAAGGCCTCCATGACGGAAGAGTTATCGTCGGTCCAGAGATTCATCGTCGGCGGCGAGCGGTACTCTGTCATTCCATTCACGGGTTGTTTGGGTGTGAGAGTGAAGTGTATTTTTAGTGTGTCTAGGAGTGGTATGTGTGAGAAAGATAAGGGTAATGAATTGGTTGGATTTGGATTTGATATTTATGTAGTGTGCATTTGGGTTTCATTTTAGGTTTGGGGGAAGGAAGCGCATGTGCAATTGAGCGATAAAATAGATTGCTACACTCTTTTAACAAACTCTTCTACTCAAGATGAAGTACAGGAGTAATCACCTTATGTCATGTTAACTTTCCTTTCTCATACTGTTTCTCGCGTGGAGACTGCAATTTTATTTGTTGCATAAAAATAGTAACTCCTCCACTACATGCAACAGTAGAGTAGTATTCATAGCCTTTCTAGTTCAATTTCCCAAATATTTATTTCTATTTTCTAATTAAATAAATAAGTTTATATCTGAAGTTTACGTGTTTCATATTATTGATTTGGTGAATAATTTTTTTAACTTTAATGATCGGTGCCTAAATTTTTTATTTAAAATTAATAATCACAACTTCACAATTTTTTACTATAAATGTTGTTGAAAATATTAAAATTATTTTTCTATAATGATCAAGAACTTAACATTTTTTTATTTATTTGATTATGAAAATGTGCTAGTTTGGTTTGTTTGAATTTTTCAAGCTGTACGCTCAGAGATTTTTCACATTTAAGTAGATTTATTTAATTAATTATATTTAGGAAAAAAATAATTTAATTGAATTTATTTTTTATGACGTATTCTAATTTCGTGTTTTCGTTGCATATTGGTTTTCATTTATTCGATAAAATAATTTTCAGGTATAAATTTATGAAAATATAAAATATATATATAGATGGGAAATGAAAACCTGTTTGGATTGATTCATCAAAGTCTATTAAAAGAATGTTTGACAATACACACTATATATTACTAATATAAATAAATTAATATATTTTCATTATAGCTTCATCAATTGTTTGATGTATATATAGTATTGTGTAAACTTATTCAGAACCATCTTCATATATATTTAAAAATGATAGATGTTTTAAACAAGTTAAAATGAAATTTTGCTTTATTTTTTACTAATGTGAAAAGGCTTTATTTGACTCGAAAAAACTATAAATTTACTGTATAAAACCATTCCTTGTAAAATGGGGAAAATAAGATTCATGGTCATTATTCTCATGCTGTTTGCGGTGTAAGAAATGTACAGCCATTAGAAGATTTTAAAATATCCATGAAAAGGCAGAAACAGATGACTTTACACAAAGAGAGGTGGTAAAATCATAGCTCAGTTAATACTACTGTAGTATTAATTAATTGCAGCCACGTCATCTTCTATAAACATTTTTTAATTTAATAATTTATATTAATTATAATTTAACTTATAATAAAATATCTACTAAAATTTATCAAATAAATATTTAATTAAACCGTATTTTAAATTATTCCATTATAATATAAAGCACAGATACATACTTATTACTCGATGATACTAATTACTAGACCAATTTTTAAAGAGAAAATACTATATGCAATTATAAATGTAAAGTAGATTTTAGATTGTGATCAATTAGCATATCTCATAAATTTGGCAATTTTTAAATAGTCATCTTAAAATTTTGATTAACAATAATCCTATGTAATTAATTATATAATTTATTAGACCAATATTATATTAGTATTAAACTCTTATTTTTAAACTATTATGCTGACCATAAATACGTAAATGTGTTTGAATCAATTCTTCAATTCAAAAGTAATAATTAATTATTTTTTATTTAATATAATTTTTTATCCTTTAATTGATTTTTTAAGAAGATTTATTTTGGTAAGAATGTTAAGTATTGATTTCAAGATATAACTCATATATGTAACATAAATCATTAACCTAACCTGCATTTATGGGTAAAATCACGATCTTATACATAATAAATACTTAAAAGATTCCGTATTTATAAGTTCGCCCCCATTGCAAATGCCTGAAAATTTCCTATTAAACATTAAATAGTATACTGTATAAGTACTTCTCTTTGGTTTTAGATTGTAATATATAATGAATAATTACTTGATCAAAATGTAGATCCAAATTAATTTAGTTGTCACAGCCAAAACATTTATATAGTCTTATTAAAACATTCAGTTTCTTTTTTTTCATAGGAATTCATATATACATCATCAAATAAAATCAAATAAAACAAGTGTAAGTTGTATTCTATAAACTATATATTGCAGTTTTTCTCTTCTATGCTCCTCGTATATTTCTTTTTGGTTTAACTTTTTTTAACTGTAAATTCATTTGTTATCGTATAAAAATATTCTTATGAGAGTCACATAACAACATAAATCGTATATAGGTAAGTTAGTAACAAAATGATAAGAAAATTTAATAATAAAACATATTTCAAATTCACAAACACATGTATAGGAGTGACAAAACGGGTCAGTTCGACCTATTTTGATCTGGTCCATCAATTGGTCCGCTAAAAACAAGTTGGTTCAATCCATCAAACAAAAATGGGTCAATAATGATAACTTATCTTGTAAAGGATGAACTCAATTTTTCTTAATTAAAAAAAATTAATTTGTTTTTTAATTTTTAATTTTTAAAATTTATATATATATAAATGAATATTAAAAGAGTATTTAATCATATAAAATATTTTCTAAACTTTTAATTGATTATTTAATGTTTTTAATTAGATAAGTTAAAATAATCATTACATTTATATATGTTAAATTATTTTATTATAACTAATAATTGAAATTTAATTTGTAAGTGTTAATGATTTAAATTATAATAGTATTATATATTTACACATTTAAAAAATATAATATAAAAAAATTAATCTTTTTAATTATTTCTATTTTAATTTTTAAAAACAAAAAACGGGGCAATGGGTTGAGCCGGATCAGCCTGTATTTTGGCCCGTCATATTGACGAATTGAAAGGATCGGGTCAAAATGAGCTGACAGGTTGAAATCTTTAACTTGACCCGTTCTTTTAACACGAATTGACAAGCTAGCCCGTCGGGTCCAACCCGTTTTGTCACCCCTACATATATTTATTCATACAAACTAACTCAAATACATCTCTCACATCAAAATTTATAGATATTTTTTGTCACATTCCACACACAATCACATCATCTTTTTTGGATGTCATACATCAACTAGAGACAAAGCCAATTTATTATATAAGTGGGTGTAAATTTCACCTTACAAATCAATTTTATGAAGTTGAGTTAGGCTTAAAGCTCACTTCTTAACATGGTATCAAAGCCATGAGATAGAACATATCCTTTTGACTTTTTTTTTAATCAATTGTTCCACTCGCTATCAGGTCTATTTGATCAACATTAATATCGAGTCTCAGGCTGGAGAAGTATATGCCCCGATGTGAGGGGATTGTGTTGGAAGTCCCACTTCAATTAAAGTTAACACAATTTTATAATATATATAAGTGTGTATGCAAACCTCACCTTACAAATTAATTTTGTGAGGGTTGAATTAGGATTAAAATCCACTTCTTGACAATCTCCTGTCAGAAATATACAGTCATCTCATCCACGTGCATTTATGAAAACATCCAAATGCATTGAATTTAGATACAAAAATTTTTTCACTTATTACACTAACATCTTCTTTAACACCAGACAAAAGATAAAGAAATTGAACATTACCCACACTTTTGACAAGATAAATTTCTTTGACTTACAATATCATACTCTATTTAAAACCGCAATTTAAGTCATACAAACTTCCAATGACTCTTTCCACTTGATGATACTTTTTTATATGAGTTCGGTTATAAATAAAGTCAAATAGTCCCTTTATAATCATCCTCAAATTCAATACATTGTAGTACACAACACATAATGGTATTTTCTTGGTAAACATGTCTACATTATCATCAACCATAAATCATATTCATTTGTTTTTCACAATTCATCATTCATACACCATAATTCATTAATTAAAATTACATAAATTGATTTCAACATAATATATATATATATATATATATATATATATATATATATAAACCCTAATATCACCATTCAAAATGGAAAATCGAAACTTTCATTTATTCGTCCAAATAATTCAAGAGTAAGATAAAAAAAATCTAGAATTAAGTCAAAGTGTAAATTACTTCGAAATAACCCTTATCTAAAACAAGCTCAAATACAAAACAAGTTCTTTGCCAAAACAAACACTATGCTTTTTACCGTTGTGCATCCATATCAACATCTAATCTCGTATATCGACAACACTTATACGATCATAATAGTCAAAAGTACACATGCTAGGGTGGACTAACAAAAACATCATAAACAATAATAGACATCAATAATAATATAAAAGTTCACCTAAACCTTTCATATCTCCTGTGTCTCACAACATCATTCAATTTTATTGGTTGTCTCACATAACCATTCACAAAGTTTATTGTTTCACATAACAATTCAAAACATATAATCACAATTAATAATACACAACATTACAAACCAAGTTTCCACGATAACTCTCACACGCAGCTTACCAAGAACCACTCACCAACCACCCATCTTGCTTCTCATAAGTCGTACAGATAAGGTCCACTTCTGCTGCTCCCCAAGACTCTTAGCGGTGAAGTACACAAGTGCCATTTTTCAACACTCTCCTCGAGAGCTTCCCTAACGACATGCACAAATATCACATCCCATCACTCTCCTCGAGAGATTTCCCGACGAAGTACACAGGTGCCACCTCACATCACTCTTCTTGTCTTCTTGATTGCTTCCCTGACGATGTACACAGGTATCACCTCCCATCACTCTCCTCAAAAGCTTCCCCGTTAAAGTACACAAATTTCACTTCCCATCACTTTCCTTTAGGTATTCCTTGACAAAGTACACATGTCACTTTCCATCATTTTCCTTGAAAGTTTTTCCGACAAAGTATATATATGATGACACTTCTCATCACTATTCTTAAGAGCTTCCAGACCACTTCTCACTGCTCTCCCAGAGAGTCACTCCTAATTTTAAACAAGCATATATTTACATGTCATTACAATTATACTAAATACCATCAATCGAGATCTAAATTTTCCTTCACAAAAATAACTCTTAAAATTAGTTTTCATCGATCGAAAACCCAATTGCTCATACTACAAACTCCAACCGGCTAAACTATCACATTTTTTTATATAATGACTTTTAATAATTTAAATATAAAAAGTCAATCCTTTAATTTATTTTAACAATTTAAATATTTTTTCTGATTTACCAATTTAAATATTTTTTTAGTCTTATATCGGGTATCTCCAAATTTTTTTTAAGATTTTTCAATATTCATATTTTTATTTTCAATATCGCGTTTAGGAAAATTATGTATAAAATATAAGTAGTTGTACATATTTTCATTTTCAATAACGCGTTTAGAGAAATTATGTGTAAAATATAAATACTTGAAAACAATAACAGCTTGATTAAATAATAACTCTATTTCAAAGTTTAAATAGTGTACGAGTGAACATACTAATTAATAAACCATTTAACTTATAAAATATTAACTAACAAGTTAGTTAGCTTTTAAATAAAGAATTAAAATACAATTCTCATAATCAAATTAGATATATGTAAAACAATTCACAACAATTAATTGCTCAATCAAATAAGTTATACTTCTTTGATAAAAAAATATTACATTTTAATGACTCATACCTTACTACTATAATAGGTAGTGAATACACATTATTTTTCCCTGTATAAATATGTATTTGCATTTCTATTATACTAAAATAACAATTTTAATAATTACAAAAACATGTTATAATTAATTTTAAATAGATAAATTATGTTTTTGCTTTCTAACGCGTATTTTACTAAATAAAATATATTTTAATTTATTAATAATAAATTTGTATAATTAAAAAATTAATGTAAAATATTATTAAAAAATTTAAGTGATTTAAATCTCTTGAGATGAAAGATTTTCTGGATTGATTTTTTCTTTAAGCCGAGTGATTGTGGATATAAAATTTATAATTTTCACTATTTGTAAATTGGATTAAAGTACAGAAAACGACGCGTTGTTGTCTGATAGATTATTGTGGTCCCTAACAAGTTGGTGTGTTTTGTCTCTCATCTCATAACGAGTTAACTCCACTGCTTTCCAAAATACCAATTTCTTAATTCAACTAAGTTTAGAAAAAAAATTATGAACCTTTTGTTAAAATATTAAAATTTATTTAGCTGATTTATATATTTATATTAATAAATAATAAGAAAATATTACCACTAAGTTGAATTAATTATTTTATTGACAGGTGAGGGGTTATTTATCTGGATGATGTAATGTTTGTTAAGATTTTTATGGGTATTTAATTATTGGGTCACGTTTTTCTCAAAGTTCGATGTGTGTGTGTGCATGAACTTTTATTTAACTTTTTTTTTCTGTGGTGGAGCACGTGCATATACCACTTTCCCATGTGCAAAACTAACCCCTCTCTCTTTAATATTTTATTTGGTATCCCTTTTTTTATATTTCCACTTGTCTGGTCTACTGTTTATTTTTTTATTTTATGAATTATTTCCGTAACGTCAGAGATCATCGTCCCCAATTTTATACTTCTAATATCTCATTGCTTTATGGATAGAAGCTCTAATTTTTTTTATTCTTAAATTTTTTGAACTTTTATTCAACACTCAACAACTCCTTTTCTAAAGCGTCCATCCATTTTGAAAAAAAAAAAATTAATGAAAGACTTGTTATGTTAGGTGTTGGATAGGTTGTAAGAAAAAAAGTAACATAATAAATAAAAGGGAAAATAATAATATAAACCATGCTTCGTAAATTCAGAAGATAATAATATATTTTTAATTGGAAAAAAATATTTTTAATTATCAAAATTTCGTAATATGATGGCATAGAAATAAAAAGACATTGATACTAGGAACACAATATGATAGACAATATATAATAAAAAAATCATATAATTTGGTGGTGTACCAAACAATTAATTACAATATACGAAATATCAAATCTGTTATATCATAGTCACCAGATAACTTTGAATATGAAATATGAAATTAATTTATGACAACTACTTTTGGTTTGTCTAGAAGCATTTGGTTTGCTTTATTTGTGTTTAATATTTTTGCTTTAACTTGATACTATGTCAAATTTAAATTAAAAGGCTCCCTTATTAATTAAACATGGATGCCGTAGGGTTCATCACAAATCACAATGGATGATGATGAAGCAAGCTAGTTAAGGAATCCATTAAAGAATAAATAAAGTGTAAGTATCTTAGCCATTAATACAAGATACGTAGACAACATAAATCTTGGTAAATTTATGAAGAACTGTGAACAAAAAAGAAAGAAGACTGAGTTTTACTACTATACTTGGGTTGACCACAAGGGTATGAAAGAGACAAATGCTCTATCCTATGTAGCTTAAGCTAAAGATTTCACAACTTTACCTAATTCATAACAAGTTTTCCATATTAAACTTTTAAAAGAGTACTTAAATAAATTATTCCAAAAGAGATTCAACAATTCAACATTAAGGAACGGTGAACAAACTTATATAAAAATAAAACATTATTTTCGATTCAAAAACTTAAAATGATAAAATTATGAATTTTATTTATATATTGTTCATCTTATTCATGTGAAAGTTCGACTCTCCTTAAACTCTTAACAATAAATCTCTATAATGTTATTCATAAAAATAAATTCATTCGGTACTCACATATTGAAAATTTGGTCCTAGTGTACAAAATTCTCAATTAACAATAAATTTGGGCATTTTGAAAAATTCCTAGACTTTTTAATGACGGTTCTCAATAAAATCATTATCGTTCTCTTTTCTGAACCTTTTAACGATGGTTTATGTTATTTAATTGTTGTCATTTTTAGGATAACAAATAAACTAGTCTCATGGATATTGTCTGAATCTATTTTGTTTTGACGGAAAATTTCTGTATTGGTTGGGTACGAATATGAGTAATACTTGATTTTTTCAATTGGATATGGAGAGGAGGATGAATATTATTAATTTTTGTTTCATTTGAAAAATTCTTTTGTTTTGTTAAAATAATTTTTGTTATCTTTCAATCGTTCGACTAGGTTGATATTTGAAAAATTTTCTTAGATTTTTTTACAATATTTTTCATCTTACCGTATCCTTAATTACATATTTATTTTTCTTTGTGTGATTTCATTCACGGGTTTGTCAAAATAGTTTCTAAGAGACGACATTGATAATTTTTTTAATATTTTTATTTGTTATTTATTTTTATCATGTAGAATATTGTTTTGGTATTTTTTATATAATTATTTTTATTTTTAACTCATTATCATTAGTGTAATTTTATCACTATAATTTTCTAAGTAAAATTTATTTACTATAATATAATAATTTAATGTAATTTTCATTAACATATTTATATCATCCAACATATGTTGAAGTTCAAAAGATGAAACATTAAATTTCAATTAATATTAGTTTAATATTTGTTCTTTGTGTGATTTTGATCAAGTGGTTTACAAGTGTATAAAAAAAGACTTCATTAAAATTGTAAAAATTGAAGTAAAGAAACATTTAAAATATTTTTGGTATAATTAGTGATTTGATACCCCAACTTTTTGGTTAAGTTCAATTTGGATCCCATACTTTTGGTTTATTCAATTTAGTACCCAAATTATCTAAAAAAATTCAATTTGGCCATCTCGTTAAGTTAGAGTTAATGTCATGTCCATACAGGACACATGTCAAGCCATAAAATTTTTATTTTTTTTATTTTTTTTTAAATATTTTAATTTTTTTAAAAAATATTTTTTTTAAAAAAAATTAAAAACTGACACGTGTCATTTTACTATCACGCCATGTGACAGTTTACAATCATGACACGTGGCAGTGGTAATAGTTATTTTCAATTTAGTACCCCAAATTTTTAAAATGATCCAATTTGGTCCTTTCCAATTTGAGACCAAATTAGTAACTAAGTTTAATTATAACTTATATATACATGTTAAAATAATTGTTTTGAATTTATACCTCAAATCACTACACCTAAATATTCAAATTATTTTATTTCTTACAAGTGTAAAAGATGTCATGTGTAAAAAATTACAAAGGTAAAAAATGTAAAAAATAAAATAATTTAAGTATTTAGGTGAAATGACTTGATGTATATATTAGAAAAAGTTATTGTAACATGTATATATAAGTTGTAATTAAGCTTATTTACTAATTTGGTCTTAAATTGGAGAGGACGAAATTGAATCATTTTAAAAAATTGTGGTACTAAATTGAACCAAAAATTTAAATAGAAAATTAAATTGAAAACAACTACTACCACTGTCACGTTATGATTGTGAGCTGCCACGTGACACAATGGTAAAGTGATGTGTGGCAGTTGTTAACTTCTTTTGAAAAATAATTAAAAATTAAAAAAAAAATTAAATTCAAAGACTTGACATGTGTCCTGTATAGATACGGTGTTAACTTCAACTTAATGGAGAAGACCAAATTAATCTTTTTAGATAATTGGGTACTAAATTGAACAAACCAAAAGTATGGGGACCAAATTGAACTTAACCAAAAAGTTGGGGTACTAAATCAGTAATTATACCAATATTTTTTCATTTGAATATTTGTTTCCTTTTATATTTTATTAAAAATATTTTTTATAATTTAGTAACTAGTTTTTATTAACATTTGTAAATTTAATAAATATTTTGATTATCATAAAATTTTATTGGTACCCTAATTTAAAATATATACAATTATAATTATAATTTCTTTAATATTGAAAAAACAAGAATACCCTCATTTGATATTCAATATACGATAATATTATGTTTTCTTTTTTATAATATTTTATTATTTTATCAAAATTAATTAATTGATGTTGAAATAATGAAAAAACATATACGGGTACGAGTGAAATTCCAGTGAAAATGTGAATGATACTTAAATTTGATACTTATATATTTGAATATGTGAATAATAATGAATTTTTTATTTGAAGATAAATATGGGATACTGAAACGCCTTTTAGTCATTTCCCATGTGTACAACTTTTGACCACAATTCTAACAATTAATCTTCATTGTAAAGTTTTTTTATACAACTTTGCTACCGTGCTTTTTTTTTAATAGTGGTGTTTATTTAGCCGTCTATACATCTTGACATGCAAGACTTATTTTGCAGCTACTATATTTTCTTTCCTTTCCTTTTTCTCATTTTTCAAAAACAAAAAATTGAAAAAATCAAATTGGAATTCAATCCAAATTCAAAGTAGTTTTTTCCATATGAGATGGGAGCAATTATTTCATGTTGATAATTAAACTCTTTAGATACCAAATTCCCAAACCTATGTTTTAGAATTAAAATTGTAATGAGTTTATTTAGGTAATTTTTTAAATAGATTTATTTTGAAAAGAAATCATAATAATTTATATAAATTTATATATGGTATTTTTTAACTGAAGATATATAATTTTATTGTGTAAAGTTTTAAGATAAATTATCTTTTATGATCCTCCTAATAATACTTAAATTATCTTACATGGATTCATAAAATCAAAGTGTATTCATAAAACATTTCTTCCGATTGGGATTATATATATATATATATATATATATATATATATATATATATATATATATATATATAATTTTTTTTTTTTCATATGAATTATGATCATTGAGATATTGTCGTTTTATATATATGGTATTAGTCTTACACATATAGATCATGTGACACCATTTTTATTCCAAAACCTCAAGGCATAGGTCTTTATTCTTATATAATGTTTAACTTTGTCTATTATATGTAATGTGAGACTGACTCGCACTTGGATTATTCCCAATATTTTCATGGTCTCATTCTTTGTCCACTTTACACCACATCTTCCCCTTCCTCTTCTTTTTCATCATCATTCTCGAGTCCGAACCTTATAACATCAAACCTTCCTTTCTAAGAAGAAAAAATGTGTGTATGAAAAAAATAAAAATAAAGCATAAGTTGTGATTGTCAATGAAATAAATTTACACATTTAAGATATTTTCTCAAACACAAACCTTGCTTTAAAAAGACTATTTTTATTAATACTTGAAATTTTGGATTTCAGTGGTTTCTGATAAGCTACTTTTAGTAGAACAATTATGCTTTTTCTTTATTCCTATTTCCATTATATTAAACTAGCAGATGCGTATATTTTTATATCCAAAATAAATAATTTTAAAAATAATAAAAAAATTTTAAGGTTAGATTTACGAATTATGTAGCTATTTTTTTCTTGAGGAGTCATGCAGTTATATTAGACTTAAAAAATTACAAATATTTTATTAAAAGATGAACTTATTTTAATTTAATAAAATTAAAATCACGTAATTAAGAATGACTAGAAAATAATTGTAGAAAGTTACATTTCTTTTTAAATTAAATATTTTCTCTTTCTCTGTCTTGTCTAGAAAAATAAAAAAAGGATAATGGAAAGAAAATATGTGAGGACCATATTTGGTGGTGGTGACATTTATCACACATGTCGGTAATCAAAACTAAGTGTCACAATAGGATGAGAAAAATAAATAAAGTGGGAGGAAAACAGTTACGGAGTTTAGTTTTAGTCGAATTAAAAAATATTCTAATTATAATTTTTAATTTAACTGAAATTTGATCCATACATACCCTTAACTTTGCTTGGTTAGAAAGTGAAAAAAATAAAAGAACAAATAAGAAAAAAAAATAGAAACCGGCTGAATTAAGAAGAATAAAGAGAATAAAGTAAAAATGAGTTAAATTATGGAAAAAATAACAATAAAAGATTTATGAACAATTTAATCGATTAGACAGATAAGTTTTCACAAATTTGTTTATTTAAAAAATAATCAAATAAACTCAAAAATAATTAAAATATTAAAAAATATTTAAATGTCCACTGGTTGTCTCGAGTTAAATACTTTGTCTCGCCACAGATCGTTAGTCGTTTATAAAATAATCGTTGTCAATGTCCATAATTTTGTAAAATAACTTTATAAAAAAATGTTAAAATATAAATTTACATTAAAATAAATTTAAAATTGAAATGAAATGAAAGAAAAAAAAATCGTTGTAAAATATTAACAGAAAAAGTTATATTTTAAAACGTAAAATCAAAATAAATTTGTTCTATCAAAATTTAAATTAATTTAATTTTGAATAAGTAGATATAATTGCATTACTTTAAATAATAAATTTAAATTTTTGTAACACTAAAACACTTATTCGCATAAATATAATTTCACAGGTATAAAAAACACGTTATGTAAATAACAAATTAAAGAAAGCAAGAATAATATTCATGGCTAAAAAAAAGGTAGTTCCTTATAATCTTTGAAGAAAAAAAAAAGAGTAAGGCAAATTGTAAACATAGATTAAATTATCATATTTTAAATTAATAAGACCCAAAAACAATTGAAAAAAACATATTTGATATTCTTTTAAGCTTTTTCCTACAATTATCCTTACAAACTCGAAAGACAAATTTATTTATCTCTTGTTCCATCCCTATCTCAATTTACTTCGTCCACGTATGATTGATTAAATTGTTCATTTTCTATGAGAAATTATACAAAATCAAACATAGTAGAACTATATTTTTAATTGTATTAAAATAATTATGGTGTTTTGATGAGACTTTTAAAGAGAAAACTCACCAGAAGATTCAACACTAATGAAACTTGTGTCAAACCCACGTTATCTTCAACCCAAAACATGCAACGAGTTTATGAATAATCTTTCTTATATGGTGTTTAACTTTCTCACATCTGTTCAATGTAAAACTTGACTCACGCTTGGATTCTCAATAATCTCTCATTTCCCAAGGGTTAATCCCTTCTACATTGATACACTTCCCTTTAAGTGAAAACATTTTCAACCATGACTATCTCAATTATGAGATCTCAAATCAGACCATGGAATAAAAAATAAGTGACATTAGCTTCATTGGAGGTAGCAATAAAGAATGAGTAAAGAATGACACAAAGAAATATACCCATTTGTGATTTCTAAAGATAGGCGCTCAACGATAGTGATTTCTCGCTCAGCAGTGGCGATTGAAGATCTCAGCTAACTTGACGAAAGCACCATAGTAGCTCTTTAACTAGAGAGAAAGAAAAGCTTGGACCACATGTTAATAGCTTGTGGGACACATCTTTTACTTTAGCTTCTCTTGTACACTAAGCATTAATGAAAGCTTGCACCTTACGCTTCTTTTAATCATACTTAGTCAATCATTAAGCATGTAAAAATGAGTCAACCTCACTCCCTATAAATAGGAGGCAATCAATGTACATGGGCATGCTTGGTTGATGAGTAATGAATCTCATCAATTTGAAGAGTTGAGTGTTCTTGATCAAGAGTATTATCTTGAGAGAGGTGGTTCAAGTGACAACTCGTTCACTTATTTTGCAAGAGTCCAAGTGGCATGGATCAAACAACTTTCGTGCTTCTAGTAAAGCGTTCCAAATGTAGTGTATGGAGTTCCTTCACATGGCTCCCTCAAACTAAGTGCTTCTATTCATTTTTTTTAATTATGCAATTCGTGTTTTGCATTTGTGATTGCTGATTTTGAGTTTGAACATTCTCAACGTTCCTTAAAGAAACTCGTATCACCTTAAGCAAAAACATTCCCAATGAAGAGTATCTTAATGGTGACCTTATCATACCATTGTTATACCACAACAGGATACACTTGTCTGAAATTCTTGTCATGAAGACTTTTAATATAAGAAATTCGTCAAATCTAAGATTCTTCACCCATGGTGTACTCATATAAGTCGATTACCAAGACAAATAATCAATTTTCGTACCATTGATGAGACTTTCATGGGAAATTCACCTCAAAGATTCAACACTAAAGAAACCTAAGTCACCTCTACTCAATGTGAGACTTAAACTCGTTTTGATTCCTAACATGTCTTTGTTTCAATATGATAATTTGTTTTCCAATACATCAAGTGCTCTCTTAATGGCAATTCTGAATGATAAATGATGATGGTCAAACAATTATCATGAGTTTTGTATATCTCTTTGCAAATATTTTTTTAATAGTGTATGTGACACCTTATTTATCTCTTTAACATAATTTCAATATCCTAAAGTAGTACTTTTCTACAAATAGAAAAAACATGTTGATTGCTATGTGATAACATACGACATATACCTATACAAAATTAGTTAACCTTTAGGTATAACTAGTGCATCATCCCTTTTAAGGTCATCGTTCATTATTTTGGAATCATGTGTTATTTCCTCTTATCCAATAAGGACATGCATAAATTTTATATCAAAATCATATACAACAAATTTATTTTGCATGAGATAATCTTTTCTACCAGGAAAAAAGAATAAGAGAATTTGATGTTAACACCTTTAACGATATATAAGTTCAACTTCTTAACAATCCTAAAATGTTACAAAATATACTAATGTCACAAAAAAAAAAAACTTTACATTGTCTTACCTTAAAAGTTGAATAAAATATGATAGATGATTGAACTAAAAATTCTCTTCTCAATGCAATAATATTTAACATATTATGAAAGTGGTGAGTGAGAATTTCTTCAAATTAATAAAAAAAATAATTTAATTTTTTATGTTATGCCTTATAACATATGGAAATACATTCATCATTTATTGTTATACTTTGAACTTAAGTGTCTTCATGGTACCAATTGGTTTTAATCGTTGATATAAGTTAATAAATGTTTTAGGTCCAATACAAGTGATATTATCATATTGATTATAAATATGAATGAGATATAAATCAGCTCTCTCCAACCAAACCCTAACTTCCAAATATTAGTTTTCATATTAGTCAATACAGACAACTTATATAATTCATGAACACAAGTAAAATAATTGTAAGTATTATTATTAGGATTAAAATTATTTATGCAAGTTAATGTAGACAACTTATATAATCCAAGTATTCTTTTACATGTAAGATCGAATTTGTTTCCAATGCTAAAATCATGTTGTTGATTTCTTTTTATTTATTTTTTCTTAAAATTGGTATTCATATTTGTTTTTCATTGTACTATGTCAAAATAGTTACAATTTCCTTTGAACAAACAAAATTTTCCTTTAAGGTGCTACTAAAAATTCCATATATATTACTTTTTATCTAAATATCTATAACTCCTTAAATTGATATAGAAAACAAAGTTAAATTATTTGAAATTTTTTATTATATATCATTCTAAATAAAATAAAATAAAAGTAAGTTTAAAACATTGTTTTTAAGTATATTTTTCTAATTAATTACAAGAAAAATATAAAAAACATAAAAGAGAATGTATATACATTGTTACCAACATCTATCTATAAATATATATATATATATATATATATATATATATATATATATATATATATATTAAAAACTATAAAAATTTGTAAGTTATTAATAAAACACAAATACATATAAGACAACTAGTAAGACAAAATGCATATATGCAATACCTTTTAAAAAAATAATACTATGTAAACATTATATATTATAAATTAAATTTAGTAATTTTTAAAAAATGTATACAATTTAGTAAAATAAAATGTTATAAATTATCGCTAAACACACGCCTTAAAATATATAAAAAAGAAACAAAAACTACCTAAAAGTTAGTAAAAAAAATGTATATATAAAACGCCTTAAAAAACCATTTTTGATAACACCATTTTTGATATCTATAACATTAAAAAATTATAAGGATTATACATATTTTTTAAATTAGTAAAATAATTATCTAATTTTAAAACATATAAACATTATTAAAACAAAATTAGTTAAAACTAATATTTTCAAAATTAAAATCATATTAACAATCTTTCACCAATCATATATTCTAGACTGTTATAATTATTAAATATATATAATATATATATATATATATAATAATTAATGCAATTAAAATTACAATTCACCAAAATCTATATACCACAACTAACAATTATTCCACGTAGGCAAAAAAATGGCCACGATTTTCCAGTTCAACTAAAATTTATTCAAACCAAATAGTATGTAAGCACGGTCAATTAATGCGTCATCAGTTACGTAATGAGACTATTGTAGGTTTATTTGAAAATATTCTTTAAATTGACATAAGGTGGGCTTTTTTATTTTAACTTTTTTAAAAACAAAATAAATATTTTTGAAAATAAAAAGATTAGAAATAATAAATATTTTTTCTAAAAAAAACTAATGGAGTAAAGTCAAACAGTGCTTAACATAAAAATATTGTTAGTATAATTTACTCATTTCCTTTTGACTCTCTTTTCTACCCAATTAAAGAAACTCAAATACCCTTTCTACATATTTTTTATTACTATTCCATTTCCTCGAAACAGTATTTTTCATTTCTATTTCTACACTAAGTCACAATAATTAAAAGAATAATTTAATGGGCAAGAAGCGTAGGGTCTTTAAAGTTTGGAAATAATAATGGTGGACATAGAGAAGTAGGTGAAAGCATGGGTGTTGGGAGGTGGCAAAATTGAACAATTCAAAAGATGTTTTTTATATGGTGGGTTTGGATCCACGTTGGTTTTCACCGTCCATGAGTTAGGGTTAGGGTAATTGCATGATTGACATAACAAATTTCACCATTAGGGTTTGCAAATGAAATGGAGAAGACAAGAATGAGAATTATTCAAAGTTGATTGAAGAAAGATTATTGTAATGATAATAAGTGATTGTAAGAGATCTAAGAGAAAGGGGTGGTGAATAGAAAAAAACAATGTGTAGAAGAAGGTCAATCCTAAGAGAATCTTGGAAAGCAAATGATGAAAGGAAAATGTGAGCCACAGTCAATAATTGGCTGCTTCTGGACAAGTGGACGACGCTAGGCATTCCAACGCGCACGTTCTTCATGCCTTCTTCTGTCACTGTCTTTTATTTATCCTCACACATTACACCTTACAACTAGTTATTTGTCTTTTTCTCTATTTCTTCATTTTTTTATCAATTTAATTACCACAAAAAATTATAATAATTTTGTATATTCAATAATTTTATATAATTTATAAATTAAAATATTTTTTTAATTTTTTAAAACTTTTTTTAGAAACAAAACTATAATGGAACTTCCAATTTCGAGACAAGCATATCTGTATGTCATGATTCATGATATATACCGACGAACTTAAAACAACAATGATAATTTTATTTATCTATTTTCTTTATAAAATATTTTTAAGAAGATTAAATATTTTGAGAGATATGAAACAAAAAGGTATAGAAAGTTTAGATTTTTAAGAAGATTAAATATTGTATAAAGTTTAAGTTTAATTTTAGTAAAATATAGTTTTTATTACAAATTGTTGAGTAATTTACCGTAAACAACAGCAATTTTTTTCACTTGAGCATGAGATTACTTACAATAGAAAGAAAAGATTTGAATAAAGCATTGTAGTGTCGGTTTACTTTGTGGTTTGAGAAATGAACTATTCAATGCTATTTGGCCACACCTCAGATAACAACTTCCTTTTTATTTTTGCTACTGGTATTTGTTATATACTTTTCACCAAAAAAAATTTATCTGTTATTTACTTGAAAAGTCAAAAAATTAATAATGTTATTAATTAAAAATAATCACGATTAAATTGGAAAAATATTTTAAATTATCTAAACATCTCAATATTATTAAAGAAAATGCTTTCGACAGAATATTAAGTGATAATAAGGACAAGTTGTGCCTAGAGTGCGTTTAGGAAATTACAATGTTCTTGTTTACACATAGTTTCGTTCAAAGAATGAAAACAAAATATGAAAGAGGAAAAGAAGATAGGATTGGGATTGAGGCTTGTTCTTTTGGGTGAATGGACTGTTCACATGGAATGGAAAGATGATTAGAAGGTGAATAGTGTGTATTTTGGAGATGATACAAGGTGATGGGAAGAGATAATTAGAATGATTGACTAAAAATTCAATCTCACCATCTAGAGTGAGATTAGAAGTGACACAAGTGAATTTATCAAATTATCCTTCATTATTTAATTTTTGTTACATGTGATTTAGCAATTAAAATCAGTACACGTGGTTTTAATTCACTTTCTTAATTATATGTTAACCATAATAATAATTTATTATAGTTATAATAAAAAATTATTACTTCTAAAATTACTATTAAAAAGAAAAAAAAGTTTCTATGTAAATTAATTATTTTCCACCTAATATATTAAATTTATTTTTATACAAAATATATTGTATCATTATTTTTTATAAATATTTTTTTTATACTTTCAATCATTCAATAAAATTTATAAAATAATTTTAAATTATTTATATATAATTTTATATTACCTATAACGATAGAGACATTTTGGTAATCTAATTTTTTTCTATTACAAGTTTTTTTTAATATATCACATCGGTCACAAATTTTTACAAACTTTACCCTCTAATCCCCTTTAAATCACCTCTAAATTACTTCAAAGAAACAACACCAATTTCACTTTTGAATTCTTTCGATCTCTACCTTTCTCTCTCCCTCTAATCCTTTCTCTCAAAATAACAAAGCCAAATGTTCAAATGTTCAGTAGGAGAAGAAAAATAGTTTTAAAAAATGTATGGTTTTTGGTACTGTTCTCTTCTTCTTCTTTTTTTTTTCATTTGTCTTCTCAAAATGTATGAAATATCTTTACTTTTGTTTGATTAGCAGATTTTATAATTTCTATAATATTTAAATATATTTGAATCAACTTTTTTACATTAACATATATATAATTAAATATTTTTTGTCTATTTAAATAAAAAATTTATGATTTATATAACATTTAAATATATTGAATTGAAATTAATCCTATTTTAAATTATTTAAAATTTTCAATTAACAAAGAGGGAAAAAATAATATAAAATTATTTTGAATAATTAAAAAAAATTAATTTTGATGTTGTTTACTTAATTTTAATTGATATTCATTTTGTCAACATTTTTAAGATTTTTTAACTAATTTTAACAAAAAAATTTCTCGATTAAAATTGGTCAAAATTACTTTTCGTTAATATCAACTATATTTAAGTTAATATTAATCAAGATTATTTTCATAATATTATTGGTCGATTTTTTTTTTTAACTTTTGATCCATAAGTTGAAAATTGTTGTATTGATATGCATTTAATATGCATTGATAATATTTTTGTAATCAACATTAGAAAAGAAATACTAACATATTATCAACAAGAAATGTGATGTAGATAATGAAAATATAGTCTTACAAAAAAAATAACTGCAATAAAGTCAAATACAAAAATCTAGTTCACATCCTTTAAAATAATGTCAAACTCTGCATGTGAGAACCATGACTAATATCGAGTGAAAGTTTAGATAAAAAAAAAGTTAAAATACCTTTTTTTTTTTAATTTTTGTCAAGTTTTATTAAATAAGTCCTAATTTTGATTTTGTGTTTAAATAAGTCTCAATTTTGGTCAATTTTATTTAATTGGGTCATTTTTTGTTAACACCGTTTAAATCATTAATGGTCATGAACAATGGCTGTCATGTGTCATTTCGTGGTTATTTTGAATTTTTTTTAAATGTCCACGTGTCAACCCAATAGCATGTCACGTGTCAAAGTCAATGTTCTATATTCAATTTTGTCCCTATATTTGTTATTTTTGTTTAATTTAGTCCAAATTTTGTTTAAAATTGACCAATTTTATCCCTATCGAATATGTGACCAAATTTATTTTTGGATTAAGTATGTTTTTAGTCCCTGAACTTTGACCCAAAATTAGAATTCGTCCCTGGCCGAAACTTTGATAAATTTGGGTCCCTAAACTTTAAAAATGAATGAATATAGTCCTTTTAACCTAATTTTATTAACTTTTTTTTAGGTTTCGAACGCATCTCTCAATAAATATTGAGTCGAGAACGTGTCAAACTACGTAAATAACTCCAATATTAACATAAAACATATTCGACTTGTTGAAAAAAGTCAACATAATTGGGTTAAAAGGACTATATTCATTCATAAAACACATTCGACATGTTGAAAAAAGTCAACATAATTGGGTTAAAAGGACTATATTCATTCATTTTTAAAGTTTAAGAACCAAAATTTATCAAAGTTTTGACCAAGGACGAATTCCAACTTTTAGCCAAATTCAGGGAATAAAAACATACTTAACCCTTTATTTTTTATATCAAAGTTATAATGATGTGAATTTTAATATATTATATAAAAATATTTAATAAAAATGTGAATTTTAATATAAAAATTAAATTTGGTTTCAATTTAGAAAGGGACCAAATTGGTTCATGTTAACAAAAATTGTGACTAAATTGAACAAAAATAACAAATATAGGGGACAAATTGAATATAAAACATTAATTTTGACACGTGGCACTGTTGGGTTGGCATGTGGACATTTAAAAAAATAAAAATAAATTCAAAATAATCACGAAATGACATGTGACAATCACTGTTCATGGTTGTTAATGATTTAAACGGTGTTAGCAAAAAAGATCTAATTGAAAAAAATGAGTAAAATTAAGACATATTTGAACACAAAACCAAAATTAGGACTTATTTGACAAAACTTGACCAAAAATTGGGACCAAAAAGGTATTTTAACAAAAAAAAAACAAAAATAATTCTCACAACTTAAATAAAATAATTTTTTCTAACAACGTCAATAAAATACCACTACTAATTTAGACAAAAGAATCCATAAATTGTGTTGATGTTTAAGGAATTAAGACCATGCAAAAATAAATAACATTTTTTTGGGATTTTTTACAAACTTTTGGAATGTGAAATAGATTAAAATCAATATGATACGCCATTATTAGTGTTAGACTTCGTTGAACCTCACTTAGTTGCATATAATCACTCACTTTCTTTTCAATTGCATGCTAACGTCAACTCACAAGTTTACTTAAATCCTAATTCCTTATTAGACTGAGCCCAAACTTCCTCTTTAAGAATAAATTCCTTGAGCACTTAATAAAATAAACTTGCTTTCACAATAGATGTTTAAGACAACTAATAAGTCAAACTCCATTCCTAGATATAAGTTTCATTATCAAGCTTTGGATTATGAAATCACAACAAGCATTAATCATATGAATAAAATACTAATATCGAATGGAAAAACATATATAAATATAAATAATACCATTTACATGAGACTTTGTTACATCTAACCTCAACAAATTGGGTTTAGGTCTTCATTTTCATGAAGAACCAAAAGTGAAAATATGAACAATGAAAGAAGATGGAGATCCAGGTAGGAGAATGAAGAGCTCCTAAAAAGCCCAAGCAACCCAAAGTCTTCAAATATACATTTTGCACTTTGTAAAACCAAAGGTTCCCTACTCATGAATAAGTAGGGGGAAATAAGCCAAAAGGGCCACATCCGCAAAAGCAATGCTCAATGCTAGACACCCCATGTTAGGCACTTGAACTCAAAGGCAAAAAAAATGAGCTCTTTGATCAAATGACACCAATGAGATCTGAGCCTAAACACTGACACCACTCTCAACCCAAAACCTTAAGGCAATAGGTTTATGGGTCCTAATTCTTATATAGTGCTCTACTTTCTCATTTCTAGTCAATGTGGAACTTAGACTCACACTTGGGTTCCTAACAATCTCCCCCTCAAGGGTGAGTCCCTTCAACCACATTGGTACACTCTCCCTCCCGCGAAAGCATTCCCAACCACGAGTACTCCTTTTCTACCCTTTTCTGTACCGCCGTTATTCTTAACGGGACATGCTTTACCTGGAACCCTTACCTGGGACCTTTGCCAGGAAGACTTTCGATACAAGGACCATACTGCACTCGTCTGAGTCGATATTAACCATCGGCTCTGATACCACTTGTCAGGTTTTACAGAGGAGGTTTTACTGGAGAGAACAACACCAATGAGATCTGAGCCTAACCACATAAGACACTGACACCACTCTCAACCCAAAACCTTAAGGCAATGGGTTTATGGGTCTTGATTCTTATATAGTGCTCTACTTTCTCATTTCTGGTCAATGTGGGACTTAGACTCACACTTGGATTCTTAACACCTTGTTGGCGCTAAGCTTGATTCAAGTGGCATACAATGTAGGTGATGATTCAGAACTTCCAATTTTGACCTTTTATTTACACTTCTTTGGATTCCAATCTTAAGTCACTTTACCTACATATTTATTGTCAATTGTTAGACAAAAATATCATGGGAATTAGTGTATATTTAGATTAGAGTAACCAATTTTCAACTACTAAAAAAGAAAGATCAAAATGAAGATTAAATAAGTTAAAAGTTAAAGAATAATTTATTTTGTTAATGTAAAGTAACTAATAATAATGGTAAAAGTTAACATTATCATTTACAATGACGGATCTTGACCAAGAGTTTTGGAGAGGCCAGAATAATATAATTCTTTGATAATTTGATTGAATCATTAGTATAACGCTTTAAAGAATGACTCTTCTATAAAATAATTGGATCCTTAGTTTGGATCATTAGTATAATGTTTTAAATGCTTTGAAAGATTTGAAGAAGGATAAGAAAAAGTATAATTTATCTTATTTTCATCTTTATGTATAACTTTTCTTTTATCACGTTTACAAAATGAATTTATTATGTTATTGTTTATCGATATACTTTTTTTAAATATATTAAATTTTTTTATCATAATTTAGTAAAAGATTGAGAGACATAATTATTAGAAGAAAAATATATTATAATCAATTCACAATTAAAAATCTGTTAGGAACAAGGCAATAAAGGAAAGAATAAAGGAAAGAAAAATAGACACAGAAAAATTTAACGTGGTTCGGCGTACAATGTGTATGCCTATGTCCACGACTACACTAGGAAGTATTTGTATTTCTGGTGTATCTTAAAGCTTTACATAGAGTCTCTTATATAGTAAAATAGAGAATCACATCTCACTATTCTAAGCGATGTGGGACTAAATCAAGCACCATAATTCTAACAATTCTCCCACTTGGGGTTTGATTTACATTACCACCTAGTGTAGTGCCTTCATCATCAATTTTCTCGAAGGCCAGTTGAGGCAATGCAAAGCCTCAACTTAGTTGTTGTGACAGTCTTGGTCAACATATCAGCTGGATTCTCTGCACTTGGAATCTTCAACAAAATCAAATCTCCATCATTTATAGGACCATACTGCACTCGTCTGAGTCGATATTAACCATCGGCTCTGATACCAATTGTTAGGAACAAGGCAATAAAGGAAAGAATAAAGGAGAGAAAAATAGACACAAAGAATTTAATGTGGTTCGGCGTACAATGTGTATGCCTACGTCCACGACTACACTAGGAAGTATTTGTATTTCTGGTGTATTTTAAAGCTTTACATAGAGTCTCTTATATAGTAAAATAGAGAACCACATCTCACTATTCTAAGCGATGTGAGACTAAATCAAGCACCATAATTCTAACAAAATTGACGGTAAAAAATACATAATACATTATTTTTTGCTTTTATAATCATAAAAATAAGTATACAAAAGGCTCATGAGATAAAAAATAATTTTAATAACTATTGAACTAATATTTCATCATCAAGTAAGGTAAGAGAGAGGAGTCCAGATTTTCTACCGGTTTTTTTGGTGTTGTTCTCTGCTGAGCATTAAAAATACACTGTGTTGTCATTTTAAATATTTTTTTAATATATTTTAAAATATCAAAATTAGTGGAAATCAGTGTATTATGGAGACACGATAGAGAAACAACACCAAAAAATCCAACAGAGAATCCAAATTTAAGAGAGAGTTACATCTTTTTTTCTTCGATAAAGGAAATAAATGAGAAATGAGAGCAAAAATAATGAGTATGTGTCTAACTTTATTTTTTTTCTTAAAAAAAAAACATATGAGAATGAGATATGAGTACAATTTTGTGAAAAATTAAAAAGGTAATGATAGAAAAAAAAATCTTAATAAATATTTAGTTTAATTACTCTTTTAGTTACTATTTCCAAAGATGAGTCTCAATTTAGTTATAATTTTTTAGTCACAATTTGATATTTTTAGACGAAAACATAGACCAAAAGAGTAATTAAATCTAAATATTTTTATTTTTTATCATATTTGATTTTATGTTTTTATTACTTATTAACATTAAATGTTGTATTTTATAAAATAAATAAAAAGATACAATTTAATTTCTATCAATTTTTAAAATATACAATCTATAATTTATAAAATTTAAAATATATGTATATAATTTAAAAATAAAAAATAAAAACATTTGGGGGGCCATGGCCCTTCCCCGCTACCATGATGCTCCGTCGCTGATCATTTAACACATCATTTTTTAAATAGAATGTGATTATATTTTATAGTTGGTTATTTTTAGCATTTAATCAAAATCATAGCATGTTAGACTTTCCTCTAACACAATGTAATTACTTAAGTTTTTCAAGGAAAGTTTGATTTTACAACATAGTAATAAAAAGATGATGATAATGATAATAATAGTGTGAGTAGAATTAAGAATAATAATGATTTCTATGATAATGATTGTGGTAGTGGTAACAAACAACAAAGACAAAAATGGTGTGACTAATGGTGGTGACAATAGTGCAAAAAGTCCTATTTAAGTCACAATTTCAACATAGTAACTTTTATGTCGAACATTGTTGCACCCAACATAAAAATGATATTTTACATCAATCATGGAGAACCAACATAAAAAGTAAACTTTCTTTTTTTTGAAAAACCTAGCATTCACCACACTTCTTCTTCTGTAACCACTTCTTCATGTTTTGTTCATGATTAATGTTGTGATTATTGTGTCTGCCCCTTAGCTCGTTATCAGCTTGACGATCTCTATCACTCTCCCTCATGCATTGTGCTACTTGCATTGTGCATGCCCACCTAGTTGTGCTAGTTATTGCACTCGATCGCTCTTGCTCCTACTCCAAAGCTACATTGAGTTGCCTTCCATGTTGCTCCATTGTTGTTACATGTTCAGAATGTCTCTCTATTTTCTCATTGTTGTTTTGTGTTGAGAAGTTCCTCATGCTACAAAGTAATTTTTTTCCACCTCAACATGTTTTTATGTTGATTATTTTTGTATCATGTATTTCATAAAGAATTTGAAGATTGAAGATTTGATGAATCGTTGAAGCTTGAAGCTTGAAGACTTATGTGTCATCCTTGCTTAGAATAAAAGTCTGGTAGCTTAGTGTGTGTCTTAAAGTTATTTAATATGTTAAAAATATGTTTAACATACTAAATGGTGTGTGCAACAACATATCAAATCGGCTGAAATAACAACCAATCAATTTATTTTACTTACTTAAGTGAAATCAATCTATTGACAATTACTTTCAATGGATTGACAATTGCTTTGATGTGTTTGTTTATTGTGTGACTCAAGAAAGTTGTATTGGATGTATTTTCTTTTTCAAGAAATTATTTGTAAGGATATTGTAATCTCTTTGAATAGTGAAAAGTCAAGGTCGTGTTGTCTTGACTAATTGGATGTAACTCTTTTAGAGTGAACCAATATAAAACTCGTGTGCACTGGTTTTTTTTTTTTTTTTTTTTTTCTGCAAATTTAAAGTTCTAGTTGATTTCTTAAAAAAAAAATAATAAGTTACATCTATCATAATAAATATGTTGTAATTGTATAATCAATTAACAAATCTGTGTTAGATTCTTGTATGATCTTTAATATCAAATCACTTAAATATGATATATAATTGTCGTATAAAAATATTAAAATTTATTGTCAGACTTTTAATTTGTCAATTTCGTATTTTTGTTTTGTAAAAATGCAATGGTGTATGTTTAAATCTCTTAGTCAATTTATTCTAAGAAAAGAGTTTTCATAGATTTTAAACTGAATAAAATTTTTGAAAGGACCAATTCGACTATTTCTTTCTTAGCCTTGATTCCTTTTAGTGTTTACATCATGGACCAATGTAAACATTTTTTATTTATTTTTTACATTTCTCACATACACGTCAAATATAAAAGTAATGTAATTTAATCTAAATAATTAACATAACAAGACTATTTTGTATCAGGATGAAGACTTTATTTATAATAAAAGTTGCTATGAGGCATGATAATATCTCTCTACTTTACAGTTAAAAAGATATACTTTACATTGTCAAACTAAGATATACGTAGATAAAATATTAAATCTTACGAATATAGCAAACCATTAATTACAATATAATAAAATAATTTGTATATCATATTCTAATATATTGGACCCTGTACAAATCCTTAGCAAAATTTGTGAGACATTACAACAAAAAAATTGAAAGAAGTCCAACTTAAATAATAACATAGTTGAAAATTTAAAAGTGCTTTCTTCACATGTTTGGAACATGGTTATGTTTGTTTTTGTCTTTCATAATTTTTTTGTATAAAAAATTGTTAGATGATTAGGATAAGCTAATATAGGTTCGTAGGTTTGGGCCAACTTCCAAGGAAACTTGACCTAGCAAAATGGAGGTGCAGGAAGAAAAATTGGGAGTGCAATAAGAAAAGCCCTTTTTTCGGTATATTGGCCCGATGTATTTGACATCCCAAGAGGGCTTCCTCTGTGAAATTGCAACGGCGTGTGCTAGGGAGCTTCTCACTGTCTGTACTTCCAACAATTTACCATTTTGACCTTAATAATTTTTATTTGACAAGAGGATGAAAGAGCGGTAAATGGTATTTAATATGGCCAAAGATGCTTTCATTTTTTGTTTCTTTTTATCTCTACTGCACCCCAAACATTTGTACACGTTTCGTTTTCCCTCTGTTTCTTCCACAATGCTTTCAGAACATATGTTGCAGAAGTCAACAACATTTTGTATTTGTTTTTTGGTTATTTTGAAACGGATTTCAAAATCTGTTTCAAGAAATTCTAAAATGGATGTCGACTTCCATTTCGTTAATTTATTTTTTAAAATTGATGATAAAATCTGTTTAAGAGATTTGTAAAACGGACGTCCGTTTCGTTATTATTTTTTGTTTTTTTCTGAAACATAAAATTGTCGACATCCACTTCTTTCTCTTTCTCTATGTGAACTCGCGACGAAGCGCGTCCCCTCAATGTGATCTGCAAGTTCACACTGGGGACTAATAGGTGCTGCTTGGACCCTTCTTTCCCTACTTGTTCCCTCGCAAGGGCTTTTGATGTGGATGCAGAGGTGTCTGCAAGGCGTGGGGCAGCAACTTTGTTCATGATCTGGAGGGTGAGGAGATGGCTTGGTGCTAGATCTGAAGGATTGCTTAGAAAAGCTGTTGGGGAGGTTGAGAGGCATGTGATGAGAGTGATTCGGAAGAGGAAGGAGAAGAGAGAGGAGAATGAGGATTCACAGTGCTGGATTTGAATTCACAGATTTTGTAACTTTTTGGTCTTCTGCCTCCATGAACCACAAAATAAGGTTTTATTTTAACCTCAACTACCTACTACCTTTTTCTTCTTAAACACAACATAAATATCATTAGAGATTAAGGAAGAAAAGAGTAGAAATCATTTATTAAACAACAAATGTGAAAATAATCAATATTTATAAACGGAATTAATTTAAAACATACTATTAGCATATTGAATGCTTCTTAACCTGTTTCTTTTAAATTCAATTTTGAATATAACGATGTTTTTTTAGTCAAAATAAGATAACAATACAGTGTTATTCACCACTACCACTACATCTCTTAGGCCCATTCTCTGCATGCTAAAACTCACATCAACTTCAATCTTAATCAACAAGAAGCAAATGTAATTATTAATTATTGTGTTTGCATCGGACAACAGCAAATAAAAGGGTGTGCATGGCTACAGTTTGACCACTTTCATGTCCCTTACTTTCGCAATCTTCTTAGACAGAGGCTATTTCTGTTAGCTTTTGACTATGTAACCTTTCATTCTTCACAATTATTATATAAAAAATGTTTTTCTTTACATAACACATATTTTAGTCATTAAAAAAAAACTTTTATATCTGTAAAAAGGGAAAAAAAAATGATAGATATAAAGTATGTATAAAAATTTATTGGATTACAAAATAATAGTTCCCTTGTTTATATTTCTTTTGTATCAACCACTCACATCTATTTCTTTTATACTTAAACAAAGTGTTAGAGAGTGTTTTATGTCTTTATTAACTTTATTTAATTCTACTTAAAATTATTTCAAATGTGGAAGGTCTGAAAAAAAACACTATGTAATTTTAACTCAATGATACTTATATTATAAACTATTCCTTTCCATTGAGGATTTTTTTTTATTAAATTGTGGATAGTAGGTTAGAAGATGAAAACTTATGTTGTGTCTAGATAAATAACTAAATTATATATTTATTTCATTAAGAAAACTTAACATTTCAATTAAATAAAATAAAATAAATTACACTTTGCCACCGATGTACACACTTCTTGAAACGAGTTTATGTTATAAACTTAATTATATTTGCTAGCTCCTTCTCTTCGTCATCAGAAGGTCATAAATTTGGTTTCAAAATCTGCACACAGTTGACATAAGAGTAAGGCCAAAGAAGCATTAGGTTCAGGGGTCTGTGATAAACTTGACGCGATGCCGAATCGACCCAGTTGGAGAAAAAGCTGAAACCGAGCTGAGAAACAGTGCCACGAGGAACAGAAACCCAATGAAGGGAAAGACCTTCATTTCATTTTCTAAACTAACTTCAGAACTCACACTTCACAACTCTAAGCCTCCTGGACCCAATGCTGAGAGTGAGATAGTAGAGCCACCACCCAACAAAGTCACTCACTCTCACCATTACTACCAAACTCTCCACATCGTCCCTGAACCTCCACCACCACAACCCACCCAAGCTCGCCACCACCACCACCCTCTCCACCAATCTAACTTCTCTCTCAACACCAAACACCGTGTCATCCACCACAAGCCTGACCACCATTGAGGTTTTTACCTTGCCGGAGAACCACCCACCTCTGCTGCGACGGCGTTTGTGCTGTCGGTTTTGTCGGCGATGATTATGGTGTGTGTTTTCTTGGCAAGGAAGAAAGGCGTTGTTAGGAAGAATATAGAGCAAAGGCGAAGTTGTGGATTTGAGAGGAGTAAAGTTCCAACCAGGTTGTCACTCTTGGAGATTAAGTCTGCCAGGTTTTCACTCTTGAAATTCATTTAAGAAAAAAATGTGAAAAAGTATGAAACGGATCCAAAAGCCGTTTCATTAAAAAAGATATGAAAATTTATGAAACGAATTTTGTGATCCGTTTCATACTTTTTCGAAACGGATCACGAATTCCATTTCTTGACAAAAAATTTAAATTTGTGAAATGAAATTCGTAATCCGTTTTAGAAAAGTATGAAACGGATCCCAAAAGCCGTTTCATACAAAAAATATGAAAATTTATGAAACGGATTTCAAGATTCGTTTCATATTTTTATATTTTTGTGAAATGAATCACGAATTTCGTTTCTGGAAAAAAAATTAAAAAAACCAGTGTGTGCACCATGCATGTGTGTGTATACGTGAAAAGTTTTAGGTGTGAGTGTAATTTGATGTGTTCGTGGTGAGTGAAATTTTGTGTGCACCATGAGCGTGAGTAAGAAAAATGTAAAATCGTGAGTGTTTTGTGTTGAATTAGGTGAGTGAAGTGAGTGATGAGTGATTTAGGAAGGTGAGTGAATAGTGAGTGAAGTGAGATAAGAAGTTGGAATGTGGGTCCCACTACTGAGAAGAAAATGGTCATTTTTGGGGTACCGGAGAATCCTTTAGGGTGCAGGGAGAACCCCTCCTATTATTCTCTTCTCCAGGGTACAACTTTATATGCGTATCTAGTTTAGGCCCAAGTTCACGAAAACGGGTTTTCAACTAAGAAGGTTGATATTATTACGTCCAATGTGGTTACCATCTCAAGGCCATTTCTTTCTGCACTTCTATAATTTAAACTTGCACCCCATAAATTGTTTGTATTTTGAATTGCACATTTTAGAATATAAAATAAAAAATCTATTCCTAAATATAAACCTATTTCAGATTGTACTTGTTGGAATACAAAGAATTATATTCCAGAACAGAAAATTCACATTTCAAACTACACAATTTGATATACAATAATTTATAACAGGAAGAAAATTATAAATATGTATGAAGGAACTACTCCAACACAAGTGTGCCTCAAACTGAAGCTTATAGAATCCTAAATAAATCCTATTTATTACCCAGTTAGGAATTTCTTTCTGTACCCCTATGTTTCTTTTCGTCCTTGTCAAATATGAAATTCTCATATCCTCAATGACTTTTAGATATCCAATCTAAAATACATTATTTTAGTACAATAATTTTTTTTTTAGATTATATAATTCAAAAGTTAATTTAGAATTTTAAATTGAACATTTTTTTTTTTTACTTTCAAATTATATAATCTTAAAATCACTTTTTACATTATGTCTTTTAAATTGTCGAAAATGATTTTTGTATAAAAATAATTTTTAAAATACACAATCGTAAAATTATATTTTTAATTTTAAATTGTATAATCTAAAAATATCTTCAAATTATACAATTTAAAAACATTATATAAAAAATTTCTTTCAAATTGTATAATTAAAAATACTTTCTAAATTACACAGATAAAAATGATAGAAGCCGACGATAGGACAATTTGTTTTTTTAAGGACTCCCATATAAGCATGCAAAAAGAAAAGCCCCAAACTTTGGGTTATAATCATGCTTTATTCACAATCTAATAATGAAGAGTATGCCAAACATTTAATTTAATCTCTGTTTTGAAAAAGAAAACAAAACAAGAAATCGGAGAATGAATTAAAAAACCTGTGCAATTAAAAGATATTTGGTAACACATTATTCTAAATAATTTATTAAAAAGAACAAAATCAATCTAAATATGTATTATTTTCATTTTATTCTACAAGTAAACTCATCAATTATGAATAAAGGAAATTGACATTTTAATTCAAACAGAATAACGTATTTTATTTTAAATTTAGATGTATTTTAAATGTCATAAATGTATGATCTTGTGTTGTATTTTAACACTGGTCGGATGATTGAAGAGTATTTGAATGAGATTTAAAATCACACGACGACGTATAGGGGAATTGAGAGAGAAGTGTTATTTGAACCGTCTTGGTTAGGGACAGCAACCATTCACCCACTTGGGAAAACGCAAAGGCTAACAACGCCCTCCCTGAAATCTCTGGAGGGCAATTCCGTGATTTGAGTATTTCGGTAGTAAAAGGTCCTTTTTAAGAGGAGGAAAATAAATAAATATGCACAAACGCTCAAACGCAACAACATTTGTGGTTCTGCCTGCAAATTTTCTTCCCTCAATCTCAATTCCTCAGGTGGTGTTCCTGTTCCCCATAGCACCCCTGAGATTCATTTCCGGAAAGCTTAAAAACAAAATAAATAATCATTTCCAGTCTTAGATTTCTTTTCGTTTTTTTTTCTTTTCATCTTCCAATGGCGTCCGATGCCCACACCGACAAGAACATTGTCTTCAGGAAACTCAAGGCCAAGTCTGAGAATAAGGTTTCTTTTCTCATTTTTTTATTATTATGATTTTCTATTTAATTCTGTCGCTCTTTTCTTGATTTCTCTTTATGTGCTTTGAATTTCGTTTCTGCTTTCTGATTTACGAGATCTGGTTTCAGATCTGCCTTTCCCGTGTTTCTCCTGTGTTTTATTTTTTAACTTATGTGCCTTGTTTTTTTTTAATTTTTTTTTCAGATGTGCTTCGATTGCAATGCGAAGAACCCTACCTGGGCGTCCGTCACGTATGGGATTTTTCTCTGCATCGATTGCTCCGCCGTTCATCGCAGTCTCGGCGTGCACATCAGCTTCGTGAGGTAAGGTGTTGATGATTTTTTGAATGGTGAATCTGTTCGTTGAGTTTTCTCTGCCGAAATTGTTTGCTTGTATCGGTTTGCAATATGATCTTGTGGCTGATTTTGTATTGGGAGTGTTGTATGGTGTTTTAGTTGGGGTTCTGAGTGTTCATACGGATGAATTTAGTGCACTGCGTTGTAATGCTGTGCTGTGTTATCATTTAGAGATTTCCCTAAGCCAATTTGGTTAAAACTCGAATAATAAATGAAAACATACTCCGGATTTTGGTCTCTAGTACGAGGTTTGCAACAAGAATAAGAGGAGCCTCGTTCCATCAGGTGAGGTGGGTTATATGGATTGCATGATGCCATAGAACTCGGTTATAAACCTTCTACTTGTTCTTCTTTAGACTCCTCGGTCCATCCATGTTTACTTCCTTTTCGTATGTTTGGAAAAATATTAATTCTACATTTTCATTCCCTGTTCCGTGATCTTGTCAAAACTCCACAAAAAAGCATTGAATCATGTCTCACTTGTAGGTTTTCTTGTCTTGTTTTGGCCTTTAGGTAATTTGTCCAGTTTGCATCATAATTGCACTTGCACATATGAGTGGCGCTGCCTTGAGACACTCCCTTTTAAACACTTCCATTCCACAAAGATTCTTTACTTTCTTGAACACTTTCATTTCACCACTAAGATTTTCTGTTAGTCTTCTTGAGGCACAACCCAGTTGATTCTTAGAATTGTAATTTGACAAGTTTTTGTTCAGGACTCTTGATATGAATGCCATATGCTGTGCAGTAAGACTCTCACCTACAATCGCCTTGCAAAAGCTCTTTTATTAGAACTCCTCAAAAGCTTTGAACCATGCCTCAAACATGATTCAAATCACGTAAGATACAGGTCTTATGTTTGTTGATAGTTTGGAGTGCAGGTCTTTTAATGGAAATCAGCATAACACGGGGTATGATATGGGATTTGTAGTAATATGATTTGGTGATATCCTTTGTCGTGGGGAATTTTAATTTTAATTTTAATTCAAAGAATGCAACTCTATTTCTGAATATTGCTTTTCAAGTTTAGTAATGATCCTTGGACAGACTTTGTCCTCTCATAGTTGAATGGGACCCCAATGTGGTTCCTTCAGAAAAAAGGGTTATGGTGGAACCTGGGGATTATACAATGGTTTGCATGAGATTTTGTGTTTTTGAGGATGAAGCCTGGGTAAGTATCTTTATTGTCATTCTCTTTTATTATTTCCCATTAGATTATTCAGTCAAGAGATAAGTTTGTGGCTTGATAGGATAATTATGCTATGTATTTAATATTTCACTCTGCTCATTGTGAGTAAGCAATCATGGAGTTATCAGATATTAGTTGGTTTTTCAGGGACATGTGTCTGGAAGAGTTTTGCTGGAGGCATTTATTACCAACATGATTTCTTAATCTAAAGTGGATATATTTGTATATTCAATGAGCTGCAAGGACCTTTGCATATTTCATATGTTATTATACTTTCCAATATTTGAAATACTTACCCGAGTTATCACTAAATATAAATTTCGCTCGTGTGCTTCTGCATCTTCATTTTGTGTATGGTTATTCTGTGAAACATACTAAAATCAATCATCAAGTAGGTAGTTGTTGCATATAAAGAACACAAAGATTGACATCTAAAAAACTATATGCCATTTTTTATGTAGGTCTACAAATTTAGACTCATGGAGTCCTGAGCAACTAAAGATGATGAGCTTTGGAGGAAACAATCGTGCACAGGTTTTCTTTAAACAACATGGTTGGACTGATGGTGGCAAAATAGAGGCTAAATACACATCCAGGGCTGCGGATTTGTATAGGCAACTTCTTTCGAAGGAAGTGGCTAAGAGTATGGCTGAGGATGGAGGCTTGCCTTCATCACCTGTTGCTTCTCAGTCTTCCCAGGGTATTAATGGGCTTCCTGAAATCAGGACCAATGAAGTTCCAAAAGAAAACATTCTGGAGAAGCCTGAAAAGCCTGAGGCCACCTCTTCACCTAAGGCTTCTCACTCAGTAATTTCAAGTACTGTCAAGAAACCTATTGGGGGTAAAAAACCTGGGAAGAGTGGGGGGCTTGGTGCTCGTAAACTCACTAAAAAGGTATGCAAATAGTTATCTTTTGTTTGAAGATGTATGCTAGAAGTCCTTGTTTGTTTTTCATTATCTTCTACACTATTTTAATTTGGTGACATTAATTATTGACAAATTATCCTTATGAAATGCAGACAAGTGAGTCTATCTATGAGCAGAAGCCTGAGGAAACCCCTGCTCCTGTTCCATCCTCAACCAACAATATGCCTGCTGGACCATCTCTGACATCTCGGTTTGAGTATGTAGAAAATGTCCAATCATCTGAGTTGAATACTGGAGGTTCATCCGTGATGAGTCATGTGTCTCCACCAAAGTCATCAAGCTTTTTTGCAGACTTTGGAATGGATGGTGGATTTCCAAAGAAATCTGGGCCAAGCTCCTCCAAAGTGCAAGTAAGCTAAGCCTGCATCTTTTTTCCCGGAAATGTAACTGCGTATGCATGCAGTTGGCATACATATGAATATTTTGTTTCCATTCACTTCAATGATTTTTACAACATAAACATCCATGGAAATGCTAGCATGGTCAACAATGGGAGAAAGTGCTATTGTGAGGCTTTTCTAGAAAGGAAAAGTTAGCATACACACAGAATCGTGTATTAAATTGCATTCTATGTTTATAATCACAAACATATTAGCATTTAGAGTATGTCAATATAAAAAACCAGGAGACTTTGCGGTCATAGTTAATTGGTTATATACTATAACATGATAATGATATCATCGTAACTTTGTTGCATCATATAAACCATATGTGGGGCCATTTAGAATTGACTGTTTTAATATTAATTAAAACTAAACTAGTTTAAATAGAAATGGTAATTATTACCGATTAGGCCAAATGGTCTTTGGCAAACTAATATTGTTCCTACCAAGTCCCAATGACTTTTCTATTACTATTCAGAAAACTATATCCACATACACAGTTGAAATTCCTGCTACCTGTGAGAAGTCATTTATTATCTTGTCTGACTTAAGTACTTATTGCTGATTACTTGTAAACTGTGTTGTTTCTTTAAGAAATCTGTTTAACCTGCACCTTATTTTACTTTCCCATGTATTCTTAAGATTCAGGAATCTGATGAGGCAAGAAGGAAGTTCTCAAATGCTAAATCTATTTCATCATCCCAATTTTTTGGAGATCAGACCAAAGCTGCAGATTTGGACTCTCAAGCTTCTTTGTCTAAGTTTTCGGTATGGAACCTTTCTTTTAGTAACTAGCTGGAACATATAGTGTGAATATACACTTTTTTAGATATTTTATTTTTGATCCCGTGTTAACAAGTAAAGTCAATACATTTTTTATATATTACATTTTTTTTTCGAACACCTTTAAATTAATAAAACGAATTGTTTTCAGAATAAACTCAAACAATCTTTCCTTAAATATGATTGATTTTGTAGTTTAAAATATTAAATTATTAATTTTTAAACGATGCAAGTAATTCTAGACTTATTTGCCTTTTATCTGAGTTCTTTTTTTTCCTTTCATTTGTCTGAAATGGGGGTTTGTTTTACTATTCTTGATTGCGAGACCACTTCTTAAAACTGGCGGAGTCGAATTGGTTCTTACCGAGCCACATTCATTTTAATCCAACCAAGCTACTCGAATCCATGATATGTCTAGTGTTTAGGTTAACCAACTGGTCTGAGCCCGTATTGATAAAACTATAGGAGATTCTAAGTCTAGATTTGGAAGGCCTGTTTTCGGAATTGCAAATGTAATGAATAGTTAATAAAATTCATTTCTTCATGATGAATAACAAAATTTAGCTTAATCTGTCTCGTTGAACTCAAAAGGAAAATTTCTGAGGGAGGCATATTCTGCAACCATTTACCTGGTGGGACTGCAATCAAATGAAGGAAAATACCTAAGAAATTCCCATTGATCAGTTGGCATATACCCCTTCATTTTTCTGAATTTCAGGGGAAACAATTTCATAGGGCTTGTCAGAACCAGCACCCTTATTTATACTTAATTTCAGAGGGAACATTTTTGTAGTGCTTGTCAGAACCCAGTTTGGGGCGTGACTTGCTTGTGGTAGGTTTAAATTTCGTGTCCAGCAAGCTATTCATCTGTATCATTTTTGATCCTTCTGATTCATCTTCATATCCAAGCTCCAAAACAATTCAACATTTCCAGCTCGTTGAATCGAGTTGTATGTTATTGTGAATCATATGATGTGGATAGCTATGTCTTGATATACCTAGGGTTAACTTCTTTCATCGACTATGTGTTGGCTCTTGTAATGTGATTTCACTGATAGATATGTTGAATGAAGGATTGTGAAGCTTTGTTCAGTTTATTATCTGTTTTTTTTGTTTGTAATCTCTTCTACAAACCAAATTTCCTCGTTTATGGGACTCGATGACTTTTGTTTGATGTACACTGTTCTAGATGGGTTCGTTTCTAACTTGATTAAATTCTTAAATGAAGTTATAATGTGTATTGTTTTAAAGTTGGTACTTGACTCTTGTTAATTCCAGGGTTCGACTGCCATCTCCAGTGCTGATCTTTTTGGTGACTCAAAAGACAACGCCATTGATCTTTCTGCTAGTGACCTCATCAATCGATTATCTTTCCAGGTATTCCCTACCTTGTACTGGATTTGGGAATTACACTATTCATGTGATTTGGCAGTCGAACAATGAAATGTTGGAAAGTCACATTAGTTTTTGTATTGACGTTGGATGGGTTGTGTTGTTCAGGCACAACAGGACCTCTCTTCCCTTAAGAACATTGCAGGAGAGACTGGAAAGAAGATCAGCACATTAGCCTCCACATTGATGACGGATCTTCAGGACCGAATCCTCTAAAAGTGTATGCGTCTGTATTTAAGAGAATCTTTGGAGTTTGTTACATATGCCACCCAATTATGTTTCAAATGTAATAGAAGAGTTAAATACACAATTCTTTGAGGAAAATAAGATACTATATTTTCAGGCTTGTCATATAGACTGGTGTTTTTATTTTGTATAACAGGTACTGCAGCATAGATGTTTTTCTAATGTTTTAGATCTCTGTTTGTATTGGGTTAGTCCATACGAGTTTGTTATGAACTCTTTCGTGTTTCTGTCATCTTCAATCAGTAAAACAGTTTTCCTGTCCATTCTTAACCGAATTACCTTTACCTTATATATATTTATGCGCGAGGAGATTTTAAATTTAAATGGAATTTGAAATACTTCAAATCTGATTTACTTTGGTTTTAAATATTAATTTCTCAGTTTTGTTAAGGTAATTTAATTTTAGTATGTGTGTATATATATATATATATGTATTATGTGAAGAGAAAATGAATTATAAAAATGTAATTGATGTCAATTGTTAAATTATCGCTAATTTTAAACAATGGGAATTTTGTTCACTTAACATTTAAACTATATTCATATTATTATGGATATTTAAGTCAAATTGTTTGAAACTGAACACCATAGAAGTGATAAAGAAGTATTTTAATAGATAGAAAAGGTTATATTTTATCGATTTTGATCACTTTGCTAGTCTTTAAATACTTTTAGAATAATATAAAAGTGTATGTATAATTTATTGATCTTTTTAAGGTTTAATTATACCGAAGGTTTTGTTTTCGTTACAAAATATTAACTGGGTTCTATTTTTTATTTTCGTTATAAAATCTCAATTGGGTCCCTAATTTCTAAATTATCATAACTGATTTTAATTTTTGAAAATTTGTTCTAATTTGATTTTTTCCGATATTGATGACCTACTCATTTTTGCACCCAATATGTTTGATGTGTGTTTTTATTTAAATACTATTCATGTGAATTATTTTCATCCGATGAGTTATTTAAACCACTTTCAGCCTTTGAGATCTGATGTGTCATTTTACTTATATACTTCTATTAACTCATTTTACTTATTTAGAGTCAAAACAACAAGACAATAATAATAATAATAATAAAATAATATATTTTAAGTCTCTAATAAAATTTAAGGTTAAATTATATTTTTAGTTTTCATTTTCGTAGCAAAATTTGAATTTGGTCATTCAATTGTTTTTTTTAAATCTGGTCCCTATTTTGGAAAATTTGACCCAATCAAGTCCTTTCCGTTAGTGTGGAGCAACGGTGTTAAATGGGTTGTCACGTGTCAGCTTCTGAATTTTTTGAATTTTTTTTATTTTTATTTTTTTTTGAATTTTTTTTAAATTTTTTTAAAAATTAAAATTTTGCCACGTGTTAAGTTGACATTGGTGCCACGTGTCACTATTTGGGAGGTGTCATTTTCTCATTCTCAATTTGGTCCTGTATTTTATTTTGTCTCAATTTAGTCCCAATTTTTGTAAAAATTATGCAATTTCGTCCCCTCCAAATTGAAACAAAAATTATAAAATGTTATACAAATATTTTTATTAAATTTGATTTTTTTATTCAAATTGATATTTTTATTATATATTTTCAATAAAACCAAGTTTCTTTAAATTTGTTTCACATTAAATTTTACTTAAAATTGTTTTCAAATTTTAAATTTATTTATTTATTATTGTTACATAAACTAGTTAATTTTTCTTAAATTATATAATTGTTACTTTTATACTAACTAAAACATTTGTATAGAAATTATTGAATTTTACACATTTTAAAAATATATAATTATTTAAAATATAAATTCAAATAAAAAACAAT
>Ga0214544_1001806_pt1 | contig 44937 bp, 24 predicted proteins | sample CNSS3metaG_FD_160074 | JGI IMG/M metagenome (GOLD analysis project Ga0214544, IMG submission 160074) | Root nodule microbial communities from cowpea collected in UCLA plant growth center, Los Angeles, California, USA - CNSS3 | ecosystem: Host-associated > Plants > Roots > Nodule | place: USA...
AAAAAAAAAAAAAACACATAAAAAACAAAAATATATATATATATATATATATATATATATATATATATATATATTAAAATCTATTAATTATAATTTATTATCTAAGAGGAAAAAGTCCACAGTCGATATATTAATAAAAAATTTAAATAATTATATTTAAATAGTATATAAATATAAATAATATATTGATTAATATTTAAATAACTATGCTAATAAAAGTTTAAATGTAAATAATATATAAATATAAAAAATATTAATTAATATTTAAATAATTATATTGATAAAAATATTTAAATTATTATTTTAAAAATAATATACTATTGGATATTTAAATAATTATATTAATAAAATAAAGCGAAATTTCTTCGCATAAAATATATTGTATTGAAAAAAAGAAGGAAAAGTTTATAAAGTGAAAATGTGATTAGTGAAAAGGATTGGATTGAGATCCATAAAATCAAAACTCCTTTGTTAAACAATATAACTAAAGTATTAAATTAATAAGAAAAAAAAAAGGTTAGGTTTTTGTTTCTGATTGTTCTTTTCCTTCACGCCCAACTGCAAGGAACTCCACCTTTCTCTAACATATTTTTCATACGCATGAAAAAAAGCTTCAGTTTTATTTTATTTTTCTCCCCTTTCCTTCCTTCATTTGCCAACCCTCACCATTCCTGCATCTCCTCCCTCCCCGCGGTTCCAACCTTATTTTTCATTTCTTTTCGCTTCCTGCTTTAGGAAATAGAAAACATGGTTAGTTCTCTCTCTCTGTATTATCTTTAGGTTTTTGGGAAATCAGAGAATGAATAAGAGATAACTGAACTGAACCTCTCTGCAATTTGATGTTTTCGTCGGAAAATCTCGAAAACATGGGAATATGTGTGCACTGTGTACTCTCTTATTTTAAACCTTTTTCGGAAGTTAGTGATTATATTCTTTAGGGTCCAGTTTTAGTTGAATTTAATGTTGATCTGATAATCAGCATTGAGCAGTGTAGAACTTATATATTTAATCATGTGTTTGGATCTTGGGTAACTGTCTATTCGCTTCTCTTTTGGTGAAAAATCTTTTGTTGATATCAACTCCAGTTTTTAATGTGTTAGATTTTTCAGAATCACAACGTCTCCTCTTCTTCCTTCAATCTGCTCCTTATCTGGCTGGAGTTATTTCAAATGCTTCTAGGTGATAAAAGTGTTAATCCAATTATACGTTAGTTGTGATTGTAGTCTTTCACACTAAGTTTGTACTTGAACATTTAGCTATAAGTTTAAGTATTTCCAGCAGCTCTGTTGGATTAGAAGTGGTGTTGAATTTGCTATTAACCAGTTGTGTATTCAGTTTTTAACTTCAATAATCATTGTTTCCATTTCGTTCAGTTGAAAATGAAGTTTCTTGATTGGTACTTGAAGATTGGGTTTGTATCTGCTTTGGTTGGGGCTTCTATGGAGGTGTTCATGATCAAAACTGGCTTCTGTGTGAGAACTTTCCTTTCTTATTCTCTAACTTCTCTTGCCCTGCATTACCCTTTTCTTGATTTTCCATTTTATGCTCTTGTTGAAGCGGGTTTTTAAAATTTATTGTAATTTTTCATTCTCGTTAATAAGACCTTTTGAGTGAGGAGCTATAGAGTTGGTTTGGTGGTAAAAATGGAAGGGAGAATGGGATTTGAATACTCCTCTAGTAAACATATTATGGATTAAAAAAGAAAAAGAAAAAGATATGGCATTTTGAGTTGTCTAGTGCTAGCTGCTTATTATTTTGGTTTGCTAGATAGTATTGATCTTGCATTCTAATGTAGTGATGTTTTTTCGCGGAGTATCATGGTCTTCCAATGAAAATGAAATTTGGAAAATATCGTGTACTCTGTTATACACGTCTTTCACATTATTTGTTTTGGCCAAGTTGCCCAATAAACACAATATTTTGGGTATGTAAAGAATTTAATAACTATTTTCTAAGGTATTGCGATAACTCCCATGACTGTTTTTCATCAAAGGATTTTGACTTTATAAAAGTCTGATTTTGGTTCAATTTTTCCTTGCCTTGTATTTGTACAGATGACAAAGTAACTGTTTTGGAGTCAGAAAAGCGTGCCTGGGAGAATTCCCCGGATGCTCAGGCAATTAGAGAAGCTCTCAACCCCTGGAGACATATTGAGGCCGAAGAAACAAAAAAGTCCTGACTCAAGTATGAAACATTTTCTTCAAATTCACTTGGAATTTTTTGAGAACACAAGATTTATTCGAGATTCGAGAATATACTGGAATAAAATTATGACAATTGGACTAGTTATTCTGTTATGAAACTGGATCTGGTATTGTCCATCCGACAAAGTTGCTTGCTTGCTACATCTTGTCAGCTGGACCCAAATCATGGCAACTTTGGGATGGCTCACACAACCTTCAACTTTTCCATCTGGGTTTGAATCTTTTATATATTTTATTTGACTTTTGAAGAAGTGTTCAGTGTTTTCTTAGTAATATGATACACGTACAACACCAAGACGAGTGCAAGTGTGTAACATTATTCTCAACCAAAAGAAACCGCAAATGTTTCTTAATTTGCTTCGTTACCTCTTATATGCAAGTCTTTTTAATGTAATTCTACTCTTCTACAATTTCAGACCTTTGATATTTCATCTCCTACACGCAAAAGAGAAACACATTTTGGGGATGCTTCTTATGGCCCTATCGTAGAGCTTCCACAATGTTTCCATGGACTGTCATAATCATAATTCACTAATGTCTTTTGATCTTGATGATTGTCACCTTCTTTGTCTATTCTTTTTGAAGCACATACTAGCTTTATTTTCATTATGAATCTATGATAGCCATAACAAGTGGGAAAAGTAGGAACTATGGTTGGGTAGAGAGTAGAGAAGAAAGATGCTGTTTGAGTAAACTTTTCAAGCATCACTTACAGGAGAAGAAAAAAAATTGAATCAAGTCCCTACGTAAGTTAAAACTTATAATTAGCTCTGCAACCTTTTTGTAGATTCTCTTATCTTACTTTTCTCTAAATTGTTAACTTGAGGTGCTTCACTTAAGAGAAATTTGATTTATTTTATTTCTTCTATAAGTGTATTTTGAGAGCTGTATCCAAATTATCTTAGAGTAGACTGTGCTTCACAATCTGCTAAGTGCTAATCAATGTTTATTTTCTATATGGTCGTCCCTTATTAATATAAGTGGGTGTTTGTTTTTCATGATTCGAGTTCGGATTACCGTTACCCCCCTCCCTCCCTCCCTCCCCCTTTTATTAAACTGGTCATTGTTTGTTTTCGTCAATCTTTCATGAGCTTGAATGCTGTGGTTTGCTTATCGGTTCTGTATTAAGAAATCTTCTTTCCTTGTCAGTTTATTTCCTTTTATTTGTGATCTAAACTAATTGCGGTAACCCATATCTGTGTTTCATGGTATACTTACAAGTCTAAACTGATGTTGTTCTGAAATTTATTACACAGAAAAGCACTAAATTTAAGTGCCGACACCTTTCACACCCACTATCTCAATATAAAAATTCCCAAATTTTGTTAGTTTAAAAGTAATTTTAATGGCTGAGATTGATTCGGATCGCGGAAAAATTGCAGAGGATCTTGGTCCCCAGCCATCATCTGTGATCTGTAGCCCGTCTCCAAATGTAAAAGTCTGCAAGCTCTTGCAGAGTTGCATGTCTAGCCACCATCTGGCCTCTGACTGATGACACACTGAACTTAGACCGATTCGTTCCTCATATGCTTCGTGCCATCTGTTTTTCTTAAGCTCAAATCCAAAATTTGATCAATTGCCCCATTTTGTTACTTTGTCAAATGTTGTCACGTGGATCTAGACTGATGCATGCTGGATAGTTGAATTCTTTTATTCGCTTTTGTATATGAAGATTATATTTTTTTTCATGGTTAATCTAGTAGTTAAGAACTTGATTCCAGTTTTTTTATTAAGATTGAAGAAGAAAGCATTAAAAAACTGTAATATTTTTAAAATTAAATGAGTCTGCTTGTTTAACTTTTAATTTGTGGTGGTTTGGTTTGAACACTTTCTTTTTAAACTAACTGATAAGTGAGTGAATAGGTCACATTAAAGTTCTGTTTGTATATGCGGATGGATATGAAGGAGCTTTTCCTGTTTATATTTGTTCATATGTGAGGAGGTGAGAGTGGGTAAATGCGAGGAACAAGTCCATGGAGTAGAGGAAAAGTCAGTTGGACGTGCATGAGAAGACCAAAATTGCACTCTGCTTTAGACTTCACATGACAGAGATTTGTCCTCTCCATTGGCCATGCATGGAGAGATTCCTGAAAGAGGCAGAGAATTGTTTGACCATGGTGGTAGTTCATGATAGGAATAAAAAGTACAAGACACAACAATATAATATATTCAAGTATGAGTTCAAAGAATTGTGTATACTGGAATCATTGAAGGATCCATGGAAACACGTATAAGATGTTACTGTTCTTTTTTTGATAGATTATCCTAGGACGTATATCAAAAGTGTGTTTGTTGTTACACTTTTGATATACATCCTAGAATAACCTAGTAGAAAGAGAGCAATAACGTCTCATATGTGCTTCTATGGATCCTTCATTGATTTTAGGTATACAATTCTTTGAACTCATACTTGAATATATTATATTGTTGTGTCTTATATTTTTTTATTCCTATCAGTTCAGTGTTTGAAAACTTCACTAAATTCTTGTGAATACATATAGTAGAGGTTCACGATTTCTTCCTTCTTTGGCAAAATTTGTGATTGTTGGTGTGAGCTGAGTTCGTGGTGTGTGTAAAGTGCAGGTGAGCTGAGTTTGGTGAAGTTCGGCTTAAAGGAAGGTGGTGCTCGAGGAAGTGTTTTGGTGGAGTTGCGTTTTGTGAAGAATGGTTGCTGGATTTTGTTGGACGTGCAGGGATAAGGTGTCATGACTAAAATAGATGAAGCTCACAATAATGGAGTTCAGAGGTGAAGATAATCGATTATATGAGACTCATAATTGATTATGCTTCAAAATGAAACACAATCGATTATGATACCATATGAGTGATTATTCTCACATGGTTTTTTGAGTTTGCAACTTTCTTTTGGATACGTTTGCATGTGTTTCATGGCTTGGAGGTAGGTGATGGTTAATGGTTTGGTATTAGCTCAGGATTGACTAGTATAATTGTTGTGTTGAAGGTGCTTTGGTGAAGGAACTTTGGGGTTTGAAATTTCCTCTGGTTGGATCATTGCATAGATCATCAAGTAAGTTCCAAACACCATTTCTTATGCATACATGTGTGGTGCTTTTGTTGATCCATGGTTGAGATGTGTTCATTGGCCTTTATAGTGAGAGCTAGTGAGGCATTAAGACATGAACTTTAAGTAAAAATCGGTTATGTGGTCATCCATAAATACTCGTTACATGAGAGAATTGGAAGTTTATACATACAAATAAATAGTTTAGGAAGAATTTTAAGTTTATATATAGAAATAAATAGTTTAAGGTTGACTAATATTGGATTAAAGTATTGAACTGAAATAATGAAACACTAATACAGTGAGCATTTTATGTTTCTACAAAATATAATTATTATACTTAAATTTAATGAAGTCAAAAATAGTAACCACTTTTTGTTTCTAAAAAATGTGATATGACATCTTCAAAGCTATCATCAGTACAACTGTGATATGACGTTAAGTTCCAGGATCGTTCAGAGTTTCAGGGTTGAAATGTGAGGAACACATGTAGTTTTGAACATTATGAGTTCGTGCATATTGGGAGTTTGATATCCAACAATTTCGTACCATTATTTGTTGAAGACATTTTCATATTACGGGTCATGAAAAATAATATTTGGTCTTATCACATCATGCAACACATGATGAAATGTAGGGACATGTCCCTTCCATATGACATTCTTATCACACACATCATGATTCATTATGGGATGAACTTATACGTTGATGAATCCGTTTTACTAGGCTAGTGACACCATTTTGTTAAAAAAAAAAAAAACTTCATAAAATTGAATATCATTATTGTCAACGGGGTTTGACAGCATGTCACAATCAATCAAGAGAATGAACATCCAAAATGGTCAAGACTCACCAATACACGACGACCATGTTGACAACATTGGACATGAAGTATTTGACAATTTGTAATAAAAATGTGATAATATATTTTTTTTAATGGTTATTGTCGGTTGTTAGTTTTTTTGTTAAGGGGAAAGTTAAACTCACAACCTATTTCATGCTTCTTCAAATTTTATCAAACCAATCTTTCCTTTCAAATTCTATCAAATTAATCTTATCTCTTTTAAATTCTATCAAACTAATCTTATTTCTTTAAATTGTTAGCGGGAAGGATCCACAACTTTCTCTTTCTTCTAACCAAGAGATTAGCTTATCACTCCTTTTTTAATTATTGTAATTTAATTGTATTTTTGTCTACTATTTTATTGTATCTTTTTATTTTTAACATTAATTATGTCTTGTGTATTTAGAACAATGTAAAATAATTTTTTATGTTTTATGACAATGAGAATTTCACTTAAATAGTTGTAAATTATTTCTCTTCAAATTTTATTAGATTTATTTAAAAAAAAGTCGTTAATTTTTACTTGTCTCGATAATGCTAGATAATTTACTAATCACACACGAGTATTATGTACAAATAACTAATAGTATTTAATTTTGTTTACAATAAGAGTAAAATATTATTTTATAATTTTATTAATTAGTTTTTATTTCTTTATCATATTTATTGAATCATTTATTAATTTTCATAATTTTTCTTTTTTTTTTACTTTTTTTAATCCAAATAATTCCACGTCTCTATCTCTTTTACCTCATTTCATATTTTTCTTACTTTCTCAAATTTATTCTTGGATTAGGTTGGTTTTAACCGCTAGAACTAAGGTCTAGTATATTATAATATGACTTTATTTTAAAACTAATTTTTTTGTTTAGGTTTAAGTTTCTTTTCTTGATTTTTCAAATATATATCAGACATTACTTTACGTGAAATTTTCAGAGTATTGTTCGTTCAACAATTTTCTTTTTGTTGTAATAAAAATCTACTTTTTTTGTGTGAATCAAATACAAATTATCTACTACAATAATTGAATACCATTCAGATTGTACTAATAAAAGTGGCCGTCAAATTTATCAATGGATTTTGTAAAAGGATTCAACAAACAAAGGAAATAAGTTAGTTTTCTTACTTGGTGCAAAATCCATTTGGAAATTAAAAAGTGGGGTAAATTTTGAAAAACAATTCCACCCAGGACAAGTCATGCAACTGAAATCTAAACACATCCTAGTTTTATTCATGTTCAAAACCTAGCTTTCAGGTGAATTTAATATGTTTTGTCCAAAATAAGTTAAAAGGTTAAAATTCACCTGAAACTTAAATTCACTTGAAGCTACAATAAAGGCGCCTTCTTCCTACACCTCCAAGGTTTCTTCAGTACCCCCCAAATTTATCATTTTACCCTTAATTATTTGTAGGTGAAAGTGGGTGAAAACGGGTGGAAGAGCAGTAAATGAAATTTACTGCGGCAACTTGTCTCTACAACCCCAAATTATTTCATACCTTCATTCTGTCTGTTTCTTCTTCGTTTGTTCTCTGTTTCTTCTCCATTCTCACTGTGGTCCCAGTGCCTTCATTTTAATTTTCTCCGCTTCATTCTCTCGTGGTGGTCTCTGGTCTGAGGTTTAATTTTCTCTGTTTCATTCTCTCGTGGTGGTCCCTGGTCCAAGGTTTGTGTGTTCACTTTCATTAATTTTATTTTTGAAATCTCTCTTCTTTATTCTCTCATTGCCACTGTCCTTCATTCTCTTCTGTCCTTGAAGGTGTTCCCTGTCGGAGGTTGAGTTTCATTCATTCTTTTTTCTGGAAAGCTCTCCTCTTATCTTCTCTGCAGGTTAGCCTCTTCGAATTTGATTTGAATGGTTGGAATGTTAATATCAGTTTTGCATGTATTTTCCTTTTTATTCTGTGAAACGGATCTTGTGATACGTTTCAAGAAAAAGCGAAATGGATTTCAAAATCCGTTTGACAAATTTTATATTTTTTTTAGAAACGAAATTCGAAATTCGTTTCAGAAAAGTATGGAACGAATTTCGAAATTCGTTTCATAAGTTTCCATGTATTTGTTTTATGAAATGAATGTTGGGATCCGTTTCATACTTTTTTGAAACGGATCATGAATTCCGTTTCACAAATTTTAATTTTTTTTCCAAAAACGAAATACGTGATCCGTTTCAGAAAAGTATGAAACGTATCCCAAAATCCGTTTCATAAAGTTTCATGTTTTTTTTTAAACGGATTTTGGGATCCAGTGATGGGAAGATGGAGGAGCGACCAGACATCATCTGAAGTGATGGTCATCTCCCCAATGGGTAGATGAAAAGTATTAGTCTTGGGATGTCATCTCTCCACAAAACCCAATACTAACCCAAGATCAGTATATTCATATAAAATATCGCACAAAGGCGATAATCAAGAAGCTACCACAAAGGGGGGAAGAGAAGGGTGAGGACGTCCTAATTTCTTCACTTTTTTAATATAGGAGACTATTTTCACAACTTGATCCTAACATAAAAGAAATAGAAAAGAATAAAAATACATAACAATAAAATTAAACATTTATAAAAACTTCTTTCTTACCTGACAATCCCATATCATGCGTGCAACATGATCCTGGTACGAAGTCAATAAAGATGTATCAGACGGACCACCTGGAAATCCTGCACCATCGTTATCAATCCCCTGCTCCTCGTCCTGAGGAACATCAGAAACCTCATGCTCAACAACATCATCTTGAGCAACATTAGGCTCGTGCTGACCCCTTCTACGAGCTGAAGCTGTCGGTTTCTTCCGTGCAGCATCCTACGTGGAACTCTCGGGTGCATCATATGAACCACGTCTAGATAAATTTCCTCGTGTCCTAGCCATATCTATAATTCAAAGTTTGAAACATTACAATCCAATATAAATTTTCTCGTGTCCTAGCCATTTCGTTTTTGTTTTTTATCTAATTTAAAGTTTAATTATCATTTAGTTTAATTTATTTTTATAATTACATGTATTTTTCAAAAAGTTATTTAAAATATATATATATATATATATATAATTTTATTTTTAGATATATATTAAAAAATATGAAAACATAATAAAATAAAACAAAAATTAATAAATAAAAAAAACATTTAAAATTTAAAATACATATACTTTAAATAAATTAAAAATAGTTATAATACAATGAATACTTTTTTAATTTACAGTTTAAGTATTTTTTAATTTAATTTGTTCTACTATTTTTCTTTTATATAATTAATTAAGAAATAAATTAAATAAAAAAGTAAAATTTCAAATGATTATACCATTTAAGAAAAATCCGTTTCAGATGTGATTATACCATTTAAGCTCAATTCAAAATACAAGAGATGTGATTATACCAAACAAACACGAAAACAACTGATAAAGACAGAAAAAAAGTTGAACAATGAACCAACACTAGGACATGCAGAATAGTCTTTATATTTTCTGGTATCAATCATAGTCTTCGTGTTTCTTTGGTAAAAACATAATCTTTAACACTTTGTATCAAATGTTTGGGTTATGAATCTAAACAAAGAATCATTCATTCTTAGACAACAAAACTTGGTTCAATGCAATAAGATAATGAAAAAATTACAAATTTAGAAGGAATATTGGATAATAGGGAAATTGGAAGTCTAACCAAATCCCTAAAAATGAAGGGTATGAGTAGAGTCCTCATTTGTCGGTAATGTGATGGCAAACCAGTACCAAACAACAACCAACTTCTTTTACACACTTAAGTGAAGATCATAAACAAATAAAAGCACATCAACACACACAGCAACACAAGTCTTCTCGGAATCCAAACACTTGTTTATTTGTAGTTTTGGTAGAACCAAGAGAAGAAGGGTAAAGGGTAATAGAGTAGGGACTTTCCTTTCAAATTTTCTTTTCACCCTATTATCATATAATTTCCCAATTCTATAATCTCTGCCTTTCCATTATCTCTAAACATAGTTAAAATATAGTAACAATGTGATATCCATATATTTATCACAAATACATGAAATAAAATAAAATATAATATTAAAAAAAAAACATGAAACGAATATCAAAATCCGTTTCCCAAATACATGAAACCGAACGCAAAATCTGTTTCAGAAATAACAACAAAAATTTACAAAACGAATCTCAAATTCCGCTTCTAAAAGTGTAGAAACGGATTGCATAATCCATTTCATATAAAAAAAACGCAATATATAAGAAACGGCTTTCAGACTCCGTTTATAAAAAACATGAAACGGATTCTGCAATCTGTTTCATATAAACAACGCAAGAAACAACTTTTGTAATCCGTTTCTAAAAATCATGAAACGACTTCTGTAATCCGTTTCATAACATAAAAAAAATTTTAAGAACCCGTTTTGGCACAGATGGAATGATTATATATATATATATATATATATATATATATATATATATATATATATATATATATATATATATATATATATATATATTCATAAATCACCGTAAACATTCACGAAAAAACATTAAAAATTTGAGAAAACTTAACTTGCTGCTGCTCGATGATCTTCTCCACAAATGAAGGAAAAGAAGGAGGCAAAGAAGGCGGCAATGAAAGAGGGAGGAGGAAGCGGAAAAAAGAGAAGCATTTAAATGTGTTTTTAGGTCAAAGATTCTTTGATTCTTTAGGGGTGCAGAGGCGTGCCCAGATTCGTTGGCTGGTGCAGGGGTGTAGTGCGAGTAATAATTTTTTTTACTGTTTTTTCTCTTTCTTCATTTAACTTTTAACTTGGACAAAATTGGAAATAAAAAAAGTTTTGGGGTACAGGAGAAATGGTTTTGGGTGCAAGGAGAAGCCCCCTACAATAAATTTTTTTCCAACTCTAGCTGGGTTCAACTTAGCTTAAAATAGATAGGAAATAAAGTAAACGTTTTTAATTGGAGAAATGTCATTTAAATTAATAGAATTACAATTGATTTTCTTTTTAATTTGTTTGCTTAATTTTCATGTCAATAGAATTTTTTTAATTCTACCAATCAATTGGCAATAAGAAATGAAAATGTAACACATACATCTCAAGTACATATTGTTCATGTATTTTAATTATATTCAAAATATAATTACTTGCATTTTGTTGGTTGCATTGCATGACTGGTGGTTGTCTTCGCAAAAATGGAAAAATTAAAAATGATCTATTTTTATTATATAGGAAAGATAATCAACATTTAAAGTAACCAAAAATAGTTATATGCATATGCTTCCTAGCCCTTGGGTCCTTGCTTCCCAACATACAGTTTTGGATGTATTGATCAATGTTCTTGTGTATAAAATAAAATTGTCTTGCTATGCCGTTTTTCTATTGATCGCAGAAAACTCTGCAGAATGCAACTGCCAAACGTGTAGAGTGTCCAATGGATCACAAAAGAAATAAACATTACTTGAATGAATATCTATCATTGTAATATAAACATTCCGCTTTGCAAGCTTAAGGGTTGCGATTTTGGGTGTATCGAGAAGTATAACAAGGTCAAATTTAACGCCAATTTTTACATAATTGCGTGATAAGCAATCAAATAATTTTGATCTTTTTGATTCTACGCAAATTTTTTGGGAGAACCAATGGAAATTAGAACATAAAGCGAGGCGCAATAGGTGTTGTAGAAATCCTTTATAAGATGTAAGATTATGGTCCAAATATTCGGTAGATTTAGCTATAATATAAAACTTTGATATTAATAAATGAAAAAATCATTCACTCAAAATTAAGAACATGTATAGAATTTGCATGGTGCTGCCCTGATATATCAATGCACACGCAACAAGATAGAAAGCTTTGATTTCGTCATAATCGTAATTATAGCAACAGTCTTCACAACCAAACATAGTGCCAAAAGCATCAACATCACCGCCTCAAGCTCTCCACAACGTAGTCAGCGTACAAGGTCCTTCACACAACAACCAAATAAATTATAAACCTCTATTACCATTTTAGCACATGAATAAATGAGTAAAGTAATAAATTAAAACCATAAAAATATTTTATAATTTTATTAAAATATTATTTCAAAAGGAGTATCGTAACTGATGTCAAAACGGTTTATTGATAATATCAGATTGGTATTTGCTTACATGGAATGCTTGATCGCTTCATAGGCAGCTGAGGCAGGAAGAAAGTCGTTTACTGCAACTTCCTTGTTTTCATTCTTCTTGTCTAATTCCTTTATGAAGGGAAACATAAAAAAAGAGTTTGACAAATATGGAGGCTAAATGATACTTTTGCATGTCGCTGTTGTGTGTGTGTGTGTGTGTATATATATATATATATATATATATATATATATAGATGCTAACATATAAGAAGTACTGAACAAACATTTTGAAACATTTGGAAAGGATACAATCCTCAAAAAAGCGACGGATTTCAGCTAAACGGTGGGGAGGAAGGTCCTTGATATCATTGTAATGACGATACTCGGGATCATCAGCACATACAGCAATTATCTTGTCATCTTTCTCACCCTGAATTGCATCAGAATGGTGGTTCTTCAGTAATGGAAAGACAAAGACTCTTGCTATGAGGAAAAAGGGAGTGTCTGATATACCTGGTCAATCATAGGCATGAGTCCAATAGCTTTGGCCCGAAGAAAGCAACCTGGAAGAACCGGCTCCTGTGCAGCCAAGCACCACCAAAGCTTATTAGTACTACCACAGAAGCAGTAAAAACATAAAACAAGCAGTGCTTAATAAATGCTAAACTAAAGATGTAAAATGTAGGATGATACTCAATTGTGTAATACGAAGTAGATGGACTAGGAAGACCAATTCATTCATTTGTCATATTGGTGTAAAAGAAAGCCAGAGTAATACAGGATAAAGTATTTCCATGAATTATTACAACAGATGTGTTCTGGAATTGAATTACAGTAGATATATAGAATAAATTTACCCAGGTTTCCACTTTAAGATCACCTTGAGCTAGCTACATTTTGGATAAAGACTAACTTTTAAAATGATAAAGATCCCTTTGCACGACAATGGAATCAAGCAAATTAAAGAAACTCCACTGGAGAGGATTTACTTAAAAAGTTGACCTCGTTACTTTGACCACCAACATGAGTATTTGTTATTGCAGCAGTGGAACAAAAATAGTTCACGTGTTACAGAATCATTTTAAAAAATATTGCTATTTTAAAAATCAGTTTAGTCAAGTTGCCAAGTGCAAGAAGTCTTACGCAAAAATATTGATAAAGTGCAGTCCAAATGGGGAAGAAACTTTTTCAAAGTACAATGTAATTGGAACTCTGTTACTAAGAAATCCTCATAATTACATGCTTACACAATTTTAAGAAGTAGACATTATGAGCAGGATGCAATTACCTGCATAATAACCAGGACATCCATGGGGTCACCGTCCTCACAAATAGTACGAGGGATAAACCCATAGTTGTGGGGATAGACAACTGACGAGTAAAGTATACGATCAACCTGCACAGAAATGCAGGTTCAGCAATGCCCTGTAGCAACGTGTAACAAGAGAAGAAAAAGCTAGGCAACTACCACTACCTTGATAAGTCCAGTTTTTTTGTCAAGTTCATATTTCACCTTGCTTCCTTTTCCAATTTCAACCACCTGCATGATTCAGCCATAGTTCATAATTATACGAATCTAATTACTGAATAAATATCTTGTTTGATGGCCTTTAGAGAAAAATAAAAAATCACAACAATTTAAACGCACAACATGATATGTTGATTCGTAAAACATTATAATAGGTCACGTACACAATTTAGGAAAAGCTTCGATTTGTCATTGTATAGCATCAACGACGAACAAGACAAAGACAAAGAAAGCAAAAACAATATAATACAGAGCTAAATTTTGCCATTTCACAATGAATAGTCCCACAATGCCAGTTTGCTTAAACCTTAGTACAAGGGTAAACAAATTCAGTCAGGATCCCATACAAATAATCAAATGATGGCCTTCCAGCAAATCAGCTATCAATGGCTATTTCCATTAATAAGACAGATCAACTGATTGGAATTATCCAATATGTTTCCTGTCCAACCATCAATCTACAAACAGCCAATACTTGCATTTCTTAGCATAAGGTATCCAATACCAATGCTTGGGTGTTTGATACCTGTTCGAATTCCTTTTTATACAGACAAGCATTGCTTCCTACATCTATTAGGAATGACCATTTAGTCTCATCAAACAAGCATGCATATTATATATTTGCATAACATCCATTAGTAGACCTTAATGTTTAGGATTGCAAGTCTCTTAGTTCATATACTTACACAGTTGAAGATCTTTGGCGCTTCGGGTCCTGCATTGTGAGGGAAAACACAGTTAGTACGGAAAATAAAAGCAAAGGAGAAATAAATGCGTTAGGATCAAACCACAATCACACGTAACAATTTTAGAACGATATTGCCTACCTATCTCAAGATCATGCCATGGGTGTGCAGCAACAGTCCTCCGGGTCAAGGATGAAAGAATCCTCTCGTTAAGAGGAGGGTGTGGGGTGTGCTGATAGCCAGAAACCTTGTTTGGGGTCTCAATCGGTGGAGCCATTTCTTCAGTCTGAAATGAAATAATAAACATTATTTTTTTTGCATTAGAAAGTATTTTTACACAACTTACCAACCATTAAAAACCCAAATTTGACCTTTGACATTTCAAGAATCACCCACAGAACAGTCTCCGAAAATTAATACCATAAAAAGTCAACAATCAATCCATTTCACGCGTTAACTCCGGAGAGAATTTTTTTTTTTCAAATGTGATATTCAGAGACAACTAGTTTTCACTTTTTCAATCTCAACAACAGAAAAAAAATCTTCCAAAATCATCGACGTTCATCACGGTTTGATTTCAGTCACGCGCATTGACACCTCAGAGAAAAAAAAAAGATTTCGCATAGCTCACTCAACCTTTTCCGATTCAGAAGCCATTTTGCTTTTCCCTGCCGTTACAAGCTAAACGACATATCACAAACACCACACACCGGCAGGGAAAAGCCAAAACGGCCACAGATCTGAGCCATTCGTAACAGTACAAATTACCACACAAATCATTCTATTGAAAAAAATTATATATCAGCTGAGCAGAAGCTACTCAGAAACGTGGAGTCTACGAAACCGTGCTTCTAGCACTCATTCAGAATCCTAACATGTTAACAATTGATTTCGAAAATAAAAGATTTTAGCAGCCACGGAAGGTGGTAAACGACGGTGAAACCCTAATGGCGGAGGCGTGGAAAGAGGGAGAAGAGGAACTCACCGAGAAATGAAGGAGGTTGGTTGAAGAGAAAAAACGAAGGAAGTGAAGGTTGTGAAGGAAAAATAGATCTGGAGAAAAAAATGAAGAGGTGTGAGAATGGTGAATGCTTGTTGAGTGTGCAAAGAATGGGATGCGAGGGCGCTTATGTAGAGGAGGAGGATGTGATGTCTACGCAACGCGTTCCCGCTCTCCCTGCTGTTTCACAAACACAGACTTAGCCACTTCAACTTTTCATAATCAATTACAAATATGGAAAAGAAAAGAAAAAAAAAATAAAGAATCGAGAGAAAGAATCAAAGAATATCTGTTAGGTAAGGTGCCCGAGAATAATACTGTAATGAAATTTAAACTAAAATTAGAAAAAAAAATTATACTTTATGAATTCTCTCAATTATAATAATAATAATTATCCAGATTAATCACAGTGTTTGATGATGCTTAGATATTCGCGTTCTTAAATTTGAAAGAACATGGGAAGTGGCAACGCAAAAGAACGTTGGTAACATTTGATTAAAAATGTGTTTGAAGACTGTTCCGCTGTGAATAATGTTTAAAATGAGTTTTATATTTTAATAATGCTGAGAGAAAATGATTTAAAATTGTATAATAAAACTATATATATGATGATAATATTATTGTTGCTTAACATAAAATAAACCAAATTCATCGTCAAACTTAAATTAAAATTTAACTAAAGTTAGTTTCTTTTATTTTGTTTTTCTTTGTCTTTTTACGGAAGTATAATTTAAATGAGATAAAAATTAAGATATTTGATATTAATTATATGTAATAAATCAACATAAAATTATTATTTTTAATTTAAAATCTTAATTATATTTAGATTTTGTTGATCAATTCATCTTAATTTTTTAGCATATACTCTTGTTTAACTAACTTCTATATTAATTTTGAATGTGGGAAAAATTTTAGTGCTCAAGAATGGATAAACTGCTCCAGTTTATTCTTATAAAAACTAATCGAACTCTTACATTATTTATGTATTAAATACATCAATAAATAAGTTAAATCCAGATATAATTAAGCTTAATTATAGCTTGTAATTTATTTGATACAAATTAATTATGAAATTAAGACGAATAATTGTTAACGAAAACTCAGAATAATTAAAATAATTTGGTAACTGTTAATTGTGGGTTAAAAAGGATTAGGTTATTTCCTACTCAGCATGGATAAGCATTCCCTACCCGTTGTCCGTATATTCTGTTGGGACTGCAAAATCGCGTTCGCGGCTAACGCTAAATCAAATGCTGACTGGGTCTGCCGTGTACGTGACGTGGACCCACGTTGACTAAGACGGCGTTCCTAACGGTCGTGCGGTGCAATATGAGCCCGTTACCTACGTTACATTGTCTTCTGACAGCGAAGAAGTTTGTTACAGTTAACGAAACGGATCTTCACCCACGGCGATTGGGGATCAGGTGTGCTGGCCTACACCATTAACTTTTCTAATCTTCCCAGTTTTATTACTTTATATTAATAATATCATATAATAAATCCTATTTCACTAACAATCGTAGAACTGAAATATTTAAATAACTAGTATATTTAATAACGTTACTCGTAGTTCAACGAAACTATTTTTCTAACAATATAACTTATGTTTTAAATAACCCCACAGATATAATTTTCATTTTATGAGGGATGACTAAATATTTTATGATCCCTTTTATAGTAGGACCTAATTATTTAATCGGTTTGAAACATCAGTTAGCTTAGCTTAGTTAATAATATTAAAAAATATATATAATATTTTCTAATAAAATTATTTCTGATATTAGTGAAATGCTTTCAAATTCTATTATTAATTTAAACTTCTCTAATACGTTTTATAATTAATTTTAATTTAGCTAACTCAACCTTATTCAATATTATTATTTTTTAAATATTTGTAAGTTTAAATTTAAATATTATTTCCATTGATTATAAGGGTTAAATATTGTTGTAATGTTAAATTATAGTGTGAAATTAGAATTTCTCTATTTTTAAGTTATGATATAATTTGGTGATCCAATTTTAAAAATGAATATATATATTTTTTTAATCTAATTATGTTAATTTTTTTTATGTGTCAAACAATGTTTCAAGTGTTTCAAGCTTATATATCATCTTACAACATTGTTTGATATGTCCAAAAAGTTAAAATTATTGTGTTAAAATAATAATATTTATTCATTTTATTTAATGTGAAACCAAAAGTATCACTGTTTTGATCAAAAGTGAAGTACAATTTCGAGTCAAATTTTAGAGACTTAAATATAATTAAAAATACTTTTTTATGAAATTAATTAAACAAAAATAAAATTACCTGAACATATTTTCGTCCATGAAATATAATCATATTTCATTTTTTATTTCTAAAATAAATTGCTTTACTTTAGGTCCCGTAAAGAGACTCTTTTGGTCATTGATATTTTTAATTTTATAATTATTTTTATTGTTTTTACATATTTTTTTTTAATTTTAACCTAGCTGCTTTGAAAAATATTTGATAAGAAATAAAAACAATTTATATACACAGTAGAAAAGTAAAATATATAGGAGAGTAAAGAAAAATAAGGATTAAAATTAAAAGAAAAAAACTATAGGATCAAAAGTCAAACTAACTTTTATTAGGAATAAAGACATATTTAAATTTAATTAATTTTCGTAATCTGTAAGAAATTAGTTTTGTTGCATATATACTTGAGTGTGAAAATAGTACAAAATTAGACTTCAGAAATACTAACACATTAATGTATTTTAATTTTTTTAGTTATTGAAAAAGTTAGTAATGGCTAAGGACGTTTTGTAAGAGTTTTTTTACAGAGTATATTATTGGATGGAATATTACAAAGAAACAAATTAATTTTAATTATTATAATAGAGTAAATATGTATTTTTAAGTCCATCAAAATATATAAAATACATACATTATTTATTATATAAAACATATATTATTTATTATAAAATCTCATTTAATAATATAAAACTATTAAATAAGATATTATGTATATATTTAATAACCCATAACCGTTAAAATAAGACATAAACTACACTATTATACTTATCTAAAGGTTAAAATATCTTTTTTATCCTAATTTCCGTCAAGTTTTGTCAAATAAGTCCTAATTTTGATTTTATGTTCAAATAGGTTCCAATTTTTGTCAATTTTGTTCATTTGGTTGTTTTTTGTTAATACTATTTAAATTATTAACGACCATGAATACTGACTGCAATGTGTCACTTTGTGATTTTTTGAATTTTTTTTAAATTTTTTTAAATGTCCACGTGTCAACTTAGCAGTGTGCCATGTGTCAAAGTCAATGTTTTATATTCAATTTGGTCCCTATATTTATTATTTTTGTTCAATTTAGTCCAAATTTGTGTTAACATGAACCAATTTGGTCTCTCTCCAAATTGAAACCAAATTTAATTTTTATATTAAAATTCACATTTTTTATTAAATATTTTTATATAATATATTAAAATTCACATCATTAAAACTTTTATATAAAAATTAAATTTGATCACATCTTCGATAAGGATAAAATTTGTCAATTCTAAACAAATTTGGAACTAAATTGAACAAAAATTAAATTGAACAAAAATAACATTAAAAAACATTGATACTTTATATGAGTGTGAATGTTTATTAGAGTGTTATGATATCTTCATACTTGAATCCATACATAAATGCATATACTAATCAAAAGGATTTCCTCAATGGAATTCCCTACATTCTCATCAATTCATACCTCATCATCATACATACTTTACATTTCATATCACACATTCTCAAGTACATTCCACAAACTTAAGAACACATATACAAACTGCTTGAGATTTAAAAACAAAATTGCAACTTCCACGAAACTTATAAAATTATTTACTTATATTCAAACTAAATATAATTGAATCAAGAATGAAATGCGAAAATAATCAACTCAATTGGGTAATTGTGGAAAAAGTTATGTATCAAACGAACAATAAAGGTTAAAGTTGTCAACAACCTAAACTACTAGAATCTTACATGAAAAATGCTCTAACCACACACCTCCAATCAAAGATTTGAACGATCAACGTAAAGAACAATATGTCTAGGACTAGTTGTAAAACTTTTAGTTTGATTTGACAATTAACGAAGCGAAAATTTGAAATTTCCTGAGATGACTCAAAATAAGAAAGCACAACTCGCCTAGTGAGATCTCCTCTATGTCAAAGCTAGTTTTGGCACTCACTACTTGCTTAGCGAGATCTAGGGCTCGCCCAACGAAATTGTATAACACCAAAATTCAAATTCTTCAATTTGACAATGCCAAAAGAACCAAAAAAACCATTTTAAGCTTCATACAAGTCATAAGCATTTCCAATTGAGTGTTACAACCTCAATTTCCATACAATTTGTCTTAAATCACATGCATTCAACAAACCCCACAAATTTTTCTAATCCCATATATACCCAAACATGAAATTAGGGATTTTTCATCTTACACTCACAAAGAACAAAATCAACACATCAATTTGAGTTACCAAAATACAACATCAACACACAACCAGACATTCAAACAAAATCATCATATGCAAGAAATAAGGTTTAACTTCCTTCACCTTGTTTGATGTTCTCAGGTTCCTCAAAATTGTACCACAACTTCTTCCCACAAAAACCCAAACCACACACACAAAACAAGAAATCAGATCCATGATCTAAACACGAGTTAGACTCACTGACATGCAAGGAACCCATTTGAGATAAAATGGACCATATGCAATCCAAAAAATGCAAGAAAACTGAAAAACACATATTGAACTTCTAGAAACCAAGTAAAATGAAACTTACTTTATTTAGGATTTCAAATGGTGGGTCTTGTAGAGTTTGTCGCAGTGATTGCATAAATAGTCTTTAATAAAGAAGAAAATAAGATTTAAGTGAGAAAATCTATGAGAGAGGATTGGGGTTGAGGGGTGGAACTATTTGAGAAGAAGGCTTTGTGTTTTTTTTTCTTAGGTTGGCTATTTATATTTTTAAAAGAAAAAGGGGTTTACACTTTTTCAGTTATATATTCATTCAACATGTATTTAAACAACATGACCTAGATTCTAGAAACTATCTTTTTTTATTTGTTAAGCTATCTTTTGTTTTTGCTAGGAGGTCCTTTCCATTGCTTATTAAAAGAGACCTCTTTGTTTTGTAAAATGGTTGAATATTTTGAGTGTTATACACATATATTTGATCACCTTGTGAGTTGAGATCTCTCTAGAATTTCTATTTCTCTTAGTTTTATCTTGAGCCTAGACTCAAGTGGCAACATTGCCACTTATCTTGGATGGCATTGTTTCCCAAGTGGCGTGATTGCACCTCTTTCCCTTCTCCCTTTTAGTTTTTCATCTTTTGTTCCAATTTAATTCATGTTCTTATTCATTTATGCTCCCTTCTAGTTTTCCATTTTTGCTTTAATTGAGCTCCATTCTCTTATTGAATCCTTGAAAGTGCACATTCATATCTAGATAACTATTTGGTTATCTTTATGTCCAATGAAAATATTTTTTGGGTTTTCGTCACTTTAAACACCATAATCCTAGGAACTAAAATGGATTTTAATCACAAATACAAACTCTTGTTCAGGTGTCACACTGAAGCTTTTTATCAATGTGACTTAGTGAAACGATCTATTATATTTTAGAATCCTATATAAATCTCAATTTCATCGTCATTTGAGCTAAAAAATCACCACTTAAATGATAAGGGGTCACAAGGAGAGAGAACAAATATGATGTTTCTCTTATTCAATGCTCAAATCATAACTTGAATGAGGAACTTTATCACTTGAGTGACTAGATGAAAAGTGATAACATTTTATATCTGCAACAAATGTTATGACTTTAGTGTCGACTGAGCAATCGATGAGTGTTAAAGCTATATATACAAAGTAACAAGAATATACAGACACCAAAACTAATCTTCAAAACTAAACTATATATGTACATTGTAGTTGTAAACATAATTTTTACCTACTTTTGCAATTATAACCATAGTTTGGTCTATCATTCAAAATATGGTCATACAACACCTAAACTATTACCAACAACACTCCAATTCATTGATGTAATTCCACTTTGAATTTTATCATTCAATCACTCAAGTGTAAATAAACATTTCATTAGTAGAAGAATTAACTTAGAACAATCTCATAGTCTTAGTTAAACTAACCTCGTTTACTTGACTTTTTTTTTTCTTCCTAAGCAACAAGAACTCCAATTAGGAGACATGTCCCAAACCTTCATAAACCTTATACACTAACTAATCAAATAAAAGAGTTAGACCAAGTATAAGAATAACAATCTTAGCTAATTAACCCATGGAATCCTATATATAAATAGAACCACACAGAAAATATAAAAAATATTTAAAATATTTAAGACAAATATTCTAAATCGATGTATCATCATATATAATTAAACTATATTGAGTCACCTCGTACATAATGAGATATGTTTGAAAAAAGAAGACAAACAATTTCAGAACTCAAATAGAGTATAAAGAGAATATAAATAAAAAGAGTTAAAAGAATAACTATAATTTAAAAATTAATAACCAAATAATTAAATTCAAATTTTTACCATCAATATAACTTATAATTTAAAACTATATTTTTGAAATCATTCTGACAAATAATTCAACTTTTATAATTTTTATTTTATTAAAAAAAATTATTTTCGCTTTTGAAACAATTATAAGGGAAATGGATACCCTTTTACAATAAACTAAAATTAAGCCTTAAATATTTTTGCAATCTTTTAAAAAATTTAATTTTTTATATTTTTAATTCTATAAAAAAACTATTTGTTTTTATCTCTATTAAATTTAAAATTATTATTTGCAATCCTTATGAAATATGCGAATTTTAGTTATGTTTATGTAAAATATTTGCATCCTCTTAAATTATTGTTTTTGTTCTAATATTTTCAAAATATATGAACGACGTTTATTTTACCTATCTTAAAAGTTTTGTGAGGTAACATATGTAGATATTATATTACGAAATCAATATGTGTACATGATCATTAAATTAATTTTTTGTTTAAATATAAATAATTATTTAGAGTTGTATAATACTATATTAGAACTAGTAACTTTTAATTTTAAAAGTACCAAAAATAAATATTTCTTTTTCAAATAGAATAAAGTAAAAATTTACTCATTTTATAGTATATATATATATATATATATATATATTCCAATATTAAAGGTATATTATTAAATTAATAAAAATCAAAACTAAAAGTATAAATATCACAGATGAAAAGTCTAGCAAAATATTTTAGAAACCAAAAATAAATTACAACTATACTTAGACAAAAAATATGCTTAAAAAAAACTAAATAGATTATTAATTTCCTATCTTTGAGGTGAATTAGATTATCACCCTGGCTACCTATTCATCTGCTTATTAGCGATATGTGATCTTCATATCCATCTTTAAACTAAAAGTTGTTCATTTGTCTACATATGTTCATGACAATTGATACCTAAAAACTTGAGATTTGATATAATGTTATAATGATCTTGAAATGATTTGTCATGCCATAATCGTTTTATTTTATAATTACTAATTTTATTAGCTCAATTTATTAAGAAAAATATTTTTTCCTAACTTTTTTGTTTAATATTTGGTGGAGTAAATTGATTTGTTTTGAAAGCAATGCCACCTCTTCACCAAATTTAATAAATGTGACATTCCTTTATTCCTTATTCAATAACATCTAGAAAAAAAAAGTGACATTCTTTGGCACCGTCCACAAAGGATGCGACCTTGCACTATCTCTGTAGAGTGAATCAAAGGAAGTGGCGTAGAAGCAATGGAAATGTGTCCCTCAAAAAGCAACAAGGGGCATTTAGGTGTGTGAATTTGAAAAAGAAAATACTCTTATAACAAATATTACCAATAATTAAAGAAATCTTATGAGTTCACGAAAAAATAGTTATTATTAACATTATATATAAATATATATATATATATATATATATATATATATATATATAAAGTGATTAAAAAAGCATCTTTATAAGAGTCGTACATTATTGTTGAAGTCATTAAACTAAGAATTAAATAGCAAGATTTCTTCGGTAGAATAAGTGGCAGAACTCAGAAAAAAAAAAATCTAAGGATGTCAAATTAGATATTTTTTTATTAAAAAAACTTTTCATTTTTTCTTTTTATTTTCTCGACTTAAAACAAATACACATGATATTGTGGAATAAAAAACATATGACTATCATTTACTGTGATATTATACAATAACCATAAAATAAATACAAAAATCATAAATTTCTTATGATTATACTAATTTGGGAAAAAATATAATTAGGATTTATGTCAATATCATAAAAGAATTCTCAAAATCATAAGTAAGCATGATAGTAAGTTGGAAAAAACTTAATTTGAAAGAAACGTCGTAATAAAACAATCATAAATCTTAATATACATAAATCATAATAAGATAACATTCATTAGTAAGAGATCATGTGAAAAAGTATTATTCAATCTTTTTATGAAAGATATGTAAGAATGCATTCTTCAATTTTTCTCTTTCTCCAAAACATATGTTTCTCAATTTATCTTTTTATCTTTTATTAACCAACATATTCATCAAATTAATTTTTATTTTATATTTATTTTATTTTTATTATAATTTTTCATAATATAAATTTAATATATCTTCATCAACTTAATTATAATTTTATTTTAAATTATATATATATATATATATATATATTAAAATAAAAAAAGCTTTGTGGGAGCCATGACTCCCCGATCACAACCAAGATCCGCCGGTGAGGAGAATACCTTGACATAACCAAAGATATACAAAATTTGTTTAATATAAGTCAATTCAGTTCCCTATGGGTTTGAACTCTTACGTTTTTTATTTAGGTTGACTAGAAAAAGAAAATTAAATGTAAAATGAGCTTGGTTCATTTAACCTTGAATTAAATGATTTCAACATTTAACCCACCAACAACAATCTTTTATTATTATTTTTATTCTTTTTTTATAAGTTTTTTATTATAATTATTTTTTATTTATCATTATATAGGTTGACAATTCGATCTATTTAAAGACTATAATATTATTAAATAGTATTTAAATAGTTTGGATGCTTTATTAGTTTACCAAATTATGCAAGTTAACATTTTAATTTTCAACTAATATATTTCTTAATATTTGTTTTATGAGATAATGAACATTTTAACTATTATACAAAATGAGTATACTCAATTAACATTCAATGCATTGCAAATAATATATAAAATAAATTGGATGAATAACACATAATAAAATAAGTCAATCCACTTCACTTATCAACACATTGTGAATTGAGCACATCATGAATTGAGCTGAGTTACAAAATTTTTTGTTTACCAATAGATAATCCAAGTTAAACTAACTGGTTTATAATATAAAAATAACCCATATGACATAAAAAAAAGTAAAACCTAGAGTCTCACACAAATAAAATATTAATTTTACCTCAAAAATAAATATTTCTATCAATAACGAAATAAAAATAGGAATGATACTCTGGATTTATTATAAGATTTTTTATTTAGGTAAAAGTTAAAAATGATATAACTTATCAAAATGAAAACATGTAATGCTTAAAAGGCCACAAAATTTACATTAAAGAATTATATAATGACCGTTTAACGAGGACTAAGTAATGTTGAGAATATATGAACGCGAATTAAATATACATTATTGCATTCACAGTGGATGCTGGCATCTCATTATCGCTTCCTTTACCCACATCACAGCTTGTACCGTTTCAATTCTGATAAATTTAGCAAAGCATTAATAAAGAATCCGCAACTATGGTTCCAAATTCCTTTGCCTAACTTTAAAAAAAAGAATGGGAAACACGAGATTTGAATAATGTGGTGTTTGGAAATGAATTAAGAAGAAGACTAGGTCGATGAAAATGAGTTTTCAAAGTCTTATTCCACGATTTGTTGGTTGCATTGCATTGCCTCCAATTGTTGTGGATCTTTCGTTGTGGTTGTCGTTTTCTGTCTTACGTGTATATGTTAATATATTTTATTTTATGAAGAGAAAGAAGAAAAGTGTGTAGCGAAAATGAATGGTAGATGGAAGGTGGAAAAGGGAGACGAAGGTTAAGGTGGTACCCACATCGTATCGGGTGGAGCATCGTGTCCTGGAATGAAGGAACGTTCTTTTAGACAAATAATAATAATAATAATAAGTAGAGAAGAAGTCTGCAATAAAGATACGCGTCAACAACGCTTTTTAAGCTTTAAAGGTACCCGGTCCAATTCATAGTTATTCTCGATCTTCAATCAAACATATTATTGCACTTTTGTTTCGTATTATGATGCTATGATTTTCGTTGGTGAATTAAATTTTAAATTTCTCCTAAATTTTTTATTTTAAATAATTCTTTTATTTATTAGATATTTAAAATGTTTATATATTTTTTAATTTAATTTTTGTCATTTAATTTTTTGTTAATTCATTTTTATTTTATTTTTACATGTTAAGAGATATGAATTTTTGTGAATTTTAAAATAATATTATAGTTAATGTAAACGATAAGTGATTTTTATTATTTTAATATCGTTATATATCCATCCAAACAATTTTTTACTTTGAATAATTTGATAATTTGACCTCCATCTCCTTTTTATATTTTTTAGGATTTAATTTTGATTTGATCATGATCAAAGTTCTAATTCGAAAATGTGTTCTTGGGTTTTGGTTCTTTTAGGTTGAATTGGAGTTTTACAGCTCAAAAATCATCTTCGAGATTTCTCTTGTTGATTCAATCTTGGTCCAAGTTTGACGTGAGAGAAGTTATTTTCTTTTGATGAGAATAAATTATTCTTGCATGTTATAATTTGGTAGATTGAATTGCTTAAAATTGTTGTGTTTTGATGTGTTGATTTGATGAGCGCATGTAAAATGTTTATCGTTTGTAGTTCTGGTTATTGCATGTTGAGAACATGTGAAAATATGTTATTTTAGCTTAAGCAAGAATTTTTAGGAGCCTTCTCGTTCAAGCGAGAAAAATCTATCTTAAGTGAAAATAGCTAAAATTTCACTTTGCTCTCTGTTCGAGTTTTAGCATAAGCGAGAGCTCTTGTCACTCAAGTGAGGAATTTTAGCTTAAGCGAGAAAGTCACTAGAACTCTTTTTCTCTCTGTTTAATTTTTAGCTTAAGCAACAATTTCTAGCTTAAGCGAGAGTCTTTGTCGTTCAAGCGAGAATTTCTAGCTCAAGCGAGGATGCTGCATAATTTTAGTTCCTTATTTTTCACTTATGATTGATTGAGTAAGTTTTAAACATATGATGCATGAAGTTATGTATGACTGATGTGGTATTTTTTAGACTTGAATTAATGTGTTTTACATGAAATATTAGTTATTATAACAATAACATGTTAAAGATGTGAGAATTTCATGGAGAAATTCCTTTGGTGGTAATGTAGTGTACGTAATGATTTATGGATTCAAGTAAGGTTACATCTTGACACTCTAATGATCATTCAGACTCACATAGAGTAGAATGGTTCATGTGGTGAAAATAGCAGGATGTCCTAGTCTAGGACATGATAATGGACATGGATTAACCTTGTGTGTGGTAGGATGAAACCCATTGGCAATGGCTCTGCATAGCAATATAGGCCAGCACAAGTGAAGTTTTCGATGAATCCGATTTCATTACATGTATCCGAATAATTGAGTTAGTATGTTTTCTATGTTTGATAATATATGTTGATTGTGTTTAAAATGGCTTGATTATTATTTTGCTCATTTTATTTTCGATGATTGTTGGTATGACTTTTTCTATTAAATGAGACACTACAATTTTTAGATATGTACTTTTTTGTTATTATATATTTATTATTATACTTATATTTCAACCGATTTGAATGTTGGAATGTCTTTTAAAGACACATTCCATTTCTCCATAAAGATTTGAAAAAAAACATTTTAAATAAGAACGTATAAAAATAATATATAATAGATAATAAAGGAAAAATGTGTAACATAAGAGAATATATCAATTTTATTAGGTCATCTTAATTTTTGTAAAAGCATTTGATGTCTTTCATGGGTCAAGTAAACTTTCTCGTATAGTATAATATTAACAAAGAATGTGGTGAACTTTCTCCTATATGTTTCTCTTATGATATTTTGTATTGTTTTAGTTTTATAATTATCTTTACTTTTGCCTTGCTACATTTGATTAATTATTTCTTCCATTAATTCATCCATTTCTTCTTATGTTGTTATACTATTTGTCTTAATTTCATATCCAATATAATATATTATGTTGTTATACTATTTGGTTAAAAGTTAAGTATTATAAAAGGTTCACGATTGTTCACAACCTCATCGAAGAAAAACATCATATCCTATTCTGCAAGCCAAACAATGATTCCATACAACGTGTTGTTATGATCCGACACATGGAGCTTCAACCAATGATACCAAGATTCACACATGTTGCATATCTCCCCAAACCTGTAAACAACACCTTTCTTTTTAGGATGGAAAATTTACAAGGAGAGTTATCCTACTCTTTTTACGAGGTTGTGTATCTCAACGAATGAACATTGTCTCTTTTCTAGAATGTTTCTTCCCTTCCTTCGTAGATATGAGGTATCATCCACCTATAAATAAGTTACTCTTTCCTCCTAAAAAATACACCTTTTGTCACTCTTCTATCTTCTTTTATGTTAAATTATTTTGGGTGCTTTACTCTTACGAGTATGCTTGCTAGTTTTGAGTTATTTAGTGTCACTTGAGAAGTTCTTGTTCTATCCTGGGAGCCTATGCAATATATCATGAATAAGTCCTTCAAGTTAGTGATCATCCATGTCTCACAAAACTGATTTGGTTCGTGTTCTTATAAGCATTTTACAACAATCTTAAAGACTTATGGCTGATGACAAAGGTATTGACACCAAATCTGGAAAAGAGAAACTAGACAATGTCGCCACAACATAAACCGTCTTTGTGAAATCGTTCTCGGATGTTTTAAAAGTTGAAGTTTTCATTGGTAAAAAACTTCCCACACCGGCAAAAACACATGCTGTAACATCCCTAAGGAATATTACTAATATTTAATAATTAAAATTCGAAATAAAAATAATTACCGCATTTAATATAAAACCATTTCCCAAAAAAACATAGGAAATTTAAAACTTTAATATAACTGTCATAAAATCAGGAGTCCATAATTTATAATACTAAAACAATATTCATATGGCTCCCAAAGGGTTGCATATTTATCTCAAAATCAAAATAATACATATAAACAAAATCCCCAGCTATCCCTCGTTCCGAGCCTATGCATATCCTGGCCCACCTGTCAAATCATTTGCTCCCGAATAACGAGTCATTCGATCATCGCCACACACGCAGAAAGGGTGAGTTATGCACAATATATAAAACAGATACATGAAATAAATATGTCACTCATCCCAAAATAACATAACTTAAATTGCATGCTTTTCAAATTACCCCACCATGACCTCATAGTCCTTCATGAGTCATATACACGAACTAGGTCTTGGGACTTCACCGTGCTTCCACGAAACTAACCCATTCGTGGTTCAACCCTATGAGCCTATCCCGCTCATAGTCCTGCCCTACAGACTCCTTGTCTGTAGTAAAACATCTAAGCCTTCTCAACTTGGACCCTGACACGCACGCAATCACCATACTATGGACTCCTCACCCAATAGTAGCCGACGGGAACATAACAGTTCCTTGCCCATCGTGCGCTCGACACATGTAATCACCATACCAAGGACTCCTCGCCCATTAGTAGCTGACGGGAACTCAACGAGTTCCATGCCCATCATGTGTCCAACCATCAAGCACATCCCAGACCCCTATTGGACTTAGTCCTTCAAGCCCACACACCACAACACATGCATATACTTCCTATACTTAGGAAAAGTAGTCATATCACACACACAAGTTCACACAAACATGAAAATTCACATAAACTCGCTTAAGCCAAGAACACTCGCCCAAGCTAAGCCTTCAGCCTCGCTTAGGCTAGCTCACCTCGCCTGAGCGAGCTTAAAACAATGGCTGCATCACGTTATCTCGCTTAGGCGAGATCCTCTCGCCTGGGCGAGATCCTCTCGCCTGGGCAAATCACACCTTCGCTTAAAACAACACACAAACCTCGCCTAGACGAAATTTTCGACAAAACAATTACCAATGCACTTCGAGAACTCACTTAGGCGAGTCACTCTCGCCTAAGTGAGAGTGTCTGTTGTCCAAAACCCCAAAGATCCCTCGCCTGGGCGAGAAGTCGCGCTCAACACGCGCAAACTTCTTCACGACCTCGCTTAGGCGAGCCACTCTCGCTCACCCCAACCCTCGTCGCTGAGCGAGAAGCTCGCGTAACCACAGGGTTTTACGTCTCTGCTAATCTCGCCTAGGCGAGCCTGGCTCGCCTGAGCGAAAAATGCACACTCCTACCCTGATCACGCACGCAACAACAACAAACAACATACCAATTCACACGAAAATAGTTTGCATCAATTGCATCAAACGTAAGACATAATTTAGATACAATATAGTCCCCCAACCCTCAAATTTGCACAATAGTGGCGTACATAGTGCAGACATCCATCATGATCATACATTTATGTAAAAACACCAATAGAACAGTACCCAAAAACCCAACACCTAATTCCTCTCATGTGGAACACGAAATTTCATGGCAAGACAGTATCACAAGCATGCAGTATGACCAAAAGCATACAATTACGATTAAGCTCCCCTAACCTGAATGCTTGATTGAAATTGGGAAGAAAATGGGATTCCTTGGTTCGCCAATGATTTGCCACGGACTCTCTCTCAATTCAGCCCCTTACCCCTTAAATTCTTCCTTTTATAAGTGCCTTAAGATGGTTAATGAAAAAAAACGAGATTGGCTTTAGTGTGGGCTTAATGGCTATTCAAGTCCTTTAGTTGGTGATTTTTCAGCACCTAATGGTTACCCTTCTGCTAGGTTTTCTTTGCCTCTTCACATTCAAACCACACTAATAGTTAGCAAAAATAAAGCTTACTCTATGTCCATCAAGGTTTGAACTAGGGGTGGGCATGAATTGGATTTTTAATGATCCAGTCCACATCTATTTTAGATCCAAATAATTGGATTAGATTTTTGACCCAAATCCATATTTTTAGCAAAAGTAGTTTGGATTTTTTTAAAATCTAGATCCAAATATTTGGATCAAGATTTAAATCCAATCCAAATATTTGGATCAAGTTCAAAATCCAGAATCCATTTTTTATAAAAGAAATTTAAATTGAATTTTTTAAAACTTGTGTCATTAAGGCCCAGGTGACCCGAACGGGCCGGACAACCCGGACGGGCCCGACAACATGAACAGGCTCAACGACGCGAACAGACCGGACGACCCGAATGGGTCCGACAACCTGGATGGGCCAGACAGGCCAGACGACCCGTCCAAACAGTCGGGCCCAATCAGGTAGTCGGGCACATTCGAGTCATGGGGCCCGTCTGGGTCGTCGGGTACGTCAAGGTCGTCAGGCCTGTCCGGGTCATCTGACCGATCCGGGTCATCGGGCATGCCCGGGTCGTCAGGCCCGTCTGGGTCATCGGGCCCGTTCGGGTCGCCAGGCCCATCTAGGTCGTCCGCCCAGTTCGGGTCTTTGGGCCCGTTCGGTTCGTCGGGCCCGTCCGTGTCGTTGGGTCCGTTCGGGTCCCTGGGCCTGCCTGACCCGTTCGGGTCTTTGGGCTGCCTGACCTGCTTTCGTCAGTGGTCCCGCCTGGTCCGTTCGGGTCTTCGGGTCCGCATGACCCTTTCGGGTCTTTGGGTCCGCCTAACCCGTTCGGGTCTTTGGGCCTGCCTGACCCGTTCGGTTCTTCAAGCCCGCTTGACCTGTTCAGGTCATCGGGCCTGCTTGGCCTGTTCGGATCTTCGAACCTGCCTGGTTCGTTCGGGTCTTCAGGCCCACCTGGCTCATCTGGTCATTGGGCCCGCCTGCCCCGTTTGGGTCATCGGGCTCACTCGAATTTTCCGGATCGTTGGGCCCATTCGAGTCATTGGGTCCGCCTAACCCGTTCATATCTTTAGGCTCGCCCAACCTCTTATGGTCGTCGGGCCTTGCTCGACGGCCTGCTCGATCTGTATAGGTCGTCGAGCAAGGCCCGTCCAAGTTTGAATTTAGCATAGTCCATCTCAACCTTTAATCTAACCCAACTAAAAATTTAAATTGAAAATTTGGATTGGATTTTTTGGATTATCCACATTTAAAAATCTTGATTTATAAAATGGATATCCAATCCATAAGATATATAAAATGTAAATTAGATTGAAATCCATATCCATTAAATGGATTGGAATTTTAATAAAATGGATTATAAATGGATTGGATTGGAGCAAAAGTGGATTGGATCAAGAAAATTAGATTTTTTGCCCACCCCTAGTTTGAACCCATGACCTTCCACTCATAAGGTCAAAGCACAACCACTATGCCAATTCACATTTGGTGATAACCATTATAATTTTATGATTATACTATCATTCACCATTCACAATTTCATTACCAAAACAAAATAATAATAAACCATACAACACATAATTAGCATACATAGGACTCAAACTCAAGTCCTCTCACACAATCAAAGTACTCTCAACCACTTGAGCTAGTACTTTTTCACGTCACATCAAACAATAATTAATGCCATAAAGGCTCTTTCTACTCACATTTATTAATTAATTAATTTCATGGGTCTTACATTTCTCCCACCTTTAAAAGTTTTCGTCCACGAAAATAAGACTTACCAGCAAATAGGTGAGGATAAGACTTCCTCATGAGATCCTCCATCTCCCAAGTCATCTCCTGGGTTGCCTCGTCCCAGAGAACCTTCACAGTCTGAATCTCCTTCACTTTGAGTTGTTTGACTTGAGAATCTAGAATTCTCACCGGTCCAACTCCCAAAGTCAGATTCTCACGCACCTGGACATCATCATGCTCCAGCACATGATTAGGATCCGCCACGTACTTCCTCAACTGTGATACGTGGAAAACATTATGTAGGTTTGCCAAGTGAGGTGGCAATGCAATCTCGTACACCACTGGTCCAATTCGCCTAGTAATCTGATATTGACCGATGAATCGAGGAGTCAACTTCCTCGACTTCAATGCTCTCCCAATACCTGCTGTAGGTGTAACCCTGAGGAACACGTGGTCACCAGCCTCAAACTTAAGTGGCCTCCTCCTCTTATCTGCGTAGGATTTCTGTCGACTCTGAGTTGCACGCATCCGATCCTGTATTACCCTTACTTTCTCAGTAGTTTGTTGTAAGAACTCTGGACCAAGTACCACAGACTCTCCATCTTGCTGCCAACACAAAGATGTTCGACATCTTCTGCCATACAAGGCCTCGTAAGGGGCCATCCTAATGCTGGAATGGTAGTTATTATTATAAGTGAACTCCACTAGCGGTAGCACATCACTCCACGTCCCGAGATGATCCAGGACACATGTTCTAAGTAAGTCCTCCAGAGACTGTATGGTTCTCTCAGACTGGCCATCAGTTTGAAGATGATATGCTGAGCTCATTCTTAACTGAGTGCCCAAGGTGTTCTGCAGCGACTGCCAGAACCTCGATGTAAATCTCGGATCTCTATCTGATATGATACTCGCAGGCACACCATGTAATCTGACTATTTCCCTGACATACAACAATGCCAGTTTATCTAGAGACATATTCTGATTAATGGGTAGAAAGTGTGCGCACTTCGTCAATCTATCCACTATTACCCATATAGAATCATGCCCCATCACTGACCTTGGTAGATGCGTAACAAAATCCATGGAAATACTGTCCAATTTTCACTGAGGAATCTCAAGAGGCTCCAACATACCACTTGGCCTCTGATGCTCGATCTTCGCTTTTTGGCACACTAAGCAAGATGCTACATAATCTGCCACATCAATTTTCATGCCAGTCCACCAGAAAGTCGCCTTCAAGTCCTTGTACATCTTAGTCATACCTGGTTGTATGCTAAGACGACTCTTATGCCCTTCATCCAAGAGCATTTTCCTCAATACCCGACTGCCGGGTACACACACCTTTTCTCTAAAACGCAAGATACCATCTCTGCCCATCTTGAAGTCCTTTCTCTTCTCTGTGCCCAACCCACTAATGATATGTTGCAGTTCCTGATCCTTACACTGTTCTACCCGAACCTCATCCAGGAACTCATTAGTGATCCTTAACATGCTGCACCGTATGTGACCTGCCTCCATATCCAATCCTAGATTCATATCTCGCAGCTTCTCGATTAACTCCAACTCCTTAATCATCATGGCCGACACATGAGCTTTCTTCCTGCTTAGAGCGTCTGCTACGACATTAGCCTTACCAGGGTGGTATAACAGCTCAAAGTCGTAATCCTTCAGATATTCCATCCAGCGCCTCTGCCTCATATTCAATTCCTTCTGATCAAACAAGTATTTTAAACTCTTGTGATCACTGAATACCTGAAATTGTTCCCCAAACAAGTAGTGCCTCTATGTTTTGAGAGCAAAAACCATCGTCGCTAATTCCAAGTCGTGTGTAGGATAGTTTTTCTCATGTACCTTTAGCTGACGAGATGCATAAGCAATAGGTCGTTTCTCTTGCATCAACACACAACTTAAACCTTGGTATGAAGCATCACAGTACACCTCAAACGTCTTGGTTGTGTCAGGAATAGCTAGTATAGGTGCAGTGGTTAATCTCCACTGCATGTCCTCAAAATAGACTTCACATTCGTCTGTCCAAGAAAATGGCTGGTCCTTCCTGGTGAGTTGAGTCAATGGACTCACCATCTTGGAGAATCCTTCCACAAAACGCCTGTAATAACCAGCCAGACCCAATAAGCTTCTCACCTCAGTAATTGTTTGCGGTCTCTCCCACTTCACCATTGTCTCAATCTTCACTGGATCCACTGCTATTCCTTGGGCTGAGATTACATGGCCCAAGAATTGTACCTCCTCCAGCCAAAACTCACACTTCGACAACTTCCCATATAATTTATGATCTCTGAGAATTCCCAGCACCACTCTCAGATGCTCTATGTGTTCATCCCGACTCTTCGAGTATATCAGTATGTCGTCAATAAACACGACCACAAACTGATCCAAGTACGGTCAAAATATTCTGTTTATGTAGTCCATGAAAATAGCAGGAGCATTTGTCACTTCGAACGGTATCACTACATACTCGTAATGCCCATAGCGTGACCTGAACGCCATCTTCTGCACATCCTCTAGTTTGACTAAGATCTGATGATATCCAGACCTCAAGTCAATCTTAGAGAACACTGCGGCTCCCCTCAACTGATCCAACAGATCATCGATCCTCGGTAGTGGATACTTATTCTTTATGGTCAGCTTATTCAACTAACAGTAATCAACACACAACCTCGAGCTGCCATCATTTTTTTTTACTAGTAGTACCAGTGCTCCCCAAGGTGATGCGCTCGGCCGGATGAACTTCTTCTCAAGCAAATATTCTATTTGCTTCTTCAACTCAGCCAACTTTGCTGGTGCCATTCTATAGGGCGCCATGGACACTGGGCCAGCTCCAAGGATAAGATCGATGGTGAAATCCACATCCCTACTCGGTGGAAACTCTGGTATTTTATCTGGAAACACATCAGCATACTCCTCCACTATTGGAATCACACTGATCTTCTCAGCAGTGCTATTCTTCTCTGCATGAGTCACTATCATAAAACAGATGGCTATGGCTTCTACTTCATTTATCGCCCTCTGAGCCGAGATGAGCTCCAATCCCTCATGTTCTGGGAATACCAAAATGCGCCGTCCACAATCAATTATGATGTGATTGTTAGACAGCCAGTCCATCCCCAAGATTACATCCAGTCCCTCCAAAGACAAGCACACCAAGTTCACCTTGAATCTGTGACCAGCCACTTCCATTGAACACCCAACGCAGACTGAACTGGTAGCCACTTGACCTGAGAAGGGAGTTGAAATGAGCAACTCGCACCCCAAATCACGTTTCACCAATTTCAATCTCCCCACACACGCATTAGCAATGAAGGAATGTGTTGCTCCAGAATCAAACAACACCAAAACTGATTGTCCCAACATTAAACATGGCTCAAGGATGAGATTACCTAATTTAGTAGCCTTTGTGGAGGTCAAAGCAAAGACCCTGCCAGCCGCTCTAGCTCTCTCTGCTGGCGATGCTGCTGGCTTCTTAACACTCAAACTCTTCTTTTCTGGGCAACTGTTGGCGAAGTGTCCCGGTTTGTCGCATATAAAGCACTTGCAACGGTCGCCTGACCCTCCTACTCCACCTGCCAGCTGAGGAAAATTCTTCTTCAGATGGGGTCCACCACACTGGTAGCAAGAGGGACGCTGGGATGTTTGTGGTCGCCTGTAAGGCTTTTTCATCTACCTAGCCTCAGCGACATTTTTCTGATGTCGGCTCATAACTGGAGCAGGGCCCTTCTCCAGATGATCAACACTCTTGGCCTGTTCCACCAAGATCGAAAATCTTCTCTCCCTCAAAGGTGTCACCACCTTCTTCAATTCATGTTTGAGTCCTCACTCAAACTTCAAGCACCTCCACTCTTCTGTAATATTCTATGAGTAGTATCTCGCACGGTGCTCAAACTTATTTACGTACTCCTGTACTGTCATCTCTCCCTGCTGCAATGCTAGAAACCCCTCTTCCCTGTCTCGCTTGGCCGTGTCAGGAAAGTATTTCTCCAGGAACCGCGTCCTAAAGCTAGTCCACTCCACTTGTTCTTCCCGGGTCTGCATTTGTTGTTGCATTCCCGCCTACCAATACTCTGCATCCTTATTCAGCAAAGAGGTTGTAAACAGTAGCTTCTGCTCATCTTTGTAGTTCATCACCTTGAAGATCTTATCGCATTTGCGGAGCCATGCATCTGCTTCATCAGGAGAGGCTTTGCCAGTGAACTCCGCTGGCTTGTGGCGCAAGAAGTCCTCCACGGTTGGCACCCTGATTGGTGCAATTGCTGTTCTAGGCTGCGCTGCTACGGGTGGCTGCATCGCATTCACCATCCGGTGAATAGCCTCAGCGACGTCTCCGGTAGAAGGAAACCTAAAGGGATGGTCGTGAGGAATGGGAGAAAGAGAACAAGAGCGAATGGTAGACGAAACGGCCACTGTCATCAATTAAAAGAAAATTGAAAATTGTTTTTCATAAATCTATTGCTGTTGACACGTCACTGATGTCAAAAGTGAGTCAAATTTTTGTGTTAGAATATCATTAATAAACAATCAAATTAAAAAAAATAAAAATAATTAATCATTAAAATAATTTAGTTAAATACCATTTTATAAAGTAAATTTATTCGTACCTAATCTCTAGTAATAATAAATAATCATAATTAATTTATGAGTAAGAGTCTAAATTACTCGCTCTCATTTTAGTTACTTATTATCGATAACTTTTAAAATTTAGAGACTATAATTTTGGGATATAAAAAGATTGATCTAAGTTTAAGAAAATAAAAATCATATTTAAGTTAAACAAAATTAAAAGAAAATCCATGTCATTCAATAAATCTATGTGGCATGACTGGATGCGTCCTTCATTATTCAAATACACGGTACTGCTAATTTCGTATGAATGTGTGGAGTAATTTTGAAAGTACTTCAAAATATATAGGTTATAAAAAACAATTTAAGTTTGAGAATTAAAGTAAAATAAAACTTTAAATAAATGAAATATTTAAAGTAATGCGATGTCTAAAAACATTAATAAACTAAAATATTACTTTAATATTAAAATTAACGATAAAATTAATACTAGCATAAAAGCAATAGCTAAAGACATGATACCTAATTCAATTAACAAAATACCCACAGATAATTCTAATTCTTATTATAACTTCTGAAAATAGGTTACGCAAAATAATTTTATATTAGCATTTACTTGTAAATTATAATATGATAAATTTATTTATATTTGTCATAATTATGTATAAAAGTCACCTAATAAGTTATTTCAAGCTAATTATGAGCGCAAAACTTTTGTATTGATGGTGTATGCAAACTACAAACATGGGATATTTTGGATTGAATTTGGCTTTTTTAATGTGAGAAATGTAACATCCCAATTAATTAACAATCCAAATTAAAGGAAGCGTCACACAAAATAATATAGTAGTGCAGTTCTGGAGTATAAACAATATTCCATACAATATTCAAGGGACACTATGATGCCAAAAAGAAAGTATAAAGGAATAACGACAATATTTCAAAAATAAAGCCCAAAGGCCCAACAGTACATGGGCCATAGCCCTAAAAGAAAAACCCAAAAGCGGAAGCCAGTCCAGAGACTAAGCAGCGAAATCACCATCTCCATGTTGACCACGAGTATTTCTCGCTCACATCAATAAATTGATGATCATCGCAAAGAAAGAAAAATCACACAACAAAACATACACCAGACAAAAGGGTACGCTAGAGTAGAAAACAGTTTGTCATATAGTTACATGCTATTTCACAGTCCAAGGAATATATGTCAACCAAACATGTTATGACTCTTCAAACAATACACTAAGACTCAGTCACGATTCATCCGGATACATATAATTAGTCGAATTTAGCGGATGCTTGCACTTGTGGTGGACTTCCCTGCTCTACCGAGCTGCTCTCCCCCGAGCTAAATGTTACCGTGTTTCATCCCCCACACACACGGTTAGTCCTTAATGAGTTTCAGGCCTCCTGCTACTCTCACCACTAGAGTCAGTACGCTCTATGTGAGACTAACTGACTCTATAGAGTGTCAGGATGCAACCTTACATTGAATCCTTACTAAATTATATAGATGGGGCACCACCATGAACTCCCACTAACAGGGGTCATGGAATTACGTCCCGACCAAACTGAGGCACCACCATGAGGTCTCACCTAGAGGCTCATGGAATTACGCCCTAACCATATACAATTCATGTTTCGCATAACCAATATAGAATCCTTTATCATGCCATAACCATGCCACTTTGATAACCAACCATCCCATTCAAGTCACATACCAAGATCATATCAAACTTATCATTCATAACCCATGAACCATATCACTCATGCATATTCATGTTTCTCATGCTTTTAACATAATAATCCAATCAAACATGTGCCAACCATACAAGAACAGAGAAGCAACAAAATAAGAACGCACCATCGCCCAGCTCCTCGCTCAAGCCGAAAGGCCTCGCTCAGGCGAGAGGGACCCTCGCTCAGGCGAGCTCCTTTCGCCTAGGCGAGAGCTCGACAATCAGGAACAATGGCCTTCTGCTCATTCTCGCTTAGGCGAGACTCCCCTCGCCTGAGCGAGACATCCGCTCGCTCAAAATAGGGTTGGTCGCTTGAGCGACAACTCTCGTAGAAGGGCCTGGGCGAGCCTCTGTTAATCTCGCCTAGGTGAGACACGCTCGCTTGGGCGAGAAAACTTGTGCTCACCATTGTTCTCTCGTGCAACAGTCACACAAACGCACCCAAATAGTTCAATAAGGCATTCCAGCAGCTCATATTCACACACAGTCCATTCAACATGATATAAACGAAAAAACAGGTAGATTTCACGAAATATACAAAAGGATCTAGCTTCCCTTACCTGAAAATAGCTAGAAGAGGCCTCGACTCTAAACAATGGAGTATGGCAGATCCAGGAACGAACTAATGAGCTGAAAGAGATAGTGGAACAGAAACGAGAAATGGTGTTACTATGAAACCCTAACTGAAAATACGAAGAGTGATCAACGGGGACAAGTATAGGTTGGGAAGATACTTACATGGAGTAGAGAACGAGGTTGAGTTACGTGACCAAGATTGGGGTAACCTTAACAAAGCCTCTGAAAAGAAAGGGGAGCGTATAAGAAGGGACTGTTTGCAAGTGAGAGCTAAATGAGGACTCTTGGCTGTTTTAGGGGCCTTGGCACCCTATGGGCCAATCCTTAGGCCCAATAAATTTGGAGCAGCCTTTAAACATAAGGCAGAAATAAAGTGAGCCTTACAAGAAATATAATTAGAAAAATGCTCGATAGTTGAAAATTACATTAAATAAAATATACATGTGGGAAACTTTAAAATTTATTAACATTTTAACAGTCAAAATTACGAAAATTTACAAGATTAAGTTTTTTTCTATCCACAAAAATTAAACGCGTGTTGAATAGTTTGCAACTATAACAAATCTTTGAAGTCATGTAATTACCGATAAGTGTAAGCAAACATTTATATTATCTATAATTATAATGTTTTATTTATCATTAACTATCCCAAAAATAAATTTGTTTCCTTAAAGGTTTTGTTCTAGGAAATCAACTTCAGAAAAGTCCTAATAGAAACGTTAAAATTTCAAACCTTCTGACAGGTATTTTATGAACGAGTTCGAGTTTTAATATTTTGGAAAATACTTTCCGAAATTGGTAAAAATTAACACTTTCAGAAAGTATTTTATTAAATGTGCAGATATCTTAATTAATTTTAAAAATCAGTTTATATATATATATATATATATATATATATATATATATAAATTTAAAGAGGAGGTATATTATAAAATTAAGAAGTGTATATAACAATTGTGAATTATTTTGTACACCTATTGGGCTTGAATTAGGAACCTACTTAACCACCTTAACTAATAGACTGAACAAATGGACCCGAATACTTTTTGCACACCGGTATCTATCAGGGGCATGCATCTCCGCAGCATGACATTATCTATAAAAATAGGGTTAAATATTTTTTGATATTTTAACTTTTAATAAAAATTAGAATTAGTTCTTATTGAAAATCTTGAATAAATTTAGTCTTTTATCTTTAGAAATGTATGAATTTAGTCATTTAAATCAATTTTTTTTTAAGTTTATTTGACGTTTCAAACACGTTTCTCAACTAACATTGAAGTGAACATGTATCAAATGGTGTAAACAAACTAAAATACTATAATAAAATGTGTTTGAAATATCATATAAACTTAATTAAATTTGGTTAAAATGATTAATCCACGTATTTACAAGATTGAGAAAGACTAATTCCAATTTTGACTAAATATTGAAGTACAAAAACATATTTAATTCATAAAAATATATAAACGAAATTCCTTATTTGATGTGTACAACTTTTTTTTCTCAAATAATTAAAATATAATTACTTTTTTTATATATAAGACACACAATTTCTAACGAACATTTTGGAATGATTGTGATTGTTGTGAAAGGTGAGGATGGAAGACATTTGTGAGCGTGAAGTTTACATTGTGCTTTGCGTATTGAATGTTGCTCAGAAAAAAAATTTGCAGAGGAAAAGGGAATCATCAACCATGTGCCCCAGAAGAATCACCCTTTTCGGAGCAAAATCCTTAGAATTTTGAGAGAGAGAGAGTGTGTTAAGGAAAAATAATTTTCTTTCTCAGATTTTAATTGTTTTTAATGTAAAATAAATTAGTTATAAAAAATATTCATATACTTAGAATATAAACCTAAGTTGTTTTCATAACATATAAAAAAATATCATTTATATTATTTTTATTTATATTATTTTTAGTTTATATTATCTATTATGCTTTTATATCATTTTATATCTTCAAAATACACTCATTTTAATATATTAAAAAAATTAATAATATATTTTAAAATATCAAATAAATTAGTTTTGAAAACATGATAGAGAAACAATATTAAAAATTAATAAAAATTTAAATTTAATTATTTTCCTATAAACTATTTTTTATGGTAACTCTCCAGAGAGAGTTAAATTATGAAATTTATTAATTTTGAGGACTTTGAACTTGCAGAAAAATAAAAATCAAATTCGGGAATACAAATTAAAATGAAATCAATATTTTAATTGTAACACCCCATTTAATTAATAGCCATAATTAAAGGAAATGTCACAACAAAATAGTATAATAGCACAGTCTTAGAGTCTCCACAAACCGTCTTACGATAAACCAAGGCAATACAACGATATCAAACTAAACATATACAGAAATTTAGCTGAAAAGAAAAAGAAGTTATAAAGGACCGCCAAATACATAGGCCGTGGCCCTAAAAGAAAGCTCAAAATAGAAAATCCAGCCTAGATGGCTAAGCAGCGGAGTCACCGTTCCCATGTTGACCGCGAGGACCTCGCCCATCTGCTCCCATCAATTAAATTGATGATCATCGCAAGAAAGAAGGGCCACACACAAGACAACCAGGCAACAAATAGGGTAAGCTAGAGTAAAATAGTTCATTAAGTAGTTACATGTCAATACACAATCCAAGCATTTCATATATCATCCAAACATGTTCTGACTTCTCAAACAATACACTAGACCCTGACTCGACTCATCCGGATACATATAGTCTGGTCGGATTCAACGGATGCTTGCACTTGTGGTGAATAACTCTGCTCACCCCCGAGCTGCTCACCCCGAGCTATGTGTCACAAGTGTTACAATAAATCAAATTCCCTCACGCACAAGGTTAGCCCTTAATGAGTTTCAGGCCTCTTGCTACTCTCACCACAGGAGTCAGTCCGCTCTAAGTGAGACTAATTGACTCCTTAGAGTGTCAGGATGCAACCTTACCTTGAATCCTTACCAGACCATATAGATGGAACACCACCATGAACACCCACTAACAGGGGTCTTGGAATTACGTCCCGACCACTGAAACGCAACCTTGAAAGTCTCACCTAGAGGCTCTAAGGATTTACACACTGACACGTACCAATCATAATCAAACCAATACTATTTAACATGCACAGGTATACACATATATTTATATATCACGTCAACCTTTACAATTCCATTCTCACTTGTATTTCATATTGAATCCATCCCACTCATCCTTCACAAATTACCAATGTAGGAGTGTATCACCTACCAACACCATGCCACATTCATTGATCCACATTCCCTCATATCTCATGTCAAAGCCATGCCAAACCCATCGTTTCAAATTCCATGAATCATCTCATACAAACAACATGCTCAACTCATATTAACTCATGAATCAAAATTCCCTCTCCCTCATACAAGGGCACTCTATTCATACAGTTCATACTCAAGGTAAAGCATAACAAGCCAAACATACAATTAAGGCCCCAACAATATAAAAGGTACAATTGCATAAAGAAATCCCGTGCCAGTCTTGCTTAAGCCACAGGGTCTCGCTTAGGCGAGACTGTCATTAGGGAACCCTGCGAGGCTCGCGGATTCTCGCTTAAGCGAGCCGCTATTAGCTTGGGCGAGCATGTCCCTCGTCCAAAAGAACAGCTCCCTTGCCTGAGCTACGCCTACAACACAAACCTCAAACCCCCACTCGTCCTCGCTGAGGCGAGCCTCTCTCGCCTGAGCGAGATGGTGTCTCGCTCAAACGAAAGCTCTCCGCTTGAGCGAGAGCTCGAGCGCGAGTCTGGGTCTGTCCCTGCAAGTCTCGCCTAGACGAGGCTTGGTCGCCTAGGCGAGATAGACAAGTCTCGTCACTGATCACCCTGCATAGTCATCCAACCACACTCCACACAATAGAATTCATGCATTTAACATTTCACAAAGGCACCATACTCATACAAAGCATAAAATAGTGAAAACCCATACAAGAAACATACTTGAGCGAAAATCCCTAGCTTCCCTTACCTGGAATGAGCTAGTTTTTAAGACCCCGACACCGAACAACAGAACACCATAGTCCTAGAAGAAGATTACGGAGGTGAGCCAAAACGGTCAAGTTGAATGTGAAACTTTGCACACTATGGAACCCTAGCAAAGGCGGCAGCAACAGCTCCAGGAAAAGTGAGGGATCTTTTTTTACGGAAAGTGAGCACAACTTAGGGTTTGGGCACTTTAGGTCAGAAATCGAATTGGGCCAACCCCCTTAGGCCCATAAGATTGGATAGTCTATAAAATAAAAGGGGCAGAATTAATTGGGCCTTACACTAATACGAAAATTACATTAAAGATAAGAAATGATACAAAATTACTTGTAATTGTTGTCATATACATTTTTATGTTCTGGTAATTTAAAAGCTACAAAAAGAAATTTAGTGAGAGACGAAGAAGTTTATCTTACTGGTTCTTCGAGGAGTGTAAAAGTTAGTTGAATATATATATATTTTGTTAATAAAAGAGAATAAATTGTTTGCATAATTAGACTTTTGTATAAACACTTATGCTCCTTGGAAAGATTTGGGTCGATAAAAGGCAATTTCACTTGACAAATCTTTTATGAATTTATTTTTTCTTTTTTAGAAAAAATGCGAAAGATTTTGATTGTTGAAACTTTGAATTTATTTCCTGACATTCTTCGTGTTTTTTTTTTGGATAAAAGATTTTGTCCCAACTTCCATGAAATCCACGAAAACTCAATGTTGAGTTCTTGGATAAAAGATTTTGTCCCGTCAAAAACGATTTTCTCAATAATACATGGACTTAGTACACCTTTATCTTTAAATGATTATATAGTCTCGAGATCTTTTTGCACGTGCCTTCGTTGATGTTGATTTGTTATTTTATTTGCCTAATCAAATTTTGGTGGAAAGTCAAAAAGTTTACGTTTATTGTTGAGAAATTGCCTCTATTTTGTTTAAATTTTAAAATGATTGGTCATGATCTATTTAGTTGTAGACGGTTACAACATGATGCTAATGTTATTTCTAGTGGGGTAAAAACAGTTGGCACAAAAATACAACAACATTATCGTCTTAAGGTGATTGATACATAAGATGAGACTAAAGACTCTTTAGCTCAGTTGATGGATGTTCGTGATCCTATGAAAGATCCAACTTTTCTAGCAAATATACTAAGTCAATTGTCGTGTAACAAAATCTTATCCACAAGAAAGAAGTGATAACTAAATCAATAATCTATAATTTGACTCAAAATTTAATAATATATTAGTTTTAGTTTATATATATATATATATATATGTATATATACATATATAGATATATACATATATATGTATATATATATATGTATATATATTTTATTTTATATATATATATATATATATATATATATATATATATATATATATATATATATATATATATATATATATATATATATATATATATATATATATATATATATATATATATACATATATAACAGTTGGCACAAAAATACAACAACATTATCGTCTTAAAGTGATTGATACATAAGATGAGACTAAAGACTCTTTAGCTCAGTTGATGGATGTTCGTGATCCTATGAAAGATCCAACTTTTCTAGCAAATATACTAAGTCAATTGTCGTATAACAAAATCTTATCCACAAAAAAAAGTGATAACTAAATCAATAATCTATAATTTGACTCAAAATTTAATAATATATTAGTTTTAGTTTATATATATATATATGTATATATACATATATATATATACATATATATATATAGATATACACATATATATATATATACATATATATATATATATATAGATATACATATATATATATATATATATATATATATATATATATATATATATATATATATATATATATATATATATATATATATATATATATATATATAT